>Ga0207870_100685_pt1 | contig 11163 bp, 5 predicted proteins | sample CeladaPassage60B_FD_187477 | JGI IMG/M metagenome (GOLD analysis project Ga0207870, IMG submission 187477) | Cellulose-adapted microbial communities from the Joint BioEnergy Institute, USA - Passage3 60B (SPAdes) (version 2) | ecosystem: Engineered > Bioreactor > Continuous culture > Unclassified...
AATACGGACACACACCAGGCGTTGAGGCCACGACCGGTCCGCTTGGGCAAGGAATTGGCATGGCCGTCGGCATGGCGATGGCAGAACGCCACCTGGCCGCTATATACAACCGGCCTGGTCACACCATCATTGACCACTATACATATGTCCTCTGCGGGGATGGCGATCTGATGGAGGGAATTTCCAGCGAAGCCGCTTCCCTGGCAGGACACCTGAAGTTGGGGCGTCTAATCGTGCTGTATGATTCCAACCAGATCTCTCTGGACGGCGAGACCAGCCATGCATTTACTGATGATATCGCCAAACGCTTTGAAGCATACGGATGGCAGTACATGAGGGTGGAAGACGGAAATGATATTCAGGCGATTTATGAGGCGATCGATCAGGCCAGGCAGGAACAGGAACGTCCGACATTGATTGAAATCCGTACGGTCATTGGCTATGGAAGCCCCAACAAGGCAGGCAAATCGGACGTCCATGGGGCGCCTCTCGGCTCGGAAGAGGTCAAGCGTGTCAAGGAGGCCTATGGTTGGCCGGGTGAAGAGCCGTTTTATGTTCCTGAAGCAGTAAGGGAGCTCTTTGCTGAAGTGAAGAGACGCGGCGAGCAAGAGGAGGCCGCCTGGCTGGAAAAATTGCGCGCCTATGAGGAAGCGCACCCGCAACTGGCGGCACAATTGAAACTGGCGATAAATGGCCAGCTGCCCGCCGGATGGGATGATGAAATACCGTCTTACTCCGTATCGGATAAAGCCATTGCTACCCGTTCAGCCTCCGGCGAGATTCTCAACGCGATTGCCCGCCGCTTGCCGACGTTGATTGGCGGTTCGGCCGATTTGGCCTCATCCAACAAGACGCTCCTGAAAGGAGAAGAAACGTTTCGCGCGCCGGACTACACCGGGCGAAACATCTGGTTTGGCGTGCGTGAACATGCGATGGGCGCGGCGCTCAATGGCATGTTGCTGCACGGGGGCGTTCGTGTCTATGGCGGCACTTTTCTCGTCTTCTCCGACTATTTGCGGCCGGCAATCCGCCTTGCGGCAATTATGAAATTGCCTGTCGTTTATGTGTTCACCCATGACAGCATCGCCGTCGGCGAGGATGGACCGACACATGAGCCGATCGAACATCTGCCATCTCTTCGCGCCATTCCGGGACTGTATGTGCTCCGCCCGGCTGATGCCAACGAAACAGCTGCCGCCTACCGTTTTGCTGTTCAAAAGGCGGATGGTCCCGTGGCCATGATTCTCACCAGGCAGAACCTTCCCATTCTGGAAGGGACGAAGGAGAGGGCGCCCGATTACTTTGAAAAGGGCGCGTACATTCTCAGCGAACCTCAGGAATATCCGCAGGGCATCCTTCTCGCAACGGGTTCTGAAGTATCGCTGGCACTGCGCGCGCAGCAACAATTGTTGTCGGAAGGCTACCCGGTGCGTGTGGTCAGCATGCCGAGCTGGGAGCTTTTTGAACGCCAAGATCAAAGCTACAGGGATTCGGTGTTGCCGCCTTCCATCACAGCCCGTTTGGCGATTGAAATGGCCCGCCCATTGGGTTGGGAGAGATACGTTGGGGATAAAGGAGCGATCCTTGGCATTGACACCTTCGGCGCATCTGCGCCAGGAGAGCGGGTAATGAAAGAGTTTGGTTTTACAGTCGAACACGTGGTGGAAAAAATGAAACGATTGCTCAATCCTTCTAAATGACCTTTTTGTCATGATTCACTGAACACAATGAAAGGAAGCCGGACACGAGGCTTCCTTTTCCATTTGCCTTCAATTTGCTGCATATTTATGCTATTCATCTTGTTGGATATGATTTTGTTACATAATATATCTTATGTTAACTTTTTTGAATCTGACTTCGCTTTCAGCTAAAATAGGGTTGTAACACGTTCGCGCATCGACTGGGTCTGCATGAGACGTTCTCAATTTTACATCAGGCAGGGGGCTACACGCATTGGCTAAAGCATTGGATAAGCGAATGGGTATCGTGATGTTGCTTTTAATCACGATTTTTATCGGTTTTGGTCTGATCATTCCTGTGATGCCCGTGTTGGTGCAAGAGGTGGGAGCTGCGCCTTATCACCTGGGATGGCTGTTATCGATTTATGCCTTCTTTTCTTTTATCCTTTCTCCAATCTGGGGAGGGTTATCGGATCGATACGGAAGACGGCCGTTGATTATCATGGGACTTGTCGGTTACAGCATCAGCTTCTTTTTGTTCGGCATGGCAATAGATAAGCTCTGGTTAATGTACATATCGCGCATCCTGGGGGGATGTTTCTCCGGTGCCGCCACATCGGTGGCCATGGCTTATGTGGCCGATATAACCAGTGATGAAGAGCGGACCAAAGGGATGGGCCTGGCAGGAATGTCCATTGGTCTCGGGTTTATCATCGGTCCTGCTGTCGGCGGGTTTCTCAGCCATTTTGGCCTGTCCGTTCCCTTTTTTGTGGCATCGGCACTTTCTCTTCTGTTGACTCTGTTTGCGTTTTTTTATTTGGACGAGTCGTTGCCGTCCGCCGCTCGACAGAAAAAGCGTGCCACCCAAAAAACATCCCGTTGGAAAGCATTTTCCGGATCATTGAAGTACCTTTACGTGGTTTCTTTTATCGGCTCCTATGGCCTTGCCGGACTTGAGGCGACGCTTCAATATTTTCAAATGGTGAAAATCCATGCCACTCCATCTCAGATCGGACTGATCCTGCTTATCAGCGGGCTGGTCGGCGCTTTGATTCAAGGAGGAGTGGTGCGGCGGATTAAACCTGAACATGAACTGCGCACGGTGGGCATCGGGCTCATTGTGTCTTCCATCGGCATGATCCTGATTCTCTTTTCGTCCAACTTTTGGACAGCTACGCTGTTTGTAGTGATTTTCGGTGCAGGCAACACCCTCATCCGCCCCTGCATCACTTCGCTGATCACAAAAAAAACCACCACGGGGCATGGGGTGGCAACAGGTTTGATTTCATCGATGGATAACCTAGGGAGAATCGTGGGGCCGCTTTTGGCGACGTTCATGTATTCGGCCAATATTCACCTGCCATTTGTTGTCACCGCCTGTATTACGTTGTTGTCCGTCATGCTGCTGTTCGCCTTTGTTACACATGAGAAAAAGAGGGCCCCGTACTCATCACAGCTGTGAAAAGCCAGGGGCCACATCCTCATTGTTATCTTCAATAAATGAATACAGGCAGGGGGATGGCTTGCTTCTCCCGAATGCGAAAGCACCCGACCGTCGGTTGAAGGTCGGCGAGGGAGACGATCAAATACGCCGCCTCTGGATAAGATACGTGTTCCATGTCTTGCGGGGAAGGAAAGGCGGGCGCGGTCGGATGGGAATGATAAATTCCGACCAGTTCTTCACCCATGTTTTCCATCAACTGGAATGCTTTTCGGATTTGTCCCTCGTCCATTGAAAATGAAACGGGGCTTTGTTCGACGTTATCCATCATCCAAATCGTTTTTGCTTTCCCTTTTTTTCCCGACAAGAGCCCGCATGCCTCATTTGGCAGTTGTTCCAGACAATGCCGCACCATCTCATCCCAGACACGCCGGGCGACTGGAAAAACGTCTTCCGCCGATCTAATGTGAATGGCGTCGTCCGCAGCAACCGGAAGCATTTTGGGATACTGGTTTGACCATACGGACAGAACTCCCTGTTTGTTGCCCTGAATTTAGGCTGGTTGTTATCCCCTTCGGGTGATATTCCGATCGGACGGGCCTCATTTGCCGTTGCCTGTATAACTCGCGAAGCTGTTCTCGGGTCATTTGATCCCTTCCTTTCTGTTGATGTCATAGTATGTTTATTCGCGTCCCATGCGGGAGGTCACGGCGTTTGTACTAATGGTGAAAAAGGAAGGAGAGCATCTCGGCCATGCGAAATCCTTATCCGCATGTTCACATGTTTTTAAACGGATTAAACGGTGTTGACTGAGAAGTGTGATGCGGTTTAAGAAACGTGGTGTGGCTGCCGTAGGCGGCGCCGTTTAGCAGTGCTGGAACGGCAACTTCCTTTGGTTCCGCGTAGCTGTTTTGCTCCAAAGCTTTCTTGTATTTTGATTCCTTTTCCTGATAATCGCTAATCGCATTCTTGTATTTCGTTTCTTTTTCTTCAAGTTCCTTGATTCGTCGGTGCAGTTGTTCCATTGCTCGTTGCCACTCCAACTCCTTTTCTTCGTAGTGGGTGATCATGTCGTCTTTTTGTTGCAGCAACTGCTTGTATTCTGATAACTGCTCTTGTAACTGTTCTTGGTTCTCCATCAGCTGTTCCAGGTGTTCTTCCTCGTGAAAGGGTTGGCGCAGATTCTGTTTCCATTCTAGTGCCATCGCTTGATAGCGGGCTATCGTTTGCTCTTTTTGCCGCAGAATTTGCTCAAATTCCTCTCCTTGGGCTTCGTAACGAGCGATCGTCCGATCCTTTTCTTTAAGCAATTGGTGATATTCTTCGTCCTTTTGCGCCAGAAGTTGTCGATATTCCTTCCCTTTTGCCTCTAGGAACTGGAGGTATTCCATTTCCTTTTGTTCGAGGATCTGCCGGTATTCCTTGTCCTTTTGTTCGAGCAGTTTGTTAAATTCCGTCTCTTTTTTCGCCAAAAGTTGCCTGTGTTTTTCACCCATTTCATCAAGCAATTTAAGAGCTTCAGATTCCTTTTCCTGGTAGTTGGCAAGTTGTTGGTGGAGGTCGGCGAGGCGTTGTTCCAATTCGGCCTGCATGGTTTCCAAGCGTTGAATCAGGCCGTCCTTTTGCTCAATCAATTGGCGGTGTTGTTCGATTTTTTGATGCAATTGCCGGAAAAATTCCGCTTCCTTTTCATCTAGACGTTCCCGGAATTCTATTTCTTTTTGCGCCAGAAGTTGTCGGTGTTGCAGGTCCTTGTCTTCAAGTAGCTGGAGATACTCGGCCTCTTTTTCCTGATAGGCGGCAAGTTGCTCATTGAGCTGGCCGACTTGTCGTTGCAAATCGGCTTGCTGAGCTTCAAGACTTCGGATCAAGCCGTCTTTTTCTTCGGCCAGTTGGCGGTACTCTTCATCCTTTTGCTGCAAAAGCCGGAGAAATTCTGCTTCCTTTTCCTCCATCAGATTCCTGTATTTCGCCTCTGTTTGCTCCAAGAGGTAACTGTGCTTGGCCTCTTTTTCCTGATAGGCGGCAAGTTGCTCGTTGAGCTGGCCGACTTGTCGTTGCAAATCGGCTTGTTGAGCTTCAAGATTTCGGATCAGGTCTTTATTTTGTTCGGTCAGCTGGCGTAGTTCTTCGTCTTTTTGGACGAGAAGTTTACGATACGACGTTTCCACTTGTTCCAAGAGTCTGCTGTGCTCGGCTTCTTTTTCCTGGTAGGAAGCAAGTTGCTGGCTGAGCTGGGTGACTTGTTGTTGCAATTCAGCTTGCTGAGCTTCAAGAATTCGGATCAAGTTGTCTTTTTCTTCAGCCAGTTGGCGGTGTTGCAGGTCCTTATCTTCAAGCAGCTTGAGGTGCTCGGCTTCTTTTTCCTGGTAGGCGGCAAGTTGCTGGCTGAGTTGAGTGACTTGTTGTTGCAATTCAGTTTGCTGAGCTTCAAGACTTCGGATCAAGTTGTCTTTTTCTTCAGCCAGTTGGCGGTGTTGCAGGTCCTTATCTTCAAGCAGCTTGAGGTACTCGGCTTCTTTTTCCTGGTAGGCGGCAAGTTGCTGGCTGAGCTGGCTGACTTGTTGTTGCAAATCGGCTTGTTGAGCTTCAAGATTTCGGATCAGGTCTTTATTTTGTTCGGTCAGCTGGCGTAGTTCTTCGTCTTTTTGGACGAGAAATTTACGATACGACGTTTCCACTTGTTCCAGGAGTTTGCTGTGCTTAGCTTCTTTTTCCTGGTAAGCAGCAAGTTGCTGGCTGAGTTGAGTGACTTGTTGTTGCAATTCAGTTTGCTGAGCTTCAAGACTTCGGATCAAGTTGTCTTTTTCTTCAGCCAGTTGGCGGTGTTGCAGGTCCTTATCTTCAAGCAGCTTGAGGTACTCGGCTTCTTTTTCCTGGTAGGCGGCAAGTTGCTGGCTGAGCTGGCTGACTTGTTGTTGCAATTCCGCTTGCTGAGCTTCAAGACTTCGGATTAAGTCGTTCTTTTCTTCGGTCAGTTGGCGGTGTTGCAGGTCTTTATCTTCAAGCAGCTTGAGGTGCTCGGCTTCTTTTTCTTGGTAGGCGGCAAGTTGCTGGTTGAGCTGGCTGACTTGTTGTTGCAATTCCGCTTGCTGAGCTTCAAGACTTCGGATCAAGCCGTCTTTTTCTTCAGCCAGTTGGCGGTGTTGCAGGTCCTTATCTTCAAGCAGCTTGAGATATTCGTCTTCTTTTTCCTGGTAGGCGGCAAGTTGTTGGCTGAGCTGGGTGACTTGTTGTTGCAAATCGGCTTGTTGAGCTTCAAGGTGTCGGATCAGATCTTTGTGTTCGGCCAGTTGGCGGTATACTTCACCTTTTTGTTCCAAAATCTGTAAAAATTCTGCTTCCTTTTGCTCAATCATCTTTCTGTATTTCGCTTCTGTTTGCTCCAAGAGGTGGCTATATTCGGTTTCTTTTTTCTGGCATGCCGCGAGTTGCTGATTGAGTATGGCAAGTTGTTGTTGTGATTCAGCTTGTTGAGCTTCAAGATTTCGGATCAGGTCTTTTTTTTGTTCGGTCAGCTGGCGTTGTTCTTCGTCTTTTTGGGCGAGAAGCTTACGATACGACGTTTCCACTTGTTCCAGGAATCTGCTGTGCTCAGCTTCTTTTTCCTGGTAAGCAGCAAGATGCTGGTTAAGCAGGGCAAGTTGTTGACGGTATTCCGCCTCTTTTTGCCGGTGTTTCTCAATCTCTTGGTTAAGCTTTTCCAATGCTTGTTTCAATTCTGCTTCAAGAGACTGATAATGGGCGATAGATTCGTCTTTTTGAGCCAGCAACTGTTGATAGTCCGCTGTATTTTGTGTTTCTGAAGATTTCTTGAGTTTTTCATTGAATTCTTCCAGTCTTTTTTCCCATGTGTCCAGCTTCTTTTGATACTGGGCAATGGTTTTTTCCTTTTGTTCAAGCAAGTTTAGGTAATCTGCCTCCCTTTTTTCAAAGTCGTTGATCCTGCCGTTTAATCGTTCGACGGCGCGGTTCCATTCTTTTTCTTTGTCTTGGTATCGCCTGAGCGTGGCGTTTAACTGCTCCATCTGCTTGCTGGCTTCGCGATCGCGTTGGAGATTTTCCCTCAATCTTTCTTTCAGCTCTTTGAGTTCCTCGCTGTATTGCGTCGCTTTTGCTTCATAATAGGCGCGTTGCCGTTTTAGCGCGGACATCTGTTCTATAATAAGTTTCAGCTTGCCGGAGGGTTTCTTTTTTTGTAACATGGCGTGTTTTCCTCCATTCCCTGTGCTTTTCCCTATAGACATATGTAACAAGGGGGAAAGTGTGCATAAAGACAACGAAGGAACCCTCTCTTTTTCTTAACATGGATTCTTAACATGGAAATACGGGAGAATCCGTTGTTCTCCCGTATTTTTGTGCGTGTGATCGATTGGTTAAGGCACCGATGGAGCCGGAATGACATCCGGGAAGGTGATGCAGTCTTGCACGATGAGGTTGGCATCCGGAACTGTCTTGAACCCGGTGTCGAAGACGATGGCACCCAGCGCGTTGCGCAGGATGAGGCGGTATTCGTCCGTAGCGCCGGGCAGTTCACGCAGCGTTAGCTCGAAGGAAAGGGTATCCTGTGTGCCGGTTGCGGTGAACGTGCGGGTACCTGTACCGGTGACAACAGCTTGCAGGCCGCCGCCAGTGATCGCGGAGCAGGCAGGAGTACTGATTTGTACCGGCGTGTAGACGAAGCTGAAATCGCCAGGGACTTCGTCGGTAGGCGTGGGTGTTGGAGTCGGTGAGATCGTGTCGACAAAGGTATAGGAGAAGGTGCTGTCTCCCGGGTTGCAGTTCGGGCAGATCTCGGCAATGAGCTGTTCTGTGCCGACTTCCGCTACGCCGTCGAACAGCACTGTCGAGTTGGTGAGAATGACGCTGGCAGTTGCCTGGCAGTCGCAGTTTTGACGCGGGAAGATCTCTGGGCATTGTGCCGGAAAGATGACCGGTGGACATTGGAAAGCAGGCGGCGTTGGAGTAGGTACGGGAATGTCGGCTGGGCGCGGTTGGCAAAATTTTGCCAATACCTCCAGCTTGACTTCCGCTTCCACCTGGATTTCTTTACAGATGACCACGTCAATCAGAATTTGACCGCCAAGGATGGGCTCCAGCGGCGTGCACTCAACCGCGGTAATCCGGCAGAGGATGTTGTCTTCGTCGAGCGGTTCAGGCAGGCAGAGCACGATTTCATCGTCGAACTGGACGGTGGCTGGAAATTCGCATAACAACGTGCCGTCGGCAAAAACGCGGAGCAAGAGCGTCGCGCTGAACAGGAACCGGACAATGCCGACCCGGACGACGTTGCCGCCGATAACGATGTTTTCTCGGCGGATGCTGACGATCCGGCAGGAGAAGTCGAGTCCCTGTGTCGGCTGCGGTTTCGGAATGATCGGGAATGTCGGAGGGATGACCGGCTCCACACATTGAACGGTAATGTTTTGCCCGGCTTGGATGGCTTCGTTGACGAGTGTCAGACAGTCACTAGGGATTTGAACTTTGTTTTGATCCCGGTTCGCGGTCACGACCCAATCGTACACCTTTTGAACACGGATGCATTCTTCTTGCAGATTGTTCGGAATCGGCGCGGGTGCGGTCGGCGTCGGTGTTGGGACTTGAAAACCCTTGATGGGTCTGATTTGCCTAACCAATATGAACCCTTCCTTTCCTAGGTGGTGTTTTATGCAATACATACTATGGTTGAAGGGGGCATTTTGCTTGTAAACAAACGCCCATTTTTTAGGTGAACATTCCAGGTATATTTTCCCATCCGCGATGTTCTCAGAATGGGATACCGAAGCGCCGCATGAACCATTCGTCGTCGTACTTCCGGCGCGAGAAGTAGTGTTCCCGCTGTTCCAGCACTCCACCAGCCAATACGGCGGCCTCGATCCGGGCTGGATCTGCATGGTGGATCAATTTGCGGCAAGCAGCGATCCGGGATTCGTTGAAATGGCTGTAGGCCATCCGAAGCATGTTGTAGTATACGTGGTCGAACGTCACACGGTACGGGTGGGATTCACGAAACAGATGGAACACCTTGACTGCAGGCTGTACGAAGCACTTGTAGCCAAATAGCCATAGCTTGATCGAGATCTCCACGTCTTCAAACCCCCAAACCTGAAATCCTCGATCAAATCCGCCCACATCGAAGAAGACGTTTCTCGCCATGGCTAAACATCCTCCCGGCAGAATCGCCGTAGGTGTGGGCAAGGATATTTGGCGGTTCCACTGAACGCCCAACATGCGGTTCAGTGTCTGGCCATAACCAACGAGATTCGGCCGGTTCGTTGAAGCGATGCCGGGGGACACGGCATCCGCCTGTCCTGATCGAATCAATCCCAGCAAATGATCAATCCAATAATCCTGGAAGAACAAATGGGCGTCGCAAAAGATGAGGTATTCTCCTCGTGAGTGATCAGCACCCAGGTTTCTGGCTGGGGCAGCTCCGATTCCCTGAGTTGTGATTAATTTGATCTGTTCATTTGCCTCGGATGCCAAAAACTCGCAGCATCCGTCTGTGGAACCATCGTCCACGATGACGATCTCAAAGGGATGATGGGTTTTTGCTCGGAGTGCCGATTCTACAGTCGTGCGCACGTTGTTCCCTTCATTTTTGGCCGGAATGATCAAGGAAACAAAAGGAATGCGTTCGTCAGACATTTGCTCACTCCTTCCTTCCTGACATCCTATGCCAATACTGAGCTCAGGTACCGTTTGTCACAGGCTTTGTACATCGCGGCACTCATTCCCATGGGCGTACATACAATGAACACGGATCGATCGGTGAATCGAAGAGGGGGAGGAGGATATACGGAATGGAGGATACAGAGGGGAGATATGGGATGGATGATGTTGCGGTTTTTTACGACGGTCAAACGTGTGGGATGATCCCTTACACATCGCTGCCTGCCTTTCGTCTGTTTTGTCAAGAAAACGGGTTTGGCTTCCAGTGGGATCCAAAACAAAGGAGGATTCTTCTTGCTCCGGGGCTCAAGGGAAAAATCTGCGTGCTGGCGTATGGCAGCCGGCGGGTTCCTGACGCAACCGATTCCCATCCACATGAATATGATGTTTTGGCACTGACGGAGCGATTTCTCACCGCTGCTGGGGTGAGTGTCGTTCTGTCAGCAAACCAGCTGGACTTGCCAGATCAAAGCGATGTCTGCGTGCAATTTACTATTGAAAAGGCGGACATAGGGGTTCAACCCCACATAACCATATTTCAGGACGAAAGCCGGCGCAATGAAGCATTGATACGCTGTCTGGAGACAGAGTTGAAGAGCGCGAGCATCCCATGTGCATCCGAATGGCGTGACGATGTCCAACCGCACCATCCGTTTGTCGAGGTTCGCTGTCAGCTGCCGACCAGCTTGGTGCAAACGGCCTGGAAGGAGTGGGTGGAACGGATTGCCTTCTTTTTCGCTTCCGGTATCCTCCGCTACTTGCTGACGAAACAACAAATCTCGCCACTCTCCTGTCTGACTCCTGCTGTTTCGCGGATGATGGCTACAGAACCACTGATTTCCGCGGCGGAGGAGAGGAAGACACGAGGGAACCCCGGTTTAGGGGAGACGCCGGTCGACAAAGAAGCGAGCCGGTTGCCGGAACGGCGGGAGTTGGCTGCAGAGGTATTTTTTGATTACACCGTGCTTCGCTCCGACATCGAGGGTAAGCCGTTTTTGATCTTCGGAAACCTATATGTCAAAAACACAGGTACCGAAGCATTGATCAATCCGGTTGTTTGCTTGCGTGTTGATCCCCCTGGCAGCGTCAAACTGGGCGGACAGATTTTGCCGGCCAACTTGGTGGAGACGCTCGGAGTGCAAAGTTCTGCTGGAGTCAAGGGCTGGAGGTTTTTGGAGGAAGATTGGTTTGAGCAGGCAATGGAGCGGGGGGAGTACTGGATGGCTCCGATTCAGCCGGTGCGTATCGCACCGAAAGAAGTCCATCCTTTTCAAAACTTCCAGATTACCGTGATGACGCCGGAATCCGGCAACAGCGTGACGATCGAAGGATTCGTCTTTTTCCGCGAACAGGATGTGCAATTTGCCTCCA
>Ga0207870_100686_pt1 | contig 11158 bp, 5 predicted proteins | sample CeladaPassage60B_FD_187477 | JGI IMG/M metagenome (GOLD analysis project Ga0207870, IMG submission 187477) | Cellulose-adapted microbial communities from the Joint BioEnergy Institute, USA - Passage3 60B (SPAdes) (version 2) | ecosystem: Engineered > Bioreactor > Continuous culture > Unclassified...
GGTGAGTTGCACCGTTCCTCCCACGCGTTCCAGTCGTTCATAACGCGCCCGCACTCGCCGGAATAACCGCTCATACACCGGGTGGGCGAACAACCGACGCCATTCCTCTGCCATCGTCACGCTTCGAGCAGCTCCTCTTTCCAGTCTTCTTGGCCGATCATCCGACGTCGTTTCCCATCCCAGTGAAAGCGGATGAGGGTGACAAAATCGGCATCCTGTGGTCGAAGCAGTTCGTAAATCGACAAATTCGGCACCGTGTCGTAACATCCCCACAACACTTGACTCGTCATCATGTAGTCAAAGCCCATATCCGTCAACAGCTCGAACATGTCACGCAAATTGGCTTCATCAACGCCGGCAAACGCTTCGTCAAGGCAGATGATTTTCGGGGATTGCTCACGCGAACTCATGTAGCGGGAATAGGTGGCGGCAAACAGCGGGATATACATCGCCATCGCCTTCTCACCGCCGCTCAGGACGTTAAAGCGGGCATCGGTCAACTCTTTCCAACTGTGCCCTCCCTTTTCATAGTACAGCGTAAAACGGAACCAATGGCGGTAATCGAGAATGCGGTAAATCCACTCCCTGAGGGTATCGCGCTCTTCCGCTTCCCGCCGCGCCCAATTGACGCGCGAACGAAAGTGCGTCACCATCCGTTCAAACTGCTCTTCCCGCAACAGGCCCGCATCGGTGCGCAACAACTTGACCAGTTCGGCCGTGTCCATCTCCTCCTCATTTTGCGCCGGACGTGGTTCCCACCGCAAACGCAACCGCAGGCCGCTCGACGTTTTCCGGCGTTTCATCAAGTCGTTCATCCGCTCTACCCATGCTTCCGCGCGGTAAATTTTCTCACGGATGGCCCGCCCCACGCTGTGAATGAGCACTTGCTCGTACAACTCCCGGTCTTTTTCCTTCAGCAGCAACTCTTGTTCGCGCTCCTGTTCGCTCAGTTCCAAAAGCAGCGACTCGGGTGATTGCGGATGCTGGCGGTCGCGGCAAAACTGGATGATGATCCGGTCGCCAAGCTCGGCTTCCGGTACATAATCGTGCAGCACTTGGCGTGTGCTGTTAAAGGCCTCCAACACCCGGTTGCTCAACTGTTCTTGCGTGAGATTGGCATACGCATCCCGCAATGCACGCGTCACCGTGCGGCAATGGGCGACGATCGCCTCCTGGTCGTCTGCCGGGAGATCCGCTTCCCGGAAGGCGCTGACCAACCCCCTCTTCCATTCCCTGACATAGCTTGCAATCACAACGGTTAATCGGTGCGCGGCCGCTTCTGCCTGCTCCCGTTGCTGCTGCGCCTGATTGGACGCTTCGCCCAATTGCCGCGCCAACTCGCGAAAGGCCCTTTCCCGCTTTTCTTTCGCAACGTGTATCTGCTGAATGGACTGACGCAGTTCAGCCAATCGCCTGTGAATATCGAGCAACCCCAACTCGTCCAACAACCGCTCCACCGTGCCGATTTCGTGACGGAGAACGTTCAGCTCCCCCTTCACCTCAAGCCAGTTTGCTTCCTCTTCTTCCAATTGCACGCGAAGCCGCTCCGCCTCATCGGCCGCTCGGCGCCATTTGTCCTGTTCGTTCCAATAGTCCTCCCAGGACCTTTGTAAACTTCCGAGCACACGCTCATAAAGCCGCACCTGTTCATGGACACGCTCCAATTCGTTCTCACGCGCCGGCAGCGAACGCTTTCGCACCTTCTCAAGCAGCTCGCTGCGCAGTTTCCGCAAGCCGTCGGCTGCCTGCTGGTATTTTTGGTCAGCGCGCCTGACGAGTTCCTGCGCATATGTCAGTTCCCGCCGCGCATCTTGCCACGCAAGCGCTTTGGCCTGCAGTTCATCGTCCGCCGGAAACGCTTCGCGCTCCTCATCCAGCCTTTGCCGCGCCTCTTTGCAGCGGGCGATCTGTTCCCGGCATTTTTGCAGCGCCTCTTGCTCCTCGGCCATCGCATCCTCGAGCCGTTTCATCTCCCGCATCCGCGTCTGCTCGCGCGTTTCCTTGCCGATATATTCCGCCCGTTCCTTGCTCCGGGCTTTTCCGTAAAGCGGCCCCAGACGAAACGCCCCGCTCGGATCGACAGCCACACCCGTCTCAGGCACCTCCTCCGTCCCCACGACAATCGTCCGCAAAACGTTGTCAATCTGTTCACTCGTCAGGTGACTGTCCTCCGGCGGGGTCGGATACAGCCAATCGGCCAACGTGTGCGCCAACCATTGCGGGTTCGGCACGAGCCATACATCTTCTTCGCCGTCACGCACGCTCAACGTACCCGCCGGCGACACCCAGGCATCGAGCAAGCCGGAGCGTTCCAGCAATTCTTCCAGCCTCGCCCGTTCCGCTTCCCCGACATGGTCATAAAAGGCGCAGACCGCATACAGCGGCGCTCCGCCTTCCCCTGCGGCTTGACGCCGGGCGCGCGACGTGCGGCGGGCTTCCGTCGCAGGCGGCTCCGGCTCTTTACGATCTCGCCAATCGAGCCATTCCGCCTGCAATTCGTCGTATTTTTCCCGGTGCCTCTTTTCGTTCTCTTCCAGCTGTGCCGCCTCTTGCAAGAGGCGGCGCAGTGCCTGTTCATACGCTTCGGCCAGCGGTTCGCGCACGCGTTCGTACGAAACGTCTGGAAATTGGCTTAAGCGATGCAACATCTCCTGAAATTGACGATCGGTCAGCGTCAATTCGTTGACCTGTTCCCGCCACTGAAACAATCGGTTCTGCTGGGTTTCCAGGCTGTCGTAAAGTTCCCGCTCTTTTTCCGTCACCAACCGCTCCTGTGCGTCCCGCTTGCGGCTCGTCTCACCCAGTTCGTATTCCAACTCCTTGACCGTTTCTTCCTGTCGCGACACTTCGCGGGCGAGGCGCAAGGCCGCTTTGACTTCCTGTTCATGTTCCTCGAGATCGTTTCGCCAAGCCGTCCAATTCACCTGCTCTCGCTCCGGGATGTCCTGTTCCCACAAGTCATGGTAACTGCTGCTATAAGGAAAAGCGATCGCATGCGCCAAATCGTTCAGTTCTTCGATGTCTTGCGTTTGTGCAAGAACCAAAGCTTCGCTTTGCCGTGCAGCCTGTGCTTGCAAGGATGTCCATTCTGCCAGGTGCTTCTCGTTATTCCCGCGCCGCCGTTCGATTTGCGCCAGCAAGCCTTCTTTACTCGCGTAATCAGATTTTAACCGTTCCAGCTCTTTTTCCTTGCCAATCGCCTCATGGTGGGTGAGAACATCCTGTTCTCGCTCCAGTTGCTGAAGCCGGATCCGTTCCCGTTCTTCCTCCTGCTCCAGTTCGGCCTTCTGTTGTTCGAGCGCCACAAGCCGCTCCTCTTGCTGCTCTCGCTCCAGCTCCTCTTTCTTCCACACCTTGTGTGCCTGTTCCACGGCTTGCGCTGCGACAAACAACTGATAGTCATTATACTTTTGGTATGCCTCAGCCAGTTTTTGCGCCTCTTTGCGGTGGACGCGCAATTCATCCAGACGGTCACTGATCTCGTCCATATCCTCCAACACTTCTGAGAGCGGGCGCAGATCGTTTTCTTCCAATGCTGGCAGAGCGGATGTCAAGATGTCGTAAATCGTGGTCGGCTTAAAATCTTTGGATAACTTCGGACTGCGCAACTGGATGAGCAAGTCGAGCAGTTCCTGATAAGCGGTCTCGTCTTCAAAACCAAACAACAATTGGTTGACCAAGCGCTTGTACTCTCCGGTGCTGCTCACGACACGGCCGCCGTCGCCGATCGCCTCCTCCAGTTGAGATCGCGACAGCGGCACTTTCACCTCTTCACTGCCACTGTAGTCGCGCCGATAGAGGAACAAGTCGACACCGATACGCCGGTTATCTTCCACGGAAAATCCCCAAAAACTCGCGGCGTGCACTGTCTGGCGCGCCCTCAGCCCGATGCCGATAGTGAGAAAGCGTTCCGGCTCCGGCAACCGAAACTCCAGCCACAAATACGCGGTCCGCTCCTGATGCTCACCGTCTAGCAGCAAGTAATATTCGATTTTCCGGTCGCGCGACCCGAACGGATCCAACCGCCACGGCCGCTTGTCTCCGTCCAGCACGAGTGGAAGAAAACTTTGCATCGTCACAGACTTGCCCGAACCGTTACTGCCCCGCAAGATGAGACGTCCGTCGGCAAAATAGAACTCCGCTTCATCGTAGTACCAAAAGTTCAAGACCCCTGCCCGATGAAGGTGCCAGCGATGGGTCATCCTGTTCCCTCCCGATCATCCTTGTCGTCCGAAACATTCGCTTCGTCTGGATACTCGCCGCACAGACGTCCGAACACCGGTTCAAGCCATAGTCCGCCTTCCTGCGGGGCAGCCAGCTTCCACTCGATCAAGTGCTCAGCCACTTGGCGGGCCAGTTGGCTCGATGTCTGCTCCCGCAGCTGTTTGCTCCAAAAGGGAGCAAAGCGCTCTTTGAGATCGTACAGCAACTGTTCCAGCGCAGCCCAGCTGAGCGGCACCCGTCCCCCTTCGCGGACCGTCAGCGGATCGCCCGGCTCGACAAGTCGGCGCTGCACTTCCCTGGCCAGCAACAGGCAAACATCGGAGATGCCTTGCGGCGTCGGGAAAAGCGTCAGATCACCGCTCGCCTCTGGATACGTCACATACAGCCCTTCCCGGTACCGCACCGCCTCCAATCCGATCTGGCGCAAATGGTCCATGATCGAACGCCGTTGTGTCAACACGTAACTCCGTTCATCCTCTGTCCACTCTCTGTCCAGCACGACCGGCTCCTGCAACAGGCGGCGGTACACGCGATGCCGCAGTTGTTCCCGCCGTCCGGCCTCTGTTTCCGGATATTGCGCCTGTCCCAGCGCTTCCGGCCGGCGTTCCAGCGCCGTGATGTCATTCGTAAACCGTCGCACGACATACCGCGCAAGCGGTGAACATTCGTACAATACGTTTTGTTCACTGCTTTGGGCCCACGCATTCTCCTCCCCTTCCAAGACGATGAGCACCTGCAAGTCCCGCAGTTTTTTCAACGCCCGCGCCATCGAAAGGCGGTGATGGTAAATGCGCCAGTCCAATTCAACCTGTTGCATCAGCAAGGTTTCGCGCAACGTTTCGGCCAGTTCACTCAACAGAAACTGCTCGTGCTCTCCCTTTCCCTCCAAGTACCACAACGTATATACGAACAAGCCATAGTCGCGCGGGTGGGAAAAGGTGTCAAACCCCATCCAGTTGTACGCCTTCCCCGGCACCTTTTCCAACTTCACAAACGTCCGCGTCAACAGAAGGGGAAAACCCGCATATTCCTGAAACCAATCGCGCAGCCAATCGTAGTGGGCTTTCACCAGTTGGAACAATTCGGGATCCTGTTGTTTGGAAATCCACGGCCGGTTTAAAAGGGCTTGCGCGCACGTGCGGCGTTCTTCCCGAATGCGTTCTTCATGCTTGCTGCGGTTCAAAGGAGGACCACCTTCTCTGTTGCGTTTTCGGCAGTTGGCTCGTCAGCATCAATTCCACGTGAAAAACGGAGCCGGTAATTGGGCATCTCCAGTTGGCCGTCATCCGTCACGACAACAGTCCGTTCATTGTCTGGCGGAACGGTAAGCTGAATGCGAATCCCTTCAGAGGTCAGGATGCTCCGGCTTGGACTGGCCAGACATTGTCCGAGCCAGACGAGCAGCTGGGAAAATACCACGCGGGAAAGGTGCGGCAATGCTTCCATCACCACTTCACCCCGTTCCAAAAACTGCTTCATCAACTGCTCTTCCTCACGGCGCCGCTCCAACCACTCGAGCCGTTTTTGCGCTTGCTCACCCCGCCTGCTCCTGACGGCGGACGTCGCATTTTCCCGCAGACGGCGCCGGCTTTTCGAGGTCAACGCGCGCACTTGCGGAGGCTCGTCCCACATCGAAGCGTCGGGTGATTCCGTCTCGCCTGGGTCGCTCCCTTGAAAGTGGCGCGTCTTGTACAAGCCGAAGGCATACGCCGCCAACTGGTGCGCCTCCTCGATATCCTTGAGCGAAAAAAACCAGCGCCCGAGATGCTCCAATTCCCGCTGGCGGCTGACACCGGAGCGCCTGCTCTCCTGGATGCGGAGCGCACTCCGGACGATTTTGGCAATCGTGTTTTTGGTCGCCCGTTCAAAGCCACGCACTTCACTTTCCTGATTGCCCCTGCCCAAAAACCAGCCGGCAAACGATTCCCACGTCTCGCGCAAGCGTTCAAGACGTTCCTCTGCCGACTCTTGTTCATCCAGTTGGGGCTTGGCCGCCTCTTCCTGGCTGACCTGCCGGATGTACCGCTCCACGACGGTGGCATCCATGCCTTTGAGCAGCGCTTCAATGGTAAGGCTATACCGCTGCAGTCCTTGCATAAAGTTGCGCAAGTAGTGAGTGAGCGAGTCTTTGTAAATGAGAAACGATTCCGTCGCCATCAACTCTTCCACGCGGCTGCTCTCCAAGTGAGCGATGTAGTCAGCGGCACTTTCCGTCATCAGGCGAAATGTCGTCAACAGCTCTTCCCAGTGGGGCAGCGCCTTGCCCTGTGGAAAAGTCCCAGCCGCCTCTTTCAGTTCGGTGAGCAGCGCCGCGATCTTTTCCAGTCGCGTCGGCTCGAGCGACCCGCCGAAGCCGCGAATGTTCTCCAAGCCTGACACCATGCGTTCAATTTCCACCGCATACTTGGTCATCTGATACCGAAAAGACTTCCGGCGATACTCTTCAATGGTATTGACGCGCGTCCCGTCATGCTGGGCGGTGAGGTTTTTCCACGCCTCCAACTGTTCCAAATCCTGCTGGCACTGCTCAAGCGTGTAGTCGGTGAGGTATCCGCTGGCCTTCACCCCTTCGACGACCTCTTCCGGGGTGAGCCGGTAGCGCATGCGCTGGTGTTGTTCGTAAAAAAAGCGCATCACCGCCCGGTATCGTTCCACATTCTCGGCGGTGAGATAGCTTGCCTCGGTAATTGGACGCTTCAGATCGGCCATGTTCCCACTCCATGGTTCATTCTTTCTCCCAGTGTATCACAATCACGATTTCAGAAGTTCGATATCATCCTTAGCACCAGAAACTAAAGGGAATCTCGGGCTCAAGATACCACAACTTGGCTTACAAGTATGTTGCTTGTATCCGGAATCTCATCTTCAGTGAGTTCTTCCAGGCATAACTCAATAGCCTCTTTTATATTTTCCATCGCTTCTTTAAGCGTTTTTCCTTGTGAGTAACAACCTGACAGGACAGGGCATGTTACAGTAAAATATCCACTTTCATCCTGTTCGACGATAACAGGAAATGTTCTTGCCACACGAATCACCTCATTGGTTATTATACATCATCCGCTTTCATATTCTCGCCTGTTTTTAATATGGTTTAAAGAATTGAGGATTTTACAATCTCCATTAACTTCTCGTAGCTGTTCACAACGTCGTATTTTAGTCGGCCTGTGTTCAGTTTTGCAAAATGCCTGCGGGCACATTCGATCTTCGCCTTTTCTACCTCACGCAATTCCAATGACTCCATCGAACCTTTCGTCTCGGCGATGAAAAAGATGGTCTTGACCTCCCCTTCTTTGAACACGATAGCCCAATCGGGGTTGTAATTTCCCAACGGTGTGGGAATAAAGAAGCCGCGTGGCAATTTGGCCCGAATGATAAACTCTTCAGGGTTAATCCGAAATAAGTGAAAAGTAGACGGTTTGATGCCGGTTAGGATTTTTACGATGGTTTTTCGTGTCAATCGCGTCTCGTCCATCAGCTTGCCGACCAGCTCGTACTTGATCTTCGAGGTTGCGGCCTGGTGAACATACTCCGTCTGCGTCTCCCGGGTAACAAACGCTTCACCCTGTTCCAGTTGCTCCTTGGACTCGATTTTATGCAATTCTCCATGCTTGATGGCGTAACGCACGGATGGCACGTGCAAGTTTTGATCCAAAGCATCAATGCATTTTCGGATGAGTTCTTCCGAATCAAACTGAACCGTGTACACCGTCTTTTTGTTGATCTGGTTCCACAGATCCTGAAACTCTTTCTTGTAAAAGTTTTGATTCGGCTTCAGTTGTTCAATATTTTTGCTCCGTTCATCCTCTGTCAAACCGGCCTTTCCGGCGACGTAAATCGTCTTCACCAATTCGATCAACGCCTCTTGATAACCGTCCAATTCCTCGGGAAGCACCACTTGTTGCTGTTCCACCGCCGTAAAGTACTGCTCCGTCAGTTGGTCATTGTCATCCACATAGCCCTGCCGGATAAAGGTTCGGTGGAGCTTTTTGGCCAAATTCTCGTCAATGCGCAATGATTCCCCGCGGGCATTGGTGAGAACTTTATCCAAGAAGAAATCCACGTCGGCTTTCCGCGGACGTTCGGACAGCGTTTCGGCGATTTCACTCTGCAGTTGCCTGGCAAACTGTTCATACGACTCGCTGGCGATCACGGTCAGGACGTTGATCTCATGCACATCGATACCAGGCACGCTCGCATCCATCCGTTCACCATGTTGGTTAACGCACAGCCGTAATCCCCTTCCCACCTCCTGCCGCTTCTTGATCGTGGAATCGCTGTGTTTTAAGGTACAAATTTGGAACACGTTCGGGTTGTCCCAGCCTTCCTTTAAGGCAGAATGGGAAAAAATGAACCGGGTCGGCTCCTCAAAGCTGAGCAAGCGTTCCTTGTCGCGCATGAATCAGATCATAGGCCGTGGATTTCTTCCATTTTATGCCGATCGTTGAACGGGAAAAAGGTCATTCCTTGCCAAGAATGACCTTTGATGCATACAGTTTCATTTCGACAGCTTGAGCAAATCAAGATATGCCCGGACAAACCCTGCCCAGTTCTTTCTTCTTCCATAATGGTTTTTGATCAACTGACGGAATGGCTCCCACTTTCCGCGATAGGGAAACCAATGAACCTCTGATCTCCTTTTCCCCTTGTCCAAAACAATAGACTTCTGATGGCAAAACGTCTGCAGCCCGATCTCGGCATGGTAACGTCCGATTCCGCTTTCCTTGACCCCTCCGAAGGGCAGATGGGGATTGGAAACCGAGACGATCACATCGTTGATGACGACGGCCCCGGATACGAGGGCGTCCGCCACACGCCGCGCTTTGTCCAGGTCGCCGCTCCAGACGCTGGCATTCAGTCCATAAGGGGAATCATTGGCCAAGTGAATCACCTCTTCTTCCCGCTCAAAGGGCAGGACGCAGAGAACGGGACCGAACGTTTCCTCCCGCATGATCTTCATCTCAGGCGAAAGATCGGTCAAGATCATTGGCTGGACGTGAAGCCCCTTGCCTTTCTTCCACTGCTCGGGCGGCAGTCCGCAGACCAGCCGGGCGCCGCCGGACAACGCCTCCGCCACCTGGTCCCGGACGATGTCCAGCTGTCTGGGAAAGGTCATCGAACCCAGATCGGTCGTCTCAGCGTCCATCTCCTGGGTTAAGGCTTCCACTTCCTGCCGCAAGAGATGAATGAACCGCTCATACACCGGCTTTTCGACGTATATTCGCTCCACCGACATGCACACCTGTCCGCTGTTGGTCAAGGCGCCCCAGACCGCCCCCTTGGCGGCCCGTTCCAAATGCGCATCGGCAAACACGATCATCGGGTCCTTGCCGCCCAATTCCAGGGTGGTGGGAATCAGCCGTTTGGCCGCCTCCTGCTGGATGATTTTTCCCGTCCGCACGGAGCCGGTGAAAAAGATGTAGTCCGGCGCAGCCGCGACGAGCGCCGCCCCCACCCGTCCGTCGCCGTGGGCCACCTGGACCACCTTATCCGGAAAACCCACCTTTTGAAACAGATCCTCGATCATTTTTCCCACCAACGGCGTCACTTCGGACGGCTTGAGGATCACACTGTTGCCGGCCGCCAAGGCGCTGATCACCGGCACCATCGCAAGCTGAAACGGGTAGTTCCACGGCGAGATGACCAGCACCACCCCACGCGGATGATAGGAAATATAGGACCGTTTACCTATCAAGGTCAGAGGAGTCTTTACCTTTTTCGGCGCGAGAATGGATGCGGCATGCTTTTCCACATAATGAATCGCATCCGCCACCACCAGAATGTCCGCTGTCAGCGCTTCCACTTTTGGTTTGCCGGTGTCCCGGGCAATCACATCCGCCAATTCGTCCAGGTGATCTACTATATACGCTCTCAACCGCCGAAGCGCTTCAATTCGCGAGGAAAGCGGTTCTTGGCGCCATGCTTCAAATGCCTTTCGGCCATCTTGCACCATTCCGGCACAGGCTTGAATCGGCGTCACGGGAATTTCATCCAGGGTCTCGCCTGTTGCGGGGTTGATCGCCGCGAGGGTTTCCATCGCTCTCACCTCACACCTCTCTTTTCAAACGCCATGGCCATGGTAAACATCCTGCGCATCAATTTGTACCTGATTATATTTTCTGAACGCGAAGAGGACAATACCGATTTATGTAGTGATTTTTGTGTCGTTTACATTTATGTCTATGTAGTGATTGGAAATAAAAATCCGCCGCCGGCGCGCTTTTCTTCCCTTTCACGATCACGCAATACCGGACGACGGATCGCTTTTGATCGAACCGAAGTACGTATTGGTCAAGCCGCTGTGTGTATTGGACAAGTGGTCCTGTAAGCCGAGTTCTGTACTCCTAGTGCTGCAAGCGGGATGAGCGATCATCCCTCGCACGTCTGGAGCGGCAACCATCTATCTGGGATGTGCATTGCTGCACACCTCAAGCGACCAACCCGGGATCACCGCGGGCCACGGTTAGACGCGACAGGCGTCTCGATCCCCTATCTGGTCTTGCTCCGGGTGGGGTTTACCAGAGAATATGTCGCCATATTCTCTCGTGAGCTCTTACCTCACGGTTCCACCCTTGCCTGTGGTACCAGAAGGTACCCATCGGCGGTCCATTTCTGTGGCACTTTCCTTCGGCTCGCGCCGACTGGCTGTTAACCAGCACCCTGCCCTGTGGAGCTCGGACTTTCCTCCGGCATCGGCCAGTTTGTCAGACCTGCCTAAGCCGGCGGTTGCCCGGACCACTTGCCCCTGTCAAAACGACGCATAATATTATAACATATTGCTAACCACTGATCAAACAAACGTCATCCTTGGGTAACTGTCAATTTCTCATTGGCCCAACCCTTCATCTTTTTGTTCGTTTTTTGTTCCCTTTCATTCCCTTTCACAGGGTAGCCGTCTCGTCCATGTCGTCAAGGGTAAAGGCTTCGCCCTCGCTGT
>Ga0207870_100692_pt1 | contig 11034 bp, 11 predicted proteins | sample CeladaPassage60B_FD_187477 | JGI IMG/M metagenome (GOLD analysis project Ga0207870, IMG submission 187477) | Cellulose-adapted microbial communities from the Joint BioEnergy Institute, USA - Passage3 60B (SPAdes) (version 2) | ecosystem: Engineered > Bioreactor > Continuous culture > Unclassified...
GTCGAGATGTACATGTCCTTCCTGCGCAAAAAAATCGGCCAGCTCGGTTCGACGGCGGTCATTCAAACGGTGCGGAGCGCGGGATACGTGCTGAAGCCGCGGGGGTGATGGTGTGTTCACGAGATTGCGCAACAAGTTTCTGCTGCTCAACTTGTCCGTCACGTCGGGCGTCATCATCCTGGCTTTCGGATTTGTTTACTTCATTACCTACAGCAATCTGCAGGCGGATATCAGGGAGCGCCTTCAGTCTCAGCCCGAAGCGCAGATGCGGGTCTCTTCCTCCGAAGGCATGGCCGGCCGGCCGGCGGAACAGGGCGCAAGCCGGTCCGCCATCCGGAACGTTGCGGCGGACGGCGCGGGCACGTTTCATGTCGAGGTGGACGAGGACGGAAGGATCGTCCGTATCGAATCGGCCGTTAACCTGCCGGAGGATGCTTACCGGAGGCTCGCGGCGATCGCCTGGAACAACCGGAACACGGACAAGGTGATCAAAGCGGACAACCGGGAGTGGCGGTACGCCGTCTCGCCCATCCGTGTTCAGGTCGTCGGAGAAGACGGCGTGCCGCTTGCCGTGGAACAGCACAATTACAACATCCTGTTCCTTGATGTGACAGAGATGAACGGCACGCTCGCCCAGCTTCTTACAACACTGCTGCTTGTCGGCATCGGCACGCTGATCGTGATTTTTGCCATCAGTCTGTACTTCGCCAACCGGGCGATCCGGCCAATCCGGGAAGCGTGGGAGAAACAGAAACAATTCGTGGCCGATGCCTCCCACGAACTGAAAACGCCGCTTTCCATCATCCGCGCGAACTGCGACGCCCTCGCCGCAAGCCGGGAAGACACGATTCAGAACCAGATGAAGTGGATCGAATATATCCGCACCGGCGCGGACCGGATGGCGAGGCTTGTCCATGATCTGCTGATCCTCGCCAGAGCCGACGACGAACGCGCGCGGCCGAACCCTGTGCGGTTCAATTTCAGTCTGCTTGTCGACCGTGCTGCCCGATCCATGGAAGCGGCGGCAGTAGGCAAAGGCCTCTCCGTCACCCGGTCGATTGAGCCGGACCTGATCGCAGCCGGCGACCCGGACGGCATCAGCCAGGTGGTGGAGATCCTGCTCGACAACGCCATCAAGTATGCGAATTCGGACGGTTGGATCGCGCTGTCGCTAGCCCGAAACGGCCGGCGCATCGCGTTTTCCATTACGAACAGCGGACCGGGAATTGCGAAGGAAGACCTTCCTCGGGTATTCGACCGCTTCTTCCGCGCCGACCGCTCCCGTGCGCATCAGGACGGAAGCTTCGGGCTGGGCCTCTCGATCGCGCAGTCGATCATCCGGCGGCACGGAAGCGAGATCCGCGTCAGAAGCGTGGAAAATGTGGCGACTACATTTTCGTTTTCACTTGCGGCCGTCAGCCCGAGTGTCGGCAAATGAGAGACGGAACATATGGGTCGTTGGCGGCATTGATCACGTCGCACAAAAAGAAGCAAACGTCCCTTGACCTGGTAAGCGGGAAGGACTACTTTTCGCAACACCAGCAACCGACCGCTCTTGAAGCGGACGCTGTATAGGACCGTTAGTGCGACCAACACCTGCGGTTCTTTTATGCTATGTTCATTATATGGAATTTATGTTCGGGAAACCGGCCAACGATAACATACGAAAGCAATTCTGATGGTAGTTTCACCCATGCTATGGTAGAATAGCCTCGTACAGCAAAAAATGGCTACAAGGGCGGTCGGCTAGCCTCCGGCAAGGAGGTGACGCCCGTGGACGCGTATCAGGCACTGTCGTTGATGATCACATTTGCGACACTCGTCGTACTGATAAAGTCCAGTAAACGCAAATAGACCGCCCTGTGGACACGGGACGCGGTCTATTTGACTCAACCCCGCAGCGGACCACCCTTGAAACGGACGCAGTACAGAACCGTGGGTGCCCAACACCCACGGTTCCTTTATGTTACGTTCATTATATCGAATTTGTGCCCGAGAAACAACGGTATCCGGCTCATGCGACGGCTTTCTTGTAAACATTTGTCGCTCATGATCATAAGCAACGAACCGCATTATTTTCGGTTTTTCAACGCAACGACCGCATTGCTGATCATCCCGAATCCGAGACCGATGACGCCGCCGATCAGGACACCGACAAGCGTATCGATCCAGCCTCCCGAAAGGTACGCATCCTTGCCGCCGCCGGCGATAAATCCCGCGAGCGCGCCATCGCTACCCCGAAGAAAAGAAACCCCGCATAAAACAGACCGATCGCTTCGGACGCTTCCTTCTCGGAATACCCTTGCGCGATCAGACCGTTCATGTGTTAAGGATCATGTCGTTCTGGGCTTCCAGCGCATTCTCCGAGCGGTTTTTGAATTTGGCCAACTTCCTCATGATGCCGTCCCTGGTCTGGGCGCCTTTGCGCCGCATCTACTCCATGTAGGTCATCTCGGCGTCTTCCAGATAATATTGGGACTGCTCCTTCGCAAATTTTCGAATCTTATCCATCGTTTCACGGGTGAAACTCATGACGGCTTACCTCCTTGTTTTCTCAACATTTCGATGCGCCCGCTCAGAAAATCCCATCTCGCCCGGAACTGCGCGAGCTCATCCATCCCCCGCTCGTTGAGCGTGCAAAACTTGCGCGGAGGACCGATCTCCGAAGGCGTTTGGTGACGTGAACCAGCTTGTTCTTTTCAAGCCGTAGCAACAAGGCGTACACCGTCGCTTCCCCGAGCCCTTCAAACCCCATGGCGTGCAGCCTGCGGGTGATTCATAACCGTAGATTTCGCCGCGGCTGATGATCTCCAGTACGATCCCTTCCAGCACGCCTTTCAGCATTTCGCTCAGGTTGTCCGGAATACCACTGCTATACAATATTATTGAGTAGCCAGTGCCCTCCAATAGGCCGTGCAAAAAAATTGACCTCCTGCCAGCGCAGAAGGCCCATTCGGTTTCATGAGTTCACCCGACCATTCCCGAATCCGATCATGCGCACAAGATAAACCATGGTCATCGAAATGACGCTCATGTTCTTCAGGAAATACACCATCGCGTTGGACACCGCTTCGCGCTTGTCATGCCCGAAACCCGCAATCGCCAAGACCGCATCAACCGTCCAATCGTTCACGATAACATCGATCAGCTCGTTCATCAGGCCGTACATGAAAAGAAGAAATCCCGCAAACTGCGCGATCAGGACATGGGGCCAATTGCGGCCGAGATGCGCGGCACACCGTGTTCGGAAATCGTTCCAGAACGCCTTGCGCAGCAGCAGACGAACCGGCATCTTCTCCAAACGGGCGAGGATCAGCGTGAGCAGGACGACACGGGACAACTCCACGACGATTTCCATCCACATGGGCGTGTTCAGCTCGCGCCACATCTGGACGGCGCGGAACGACGCGGGAACAAGCGAGAGGACAATGAATCCGGCATGCGTGTAAAAAAAGGCGGCCGTCCAAAGGAACAGACCCGCTCCTTCTGTGAACCATTCCCTCCAGCGGCCCTTAAGTCCGTACATATTTCAGGATCCATCCCGTCCCGTTCCAATCCGTTACGCTTGCCAGCACGGCCCCGAAATTCGTTTCATGCGCCGGAACGATCACTTGTCCGTCAGCGCTCAAGCTCTCATACGCCCGCCGCAGCGCTTCCTCGCTGTCGAATTCGACCATGACCTTCACATGATCTCCCCTGACTGCCGGCTTCGCCATGACGGCATCGGCAAGGTGAATCATGGTGTCTCCCAGATGCAGCTCGGCTTGCATGACACGCCCCGCCTGCTCCATGAGAACCCGGACCTTGCCGCCGAATGCGGCACGGTAACGTTCCAGCGATTCCCTGCAATTGTCCACCGCGACAAACGGACTTGCCTTAAGCACCTTCGTCTCCTCCTTCAAAGGATGTTCAAAATATCGAACAGATAGATCACGCTGACGGGAATCAGAAACAGATTCTTGAATGCGAGCATCACGGCGTTGCGGACGGCCGCAACTTCAAACCGTCTGATTCCGGCTTTGACCATCATCTTCCGCACGTGGGCCGGCCTCAAGATCGCGAGCAGGACAGCATTGTAGATGCCGAAGACGACCACATAGCCGAGCAGATCCCACAAAAACGGCACGGCTTCCAACTGACGTATGCCGGCAAACATCCCCTTCCAGAATGCTCCCGAAAACAACGATCGGAGCGGCGCGTGTGCGCCATGCGCGATAAACAACACATACTGCACGACTCTTAACGACTCCGTCAAAACTTCCGCCGAAATCCACGCCGGCCTTCCCAACCTGCCCTGGTACAGCGCCTGATACGTGCGTGCGGCTGCAATGGGCAGCGAAAGGAACAAACCGAGCGCGGTTGAGAAATAAAAAGCGTACGACGCACCCAGCGTATGCAACGCCTCCGTCAGAAACAAACCTGTCCCTCCTGTTCATCAATGGTGTTATAATGGTGGCAGAAAACTAACTCAAAAATCGTGCATGTCAATTTTCAAATATCTCTGTTTTATAGTATCTCTATATTCGAGATATTAAAGCGGGGTGGTCTATTTGTCAAGCGCCAATTCATCATTGGGTCAACAATTCAGCCTGGCGCTCATCATGTTTCACCAGAGTCTTGCCGACAAAGTGGGGCTGAATCTGACGGATTACAAAGTGCTGGGCATCATCGGGGACGGCGTGACAGCGGGGAAAATTGCCGAAATCACGGGACTGTCCACCGGAATGGTCACGACGGTCGTGGACCGGCTGGAGAAGCGCAACTATGTCTACCGCGACCGCGATGCGCACGACCGACGCAAAGTGATCATCAAGCTCAACGCGAACAAGGTGTCGTCCGAACTTGCGCCCTTGTTCCAATCGTTCGGAGAGGTCATGGGGAAGCTGTTCGCCAAATACGACGACGAGCAGCTTGCGCTTCTGGAAGACTTCATGCGCAGCTGCATCGACATCTTCCGGCAGGAGACGCTCAAATTGCGGAGCGCGTCGGATTGACGGGGCGATGAAGGGGACAAGCCCTGTTACGCGGAACGGAACAGGGCTTTGAACAGCGCTTTTCCCCTTCTCTCAAGCCAGGTATCGAAATTCATCAGACCGGGATGCAGACTGCGCAGTGCCGGGAAATCCACTTCGTAGCCTTCTCCATTGAGCCATTCGTAGATCCGGGCCAAAATCTCGTTCTGCCGGCGCACGGCATCGATCGGAATGTGGACGTATCGGACGGAACGGCCGGTTGCGCGGGCGATGGCTTCTGCGATCTGCGGAGGGGTCAGCGCATCGCCGGCGATTTCGAGCGTCTTGCCCGTAAAGGTTTCGGGATCGTTGAACGCCAGCCTGACGAAGGCGCCGATGTCGTCCACCGCGATCAGCTTGACGGGCACATCCGGGTTGGTCGCCTCCGTCAGCGTTCCGTTTTGAACCCCGAACCCGGAACTGGCGTAGTTCTCCATGAATCCGGAAGGCCGCAGGATTGTCGCCGGCAGGCCGATCGCCCGGATGTATTGTTCGATCTCCCACTTGGCAAGATTTCGAAAGCGGGACTGCTGGTCTGCGCCGTTCACCGACGAATAGACGAAATGCCGGACTCCCGCATCCCGGGCCGCGTCGACTACATTTTTGCCCAATTGCAGCTCTTCGGCGGCCGAGGCATCGCTCGGGTTCCAGTCGGGCGGCTGCACGCTGAAGACGCCGTGTACGCCCTGCATCGCGGCATCCAGCGATGCGCCGTTTCCCATGTCCCCCGCGACAACCTCCGCTTCGGCCTGCGCCAGCGCCCGCGCCGCCTGGCTGGAAGGATCGCGGGTCAATGCGCGCACCCGCCAACCGTCGGCCAGCAGCTGTGCCGTCGCCGAGCCGCCTTGCCGGCCGGTGGCGCCAAGCACCAAAATCGTCTTGACCTTCAAGGTCATGCGCCTCCTTCTTTCGATCTTGTTGAAATTGTAAATCAAATTTGTTACCGTTGTAAGGAGACACTTTGAATCGTCTTGCTTACCTTTCGTAAGCAAGAACTCGGGAAGGTGGCGGGACGCAAGTAACGATCAAACCTGCCTCGCCGCTGTCAACGAAGCCCTGCAAGTGATCAGCAACAAATGGGCGTTCGCCGTTATCGCGCAACTCTATTATCAGCCCCAGGGCTTCAATCAGCTTCGCCGCAATCTGGGCAACATCACCGTCAAATCGCTGACCGACACCCTGCGGCATTTGGAACGGCATCAGATTCTGAGGCGCCGGGTGTTCCCAACGATCCCTGTAAGCGTAGAGTATTCCCTGACGGAAAAAGGCCGGGAATACCGCGCCATTCTCCTTCAGATGCGCCAATGGGGCGAAAAGTGGATTGCGTCGCGCAATGAATTGTAACGGAAGATCACCGTTCCCCCATCTCCACGATTCGGCTCTCCGCGATTGCCGGTCTTCTCATATATCGCCCGATATATCCCAATTGCCGCTTGACATCCCCTTTTTTGTTTCGGTGCATGCACATAGAAACGTTTTCCATTTTCGGGGAGGTTTCTCTCGTTCGCTTAGCTTTCGACGGATGAGTTTCAGCGCCACCGGCTACCATTGTTAAGCAACATCTCAAACGGAACGAAGTCATACGTCTTCTATTCGCCGTTCTTCTTCATCCTCCATGGTCACCAACATACGGACGTGCGTGTTAACTGAAACCTCGCCCTAAACGTATGCAACACTGCAATGTTCCCGGGGTTATCTTATACTTCTTTTTGACTTCTCGAACCGCATCATCCATAAATTCTTTCAACAATTTTTCCCAATGGAGTATAAACAAAAAATCGGCAAACCCTGACAATGCCGTGAAGATGGTTGCCATACATGCGATCCGAGCTATCGCAAATCCTCCCGCACTTGTGCCGGTTAAATCGAAACGAAAGCGTCCCCTCGCTTACCAAGAGGCAATACTCGTCATTGAGCGCGTTTGGGAAGCGCTGGAACCCCTGTGCCGAACGATTGCATCCGGTCTTGCCCGAAACCGCTCAGACCCTTGCCCGGCACGGTCACCTACGCTTGAACGACACTATCATCTCCCAATTGCTCAAAATTAGTCGTCCGGTTCTGGTACAACTGTATCTTTCAGAAACCACTTGAGCAGGGGAGGCGCTACGACGGTGGTGATGACAATGACCATAATGATCGTCGTGTACAACTCTGACGGAAGCAACCCGGAATTCAGGCCCAGCGCCGCAATAATCAGGGCAACTTCACCGCGCGAAACCATTCCCGATCCGATGGCCAGGGAAGATTTTGCATTGTACCCGGTTATTCTGGCGCCCAATCCCGAGCCAATCAGTTTGGTTGCAATAGCCAAAACGGACAATAGAAAAAGGGGCAGCAGTTGTTCAGCCAATCCATCAAATGTAACCATCAGACCGATGCTGGCAAGAAAGACCGGAACAAAGAACGAATAAGCGACAGCTTCCATTTTCTTCTCAATCTGATGTTTGATTTCGGTTCTCGAAATCGCAAGTCCGGCAGCAAAAGCGCCGATAATACCGGCAACTCCAAAGTATTCCGCAGCCAATGAGAATAGCAGACACAAAATAATGCCAATGCCCAGTACCGTTTCGATTCCCTTTAACCGGGCGAACTTCCGCAAGGCAAAGGGAATGCCTTTCCAGACCATGATTACCGCGAGAACGATAAAGATCACTTTCTTGACAATCACCCACGCCAGGCTGATTTCACCGGCCGTAAGCAATCCGAGAACAATCGTGAGGCCGAGCACGACCAGAATATCGTCAACAATCGCCGCTCCCAATACAGTCGTGCTTTCCCGAATGTTCAATTTCCCCAGTTCCCGGAACGTTTGCACCGAGATGCTCACAGACGTTGCCGAAAGCAGCAATCCGAGAAACAGTGCATGTCCCTGTTCCATTCCGAGCCATAACCCGCCGGCATATCCCCCCGCAAGCGGAAACAGGATGCCTCCCACCGCTACAGCAATGGAAGTATTGCGGTTTTCGTTCAATGCTCTCAGGTCAGTTTCCAGACCAGCCAAAAACATCAAGAGAAGAACGCCGATCTGGGCAAAAACCTCCACAATAGCGGAAGGCTCTACCAGGCCCGCCACGGCAGGACCAATCAACACGCCTGCCAAAAGTTGCCCCAATACGGCAGGTTGCCCCAACCGCATGGCAAGATCTCCGGCAAGTTTGGCGGTTATAAGAATAATGGTTAACTGCAACAAGAATTCCCCGACATGATTCATGTTAAAAATTATCACTCCCTTGTCATTCTGCTCCATATCATTTTCTCAGCCTGGTGAGACTATGCAAAGTAACGTCGCAATACCGCAATTCCCCCTTTTGGCCTAAATAAACAGGAGGGGGCTGTCCCAAAAGGTCATACAAAATGATCTGGGGACGGCCCCCGTTCTTATTTTGTCAAACAAAAAGAAGCCCAACCTTGGTAAAATGGAAGTGTCCACCAACCACACCAAAGGAGGGCTTCTTTTGTACATTCAATATAACATGGATCAACTCTGTTTGCCAATGGATTTAGAAGAAGATATCCCTGAAAATCATCTGGTGCGTGTCGTTAATGATGCGGTCAATCGGCTGGACGACCGAATTTTTGAAGCGGCTTATCCCGGCGGCGGACGTCACAGCTATCATCCGAAAATGCTCACCAAAATCATCATCTATGCCTACACCCAGCGCATCTACTCTTCCCGTCAGATCGCCAAAGCAGTGCGCGAAAACATTATGTTTATGTGGCTTGCCGCCCGACAGCGGCCGGACTTTCGAACCATCAACCGTTTTCGCTCCGAGCGGATGAAGGACGTTCTGGAAACGATCTTCACTTCCATTCTGAGGTTTCTCGTCGAAGAAAACTACGTCAAACTGGAACACTACTTTGTGGACGGCACCAAGATCGAAGCCAACGCCAACCGCTACACATTCGTTTGGGGAAAAGCCGTGGTAAAGCATAAAGCGAAACTGGAGGAAAAGGTAAAGACCCTGTTTGCCAGCATTGAAGAAGCCGAGCGGAAGGAAGAACAAGAATCCCAAGGCAAAGATCTGCCTGAACTCGGTGAAGGGACGACGCTCACAAGTGAAAAACTGGAGAAAGCCGTAAAGCAGTTGGAAGAGAAGCTGCAGCATAAACCCAAGGATAAACCATTGAAAAAAGCAGTGGGCCAGCTGCGCAAAGACTTGCTGCCGCGTCTGAAGAAGTATGAACATCATCTCGAAGTGCTGGGCGAACGCAACAGCTACAGCAAGACCGATCCGGATGCGACCTTCATGCGTATGAAGGAAGACCATATGAAGAACGGGCAGTTAAAACCGGGATACAATGTTCAGATCGGAACCGAAAACCAGTTCATTGTCGGGTACAGCCTGCACCAGCGGCCCACGGATACGAGATGTCTGAAACCGCATTTGGAGAAAGTCAAAGCAGCGCTGGGCCGACTGCCGAAAACCGTGATCGCCGATGCGGGATACGGTGGAGAAGAGAACTATGCCTACTTGGAGCAAGAAAACGTGGAAGCTGTGGTCAAATACAGCACCTACCACAAAGAAAAGACGAAGAAATGGCAGACAGACATCAGCCGGATCGAAAACTGGCACTATGACGGCCAAAAGGATGTGTGGGTATGCCCCAACGGCCAGACACTGGCATTTCGCTATGAAAGCAAGCAGCAAACAGAGGACGGCTATGAAGTTCGGCTGCGTCATTACCGAAGCCAGGACTGTACGGGATGTCCGTTCAAGGCACAATGCACAAAAGCGAAGGGAAACCGCGAAATTCGAGTAAGCCTTCGATATCTGAAATACAAGCAGCAAGTGCGCGAAACCCTTCGCAGCGAAGAAGGTTATGCGTTGAGCGTGCGGCGCATGACAGAGACGGAAAGCGTCTTTGGGCAAATGAAGAACAACCGAAACTTCCGAAGGTTCCTGCTTCGGGGCTTGCCAAAAGTGAGCCTGGAGGTCGGGTGGCTTTCACTTGCCCATAATATGCTAAAGTGGGCAAAAATGAAGCAAACAGGCCGAATACGAGAAATGGTATAGCCCTCGATTCGGCCTTTTTTTAAACGAAATAGCATTTTCAGTTTCAATGGGGGCGTCCCGAGGCAGTTAAAAACTACTTTTGGGACAGCCCCCTCCACGTGAAACGGTATGAATATTTCAAAATACAATGAGTATTATAGGATACCTCCCTTTTATAGTCAAGGAAGATGAGAAAATCCATTTGCAATCCTCACATCCTGTATGCCACATCTATGCTCCCGTGTAGCGAAACCGCTTGATTCGTTCGCCAATGTCGTCCCGTACGCGGCGGAACACCGCCAATAGAATAATCGTTCCGTCATAGGCGGCGTACACGCGACCTAAGTTGGGGAAGCCTTGCAAGGGATAATCCCATACTTGGATTTCCTCAGCTACAATCATGCCAGATATCCGCCATCAATCAAATGGCGACCGGCGCCTTGATCGCCGGATGATGGCGGTAATTGACAAACTCGAAATCTTCGTACACATAATCGAATATGCTGGGCGGCTTCCGCTTGATGACGAGCCTCGGCAACGGAAACGGTTCGCGGCTCAACTGCAGTTTCGCCTGCTCCAGATGGTTGCTGTACAGATGTACATCCCCGCCGGACCAGATGAGTTCGCCCGGTTCCAGATCGCACTGATGCGCCATCATATGCGTAAGCAGCGCGTACTCGGCAATGTTAAACGGCAACCCAAGAAACACATCCACCGAACGCATCGTCAGCATACACGACAGTTTGCCCTTCGCCACGTAAAACTGAAACATCACATGGCACGGCGGCAACTTCATCCGTTCGATGTCCGCCACGTTCCAAGCGTTTACGATATGGCGGCGGGAATCCGGATTGGTCCGGATCGCCTCCACCACCCGGGCGATCTGGTCGATCATGCGGCCGTCCGGCGCTTCCCAAGCCCGCCACTGCTTGCCGTACACCGGTCCCAGGTCGCCGTTTTCGTCAGCCCATTCGTCCCAGATCGTCACCCCGTTTTCGTTCAAATACCGAATATTGGTATCCCCTTTC
>Ga0207870_100693_pt1 | contig 10987 bp, 12 predicted proteins | sample CeladaPassage60B_FD_187477 | JGI IMG/M metagenome (GOLD analysis project Ga0207870, IMG submission 187477) | Cellulose-adapted microbial communities from the Joint BioEnergy Institute, USA - Passage3 60B (SPAdes) (version 2) | ecosystem: Engineered > Bioreactor > Continuous culture > Unclassified...
AAAATACGAAAGCGTGTGCCTATGGAAAAATGAGATTTTTTCTAGCTCCGCTCACAGAAAACCTTGCTGTTATGGGATTCTTGATTTTCTATATGCCCAAAAATGCCGATTTACTGTCGAACTCGGGTAACATCCAGACGCTGGAAATAGATCCAGTAGGAAGGCGAATTCTTGAGGAATTTAGTAATCGTGTTAATTGGAATAGCAATGATTTATCAGCGCAACAAATCACCCTAAGAATTTCCCAAGCGATTATTTTCATCAGAATGTTCTTCCAGGATGCGAGCAATCGATCCCAATTCGTATTTTCCATTTGCAATATCGACGACAAACTCTACTGCATATTTGCGTTCCATTTTCAGATGGTATCCATTCATCATCAGAAATGCCTTTGTAACAAGATACGCTGTCCGCTTATTCCCATTATGAAAACAATGATTCTTGACCAGAGACTCCAACAATGCTGCCGCCTTGTCAAATAAGGTCGGATAAGCGTCTACTCCAAATACGCTTTGCTGCGGTCTATATACCGCAGATTCAAGCAAGCCGTGATCCCTCACGCCCGCCTGGTCTGCGTCATTCATCCTTCTCATGATAAAATAATGCGCTGCGATAATTTCTTCTTTGGTTAGGAAGATTGTCATATCATCATCGAACCCTTAGATCCTCAAGAATTCCCTCATCTTCTTCGAAAACATCAAAGAAAACTTCCAAGACCTCAGGGCGAACACCGTCAGGAAGTTTTCCTCCTTTTCGCGCTTTTCTCAACACCACTTCGCCGCGATCGTTTTCGATGAATTCGATCTCATCCCCTTGCGAAATGTTTAATTTCACAGCAAGACTTTTGGGCAAACTCACTCCCAAACTGTTCCCCATCCGTCCTACTTTGCGGAAATATCGAGTTTCAACCCGCTTATCCTTCGTCAATTTGATCACACCCGTCATTTGGCATTCTCCTTTCTATAGTATGATCAGCACAGAACTTGTTATACCTTATAACAGTTATAACTTTATAACATATTCTTATTTTATCAATTCATCCTGCAGATAAGAAGCAAAAATCACCACCTAATACCCGTTGTGGATTTCAATTGAAAAATTCATCCGGCGGATTCCCGTCAAAATAACCATGGATTTGCCCTGTGGCAAAGTGCGGACACACCGCGGCGCTCCACACAATGCGGTTGAACTCTTCCCATGGATCGCCATCATCGCTGCGATTGAAATCGATGATTCGGAGCTCTCCTTCCGGCGAAACGATCATATTCCCCACATGATAGTCGCCGTGCTGAAAACATTGCGGTCTCCCTTTGAGGTATGGTCTGTTTTCCTCAAGATAGGCGATAATTTTCTCGTCACCGTCAAACTTTACGCCGCAGTCTTTGTATTGTTGTATTTTTCTGTCTATTTTTCGGTTAAAGAAGGAATCCCACGGTTTTTGCTCCATTTAGGCAGGATTTCATGGATTTTCCTCAGGATTTGGCCTGCTGTAACGCCGAGTACATATTGCATCGTTTCCGGCAACTTGGGCAAAACTATCTCCGCCTCTTCGCCGTAAGCACCAGGTAAAAAGCGAATAAACACTTTGTCCGTTGTTACAAATCCCAAACTCAACAGGTTGAGATACAGGCACACCGCTTGCCGCCAATCGTTTCATGACTTCAAATTCCTTTTTCTTTTTGTCGTACTGTGAAATATCCGCGATGCGCAGCAATAATTTCTCGTTGGTTGCGGTTTCAACATAGTATTTTTTTGTCGCTTGACCAGCCTTTGTGGATCGGATCGATTCTTTCAAACGCGGCATAGCTTTTGATATCCCACATGGAAGCGGCCTCCCGTCTATTCCGTGCATGGCGTAGAGCATTTACATATTTTATCGGTTTTTCCTGCTAATAAGAAGCCAATATCCCCTACCTCTTTCATATTAAACTGCTTGGGGCTGTCACCACGGCTCCCAGGCACTCCAAACATGCAAAAAATATACAGTCGCATCGACAAATTGGATGGTCCATTTTTGCAAATTGGTTGTTTTATGGCGAGGTGGTTGGATGTGAGTATAATGGTGCGAAAACGGATGGGATCAACGACAGCCCGTCAAGGAAGCGGAGGGGGCTTTTGTGAATATCCGTATAGACCGCAACAGTTCGCTCCCGTTATATGTCCAAATCAAAAACGCCATACGGGAAATGATCGCCGCCGATCTGCTGCTGCCGGGGCAGAAACTTCCGCCGGAACGTAAACTGGCCGAAACCCTGGGCGTCAACCGCACGACCGTATTGAACGCCTACCAGGAACTGAAGGCGGAAGGATGGGTACGGGCGGTCAGGGGAAGCGGCACGATGGTTCAGGATCATCGGAGTGAAAGGGGGCAAGCGGAAGCGAAATTCCCGAAGTATCGAGCCGTGGCGGATCCGCACGCGGCGAACCATCTGAACGGCAATGTGATCCGTGAACTGCTGACACTGCCTTCCGGACCGGATCATATCTCGTTTGCCGTCGGCAAGCCCCCATCCGATTGCATTCCGCTTCAGGAAATCCGTTCCGCTCAAACCGAACTGATGAACTACGCCGGTGAGTCGTTGTTCCAGCATTGTCCGTCGGAAGGAGACGGCTCGCTGCGCGAAGCGATCAGCCGGTTGATGCAAAAAAGAGGCGCGGCCGCCTGTTCCGGAGCGGAGATCATGGTCGTTTCCGGCGCGCAACAAGGTTTGGATGTGGTGGCTCGCACATTCCTTCAACGGGGAGACGTTGTGTTCGTCGAGCAGCCCGCGTATTTCTCCGCGGTTCAACTCTTCCGCCTGTACGGCGCCGACGTGGTCGCGATTCCGCAGGATCCGAACGGAGGCCTGCATTTCGACGTTCTCGAAACGATGATATTCAGACATCGGCCGAAGTTCATCTACGTGCAGCCGACATTTCAAAACCCGACAGGACAAGTTTGGCCGCTGGAGCAGCGAAAACAGCTCATCAAGCTGGCGGAACGCCGCCATACGCTGATTATCGAAGCAGACCCGTATTTCGAGCTGCGCTATGAAGGGGAGCCGATTCCTCCGCTCAAAGCGCTCGATCGCGCAGGTCTTGTGGTGTATGTGGCGACGTTTTCCAAACTTCTTTACCCCGGCATGCGAGTCGGCTGGGTGTGTGCATCGCCGGATATCATCGCCGCCATGGTCCGGTGGAAACAGGCGATGGACCTGCATTCGAACCATTATTCCCAGGCGATCACCGACTGGATGATTCGCCGCGGCGTTCTGGAACGGCATTTGGCTTTCTGCACGGAACGGTACAAAGCCAAACGCGATTGGATGGTCGCCGCGATCCAGTCTTATGCCGACCAAGAGCTGATGCCATGCCGCGTTCCGCAGGGAGGATACTTTTTGTGGGTACAACTTCCGAAGGCGGTTTCTTCCACGGCTTTGCTGGTTCATGCGCTGGAGCAAAATGTGTCGTTCGTTCCGGGATCCTATTTTTCCGTTGACGGGGAAGAAGCGCTCGCATCCTATATCCGACTCAATTTTACTTGGCCTTCCCCGCAGCAAATCGAGCGGGGAATCCGCATTTTGGGGCAGACGGTGCGACGGTTGCTGGACAGCCGCCCATCGCGCGGCCAAGCGTTTCGTCAGTCCGTGCCGCTGGTGTGATCCGCGAGTATGGGAGGGAGGAATATCCAATGCACCCCTTATTGGCCAATCGGATGGAAGAGATGAAAGCGTCGGAAATTCGGGAACTGCTGAAGCTGACGGAACAACCGGACATGATTTCGTTTGCGGGCGGCTTGCCCGATGCGGATTTGTTTCCGGTTGAGCGGATTGCGGCGGTCAGGGAACGGATCATGAAAGAACAGGCGAAAGAAGCGCTGCAATATTCGGTGACGGAAGGATATCTCCCGCTTCGCGAGCAGATCGCGGCCCGGATGAACCTGCATCAGGGAACCGCGATCACCGCACGGGAAGTGCTCATTACGAACGGATCGCAGCAGGGGTTGGATTTGACGGGCAAGCTGTTTTTGAACGAAGGAGATGTCGTGCTGTGCGAAAGCCCGACTTATCTGGGCGCGCTGAATGCGTTCCGGGGGTATCGGCCGAAGTTTGTGGAAGTCGATACCGACGAGGACGGAATGAAGCTCGAGCATTTGGATGAGCTGCTGCAGACGCACCCGGTCAAACTGATCTATGTCAACCCGAATTTCCAAAACCCCACGGGGCGCTGCTGGTCCAAGGAGCGGCGGCAGGCGTTCATCGACCGCGTGCAGCGGGCGAATGTCATCGTCGTCGAAGACGATCCTTACGGCGAGTTGTGGTTTGAAGCGGGCGAGCGGCCGACGCTGTTTTCCATGGATCGGAAAGGATGCGTCATTTATTTGGGCAGTTTCTCCAAAATCTTTTGTCCCGGCTATCGGACGGGATGGCTCATTGCCGGTTCCCCATGGATGGAAAAATACGTGTTGGCCAAACAGGCGGTGGATTTGCACTCGTCGACCATCGGCCAAAGGGAAATTTCCTGTTATTTGGAGCAGTATCCGATTGAGGAGCATATCGTTCAACTCCGGACGGTGTACCGTCAACGAAGGGATGCGATGCTTGAGGCGCTGAATGTGCATATGCCCCCGGATGTCCGGTTTACGAAGCCGCAGGGCGGAATGTTCGTCTGGGTGGAATTGCCGGAAGGCGAAAACGCGCGCGATTTGCTGGTGCGATGCTTGCCTCTTAAAGTGGCGTTTGTGCCCGGCGGCGCCTTTTATCCGAACGGAGGCAACGAACATACACTTCGTCTCAACTATTCCGTGACCAAAGAAGCGCAAATTCGGGAAGAAATCAAGCGATTGGCGCAAGTGATCGGGAATGAACGGACGCGGCGGCGTGAATGAGCCCAAAAGGAGCCGGCTTCCTGTACCCGGGCAGCCGGCTCGAATCATTTCCGTACGGGGCTGGATTCTGCACGAATGTCCTGTTTTCCCCTTTACGATGAACAACATCCCCCCCTATATTTTCCAACCGTTTCTGTTTCCCGACGTTGATATTCAGATACAATCCAACTGCTCTTGAAGCGTTTCCCAGTGATCCTCGATCCAGTGCATTTCTTCAATAAATCGTCCAAGCAAACCGCGCAGGTTGCTTTCCGCCCGCACCTCGGTTCGCAGCCACCAAATGGATTCGATCAAATACAGCATGCTGATCGCCCGGACCACAATGCCTTTCGACAGTTCCAAATACTCCCGATACCCTTCCACGAACGAGGCAACGGTGTCGGTACGCAATTGCCCATCCCGCAAAGATCCGGACAATATGGCGCGCGCCACATCGATTTCCGGATACGCTACCGCCATGCGGTCAAAATCAACGATGCCGGCCAATCCGTGCTCGTTCACCAAAATGTTGTCCACCCACAAATCCCAATGCAGCCACCCGACAGGACATGCGTCAAACATCTGAAAATCCAACGATTCCACGAACTGCCGAGATCTCGTTAGCCACTCCAAAACGATCTCGTCGTTCGCCTCTTGCGCTTTCTTCCAATTTCCCTGCCAGTCTTTAAAGTAACCCTCTTTGTCCGGTTTCCATGCCGGATTGTCCATTGGCTGTACAGACCGCAGCCACTTGTGCATGTTTCCGATGTTTTGTCCCAAATCAAACATTTGGGCTTCACTCAAACTTCCTGCGGGCATTGTGTATCCATCCACCCAGTCGAGTACGGCATAATGCAATCCCGTCGATGTTTCCTGCAGAAACCGGTTGTTCTGTTGATGGACACCCGGACACCTTACGCCGGCCGAATGCAACCCGTGCTGCAGTTCCAGCGTCTTCCGAATCGCCGCTTTTCTCTCCGGATGCAAATGCAGCTTGTACCGTGCCGGATGATAAAATTTCACAAAAACGGGCCCCTGATCCGTTTCCATCTTCCACTTGACGTTCAGCCATCCCTTATCAATCGGTGTGGCGTTATGCACGGACAGGCCGTACTGTTTTTTCATGTCATCCGCTATTTCCGATGCCCATGACTCAATCTCTTCAGGTATCATGAAATGGAATCCCTCACGTGTTTTTTTCAATAATGCTCAACCATTCTAGCCCTGGTCGGCAAATGGGCCGATCCTCGATCTGTTTTCTGGAACAAATGCTGCCTGACCCGATCGGCAGAACGGTGAAAAGCATAAGTCGAAACAAGACAGGGCGCGTTTGCCCGGCCTCGATTCATAGTAGTCCCGCAAATAGATCCTCCAAGACTTTTGTCTCTGCCAGACCATTCACCAGAACTCTTCCGTCAGGCATGATACGAACTTCCAACCTGTTTGGTATTTCTGTCAGCCGTTCCTTGAGATAAAGATAGCGATCTGTCAGAAAATGATACCGCTGATTGGAAGAACCAACCCAAGGACGGCTCGTGTCCAGACGCTCAATCTGAAATGGGCCGTCAATGAGCAGATCGGTAACTGAAAGTAAATCCAGATAGTCTTGATTACCCGATTGCAGTAAATAATCCAGCGTATATCCGGTAAATGTCACCACGGAAAGGCCTTTTTGTTTCACAATTCTCCCCAATTCAGCCAGCGCCCGCGCTTGGGCGAAGGGTTCCCCTCCCAAAAAGGTTACGCCTTCAATCTCGGGGTCGCGAACAATTTGTTCGGCAAGTTGAACGACTTCCACTGTGAAGCCGCCATCTTCCTCCCACGTAAACGGCACGGCGCAACCCGTACAGCGAATCGGACACCCCTGTACCTGGATGCATGCACGCGTACCAGGGCCTTCCACTTTAGTTTTCGGTATAATTTGATGGACGTGCAACATCATGGGGATGTTCACCACACAACCGATTTGAGAAAGAGAGAATCAGGAGTGCAAATCAAGAATTACTACGTGATTTTTAGGAAGTTTTTTCTATTCATCTGTACCTTCAAATTAATAATCAACGATGCGCCCTGTATTTTGCTTGTTTGGCAAAGGGGTAAAGCGGGCCAATTTCCGTATTTTTTCAACTTGATGCGGCTTTAATCCCAATAATTCTCCGACTTGTTCCGGTGTCTGGAATCCGCCGATGGCTTCTCGCTCTTGCATGATCCGCTTTGCGCCGACAGCCCCGACGCCAAGGATCTCAACAAGTTCCTCATAAGAAGCGGTATTTATATCGACATATCGTTCAATATCCGAGTTCGTATCCTGCGATACCGTTTCCCCTGAATCAACTGCGGAATGAGGTTCCGAAGATGGTGAAGGAGGCGGCGCTTGGGTTGCAACTGTATTTCTATTGAGCAACTCCCCCAATTCAGGCTGCTGTGTAAAAGGTACCCAGGAAGTCATTCCCGGCTTCCAAACATAAGTAGTTTCAGGGGAAATTTGCCCGGAACCGAGCAATTCCCCCAACTGGTTCATATCGTATGGACCATACTGCTGCCCTTCTACCGCGATCAACCAACTGTCTGCGGGCATCTCAAAGGTGTGCGTCGTAATTGTTTGCGTTACGACGGTCTGCGTTCCATTCATTGACGGAAACAAGGGAGGATTTTGAACAGCAAACTGCTGCGGCAAAGTCGACATGTAAAGAAGGGCTTGAATGTTTTGCAGCAGACGAATCAAAGTATCGATATTAAAAGTGGAGCCGGACATATCGAAAAAATTGCCTCGTCCAAGTTGAACAGTGGTTTTATTGAGTTTTTGAATGGATACACCTGCAAATTCTTCCCAACTCAAATATTTTTTCCTTGATGCTATTGTCCAGCTATTCTTCCAATACACACCTGACGTTCCGATCGCCAATCCTTTTTTGCCGCTTTTGAAAACCGCTGCATTTACAAAGGCAATAATGTGTTCCGTGTCAGGAATCTTACGCGCTTTGCGAAAATTTGCGAGCTGTTTTTTAGGAATCGCTTCCCCCCAATAATAGTCTGAACCATAAAAATTCGAGCATATTGCAACGATCGCTCTAACATCAACAGAACTCATTCCGCTCATCTCCCAATGCCTAAAGTGAGTACAATCGAGTTATCCTCCAACACTTCTTCGCTTTCAACGGTCAAATTTTTTTCCGCGGCACGCCTCTTCAGTTTTTCATACACAACCGATTGCAAACAGCGCTTATAATCCTCGTCCACATCGGACAAATATTCAAACACTTTGCGCAAATCCGGGGCGTTTTGAATCTCGACATGAAAAGGAGCGTTCCGGTATTGGCGGAAAATCAATGTCGTATCCTCCACCTTACATTGAATGGTCTCACCTTGGCGAACCGGGTTCGCTCCGAATTCCTTCAGCGTCCTAAACAAAAGCTCTCCATCGCGGAAATTGGTCGGAAAAATGGAAGGAGGCCTGGTGGCGCCTTCTATTTTTTGAATCCATCCCGTCACTTGTTCCTGGCTTGGGCCTACCACTTTTCGGCCGGCCGCCCAATTGATATCTGCCATCACCTTTGAAATCATTTCTGCGGAGTCCGCCTTGGAAAAAATCGCCGTCCACTTCCCGTCAATACAATCCCAAAAAAAGTATTGCTTTTCGCCCTCAACGTGCGTCTTGAAGCTTCCGCCCCATTCCTCGATATCGTAACCCGCTCTGCGGACAGTTTGAACAAGCTCCAGTTCGGATTTGAATAAAGTGGGAATCCTCACCTGCAACGATTCCGCCCATTTTTCGAAATTTTTCTTTCCCATCACTAGACGCAGAGCGAGCCCGACAGGCAATAGCGCAAGTGAAACCGACATTTGCACACCCCATTAGTCGATCTTGATTCTATTGATATTTTGTTGCTGAATATCCAACTGCTCCGTTTCGTAATATTCGGCGGTATACTCCGAGTCGATAACTTCCGCATCAAGAAGCTGTTCCAACACTTCAATGTAGTCCGTACATGATTTCCCTTTGATGCCCATCACATCGGCTTTGATCGTGCCATCACGAAAAATTTGCACCCGAATCCTTTTCATCTCAGTCGTTCTACTCCTTGACCATATTAAAAATCAACGGCTCTGCCTCCGCGTGCAAATCGAACATCAGATTCCCCGGGGGTTCTGTCCGAATCCGCCACATTTTGATATTCCTTTCGATCCTCCTGCGCCGTTGCCGCAACTGCGCGAACGTTGGCCCATTCCCGGATTCTTTGGATTTGTTCGGACTGCGTAACGGACAACGGCACGGTCGTACGGATCGATTTCTCAAAGTCCTCCAGTTTGATGCTTCGTTCTTCCGAAAAAGCTTCAAAAAGAGCGGAAATGACAACTTGTTCTATTTCTGCGCCTACAAAACCCTCCGTCATTTCAGCCAAATGGTCGAGAATTGCTTCATTTAGTACAAAATCGCCGATCACCTTCGGATCCTTCAAGCGTTTGTTGATGTGTAATCGGAAGATTTCTGTTCGTTCTTTCTTTGTGGGCATATCTACGAAAAATATTTCATCAAAACGACCTTTACGCAGCATTTCCGGCGGCAGAAATTCAATATTGTTCGCCGTAGCGATCACAAAAACCGGTTTTGTCTTTTCCTGCATCCAAGTCAGGAATGAGCCAAAAATACGGTTCGATGTACCGCCATCCCCCCCTTGATTCAACCCGCTGAAACCTTTTTCAATCTCGTCGATCCAAAGAATGGAAGGAGAGATGGCTTCCACCGTTTTGATCGCCTTGCGCATATTTTCTTCACTACTTCCGAGAAGTCCGCTGAAGATTTTTCCGATATCCAACCGCAACAACGGCAAATGCCAAACGGCGCTTACCGCTTTGGCAATCAAACTCTTTCCGCATCCCGGAACGCCGGTAATCAAGACTCCTTTCGGGGCGGGAAGTCCGTATCTTGCTGCGGCGTCAAGCCAGGACTTGTTGCGCTTCAAAAGCCAGCGTTTCAAGTTTTCCAGGCCTCCGATATCCTCAATCTTGAGATCCGTTTTGACAAATTCGAGGATTTCGGATTTTTTAATAATTTGCCGCTTCTCTTCCAGAATGACGTCGACATCCTGCGGATCCAATCTTCCGTCGTTAACCATCGCCCGTGCAAACGCGTTTTCAGCTTCATGGAGAGTGAGGCCGAGGGCCGCTTTCGCCAGTCGTTCTTCGTCTTCGGGTGCGAGATCAATATGAATTCTGCCGCTTCTTTTGTTGGCCTCGATCATTTCCCTAAGAACATTTTTGATTTCCGAAAATGACGGCAGATCGAAATCCACAATCGTAACATCCTTCTGAAGTTCTACCGGAAGTTCAAGCGTGGGGCTTACGAACACAACATTTTTCGGATTGACGCTTTGTTTTAACGACGGCAACAAATCCCGTACTTTTCGGATAACCTGATAGTCTGCTTGCCTGCCGATCGAACCAAAGTACACATGAAAATCCTTTAATATAAAAACGGCCGGTTGATCGTACGCCTCAATCAACTCCAGACACCTTAACGGAGCCTTGGAATCTTCTCTGCCTTTCTGGCCCTCTTCAGCCAAACCGTCTGTTATGCTCCAGGTGAACACCTTTCGTACGGTTTTGATCAAACTTTCATTCGTTGCCACAGAACGTATAACGGATAAAGCGCGCTCCTCTTCCCAAGTTTGTATGTATAAGTAAGGAAATCGAGCTCTCATCAAGTTGGCCAAAGTTTTCTTGAACTCGGTAGTGGAGGAACCTTCCATAGAGTCACGCTGCCTCCCATAGCAAAAATGCATCCATAATACTAAATATTTTTAATTCTACAAAAAGGAACATTTTTCCTCCAATAAATGGTCCAATATTCCCATAACTCATAGTTGATGACGCAATCGAATGAAAACATGCATAAAAAGTCGCCATTGTGGATTGGCATGAGTGAAGCGAGGGGATAGTCGGAGCAAGATTCAATTTGTTAATGAAGCGGATCGCAACTCCCCAAAAAAAAAGCCCAGACCCGAAGGTCTGAGCAGATTGTTGACAAAGCCCCGATTTTGATGGGGCTTTCGCTGTAGTTGTATTGGCACATGCCAAAAATGGATGGAAGCTGTGGTGTCCAATCGTGAAAATGAAGAAGATCGCTGTTATCCTGCACGC
>Ga0207870_100697_pt1 | contig 10940 bp, 13 predicted proteins | sample CeladaPassage60B_FD_187477 | JGI IMG/M metagenome (GOLD analysis project Ga0207870, IMG submission 187477) | Cellulose-adapted microbial communities from the Joint BioEnergy Institute, USA - Passage3 60B (SPAdes) (version 2) | ecosystem: Engineered > Bioreactor > Continuous culture > Unclassified...
GTCTCCACGGCTTCTTTGACGTTTTCCTGCAACTTGCGGGCCACTTCATGGATTTTCACGCCATACTTGACGATCACGCGCAGATCGATCGCGGCCTCCACGGAACCCACTTCCACGCTGACTCCTTTGGTGACGTTTTTTCCGCTGACGCGGCGGGCAAATCCTTCCGTAATCCCGCCTGACATGCTGGCCACTCCCTCTGTCTCAGAAGCAGCCACCCCGGCGATGATCGCCACCACATCATCCGCGATGCGAACGACGCCATTTTCCTGGACCTCTGTCATCGCTATCCCTCCTCAAGCTTCCGGCTGATCTTCCAAACCGTTCCATGTCCACATACTACCAAAAAAACGGCCCCCATACAAAGCGGGCCCTTCACAGGGCCCGAACCAGTCCGCCATCCACCAGCAACACCTGTCCCGTAATATAGGTATTGGCCCAGGAAGCCAAAAATACGACGGCGCGGGCAAACTCTTCCGGATCTCCGTAGCGCTTCAGCGGAATGGCGGCTTCCGCTTCTTTGCGCACCTCTTCCAAACTGAGGCCCAGGTTTTGTGCCCGAATGGAATCCAATTCAATCAGCCGATCCGTGGCAATCCGCCCTGGACATACCGTGTTGAGCAAAATCCCTTGCCCGGCCAGCTCTTCGGCCAGCGTCTTGATCAGGGCAGCCACCCCGGCCCGCATCGTATTGGAGAGAATCAGCCCGGGAATCGGTTGGCGGACAGAGGAAGAAGCCAGCGCTACCACCCTGCCCCCTTCGCTCATCCACGGCAGGCTGCCCCGAATCAGCCGAACAACACTGAGAAAATTCCGAACAAACGCATCCTCCCAATCCCCATCATCGAAATCCTGAAACTTCCCGCTCGGAGGCCCGCCCGCGTTGGTGATCAGGACATCCAAACGTCCGTACCGTTTTCCAATTTCATCAAGCAACGCCTTGATTTCTTCCGCTCGTCCGACATCTGCCGTAAGGGGAAAAACAGATTTTCCCGTTTCCTGCTCAATGATCTCCGCAGCTTTTTGGATCCGGGATGCGTCCCTGCTGGCAATGACCACGCGCGCCCCTTCCCGCACCAGTTCTTTTGCGACAGCGAATCCCAATCCTTTGCTGGCAGCAGCCACCAGGGCCACCTTATCCTTCAATCCGAGATCCATACAAGAAAACCTCCCCAGGTTCGATCGTCTGTACAAAATCATTATACTACCGAATCCCGGGAGGCACCATTACTTTTCCGTGACAACCATGGACACCCCCCGCTTCCTCACCGCTTCTCCAGCCATTGGAGGAGCGTCTGATCCAGTTGTACGATGCTGGTTGCCAATTGCTCCAGTTTGGCCTCGATCCGCATCAGCAAATACAAGGTCACCACGATGGGAAATCCGAGGTCTTTCAGCAAGCCGATCCAGACATCCACCTTCCCACTCCTCCCTGAAAAACATGGGGAGGGGTGTTCCCCCTCCGGCTTTCTCTTCCTTCGTCCTGTCCTTCGTCCTGTCCCTCGTCCTGCATGGAGTCCTGCACCGCCTCAGCTTGTCATCTGTCCGTCAAGGAAATTCGATGGTCTTGCGTTCCCTCTGGCGTTACGCCAAAGGAAGTTCCGTCACCGTCCGATCCTGCAGACGGGCCCCCACCTTTTCCGTCCAGTTGGCACCATTGGTTTGAAAGAGATTTTTCGCCAGGATGGTGTCCATGACGTTGTTCACGGCCGCCGGTTCTACCGGTTCAATCGGATCCCTGAGGGTGATCCGCACGGTCCTGCCGGCTTCCGTGCGAAAAATCAGTTCCAGTGTTTTGCTGTTCATGGCCCTCACTCCTCACTTTGGATTGGCATGTGATTGTCAAAAACCTTTACTCGGTCAATTGCGCCTGATCGACGCGGACCACGTGGCTCAACGGATAAGCCTGCAGACTGGCCAGGGCCTGCGCCACGTCATACACATCCTGGTCATCCGCATCGGGACGGACATTTTGCAGTGTCTGGCTGCGAACGACGGGACGTCCAAACTCGTCCATCCCGACTTCAAACCCCAGCACCATCCGGCTCATTCCGGAGATTTTTGTCACAGCCATGCGCATCCTCTCCTTTCGTCATTTGAGATCGTTTCATGATGCCGGACCCGACGGCCCGCAGGTTGTGTGACCGGTCACACTGGATAACATGCACCGTGCCTTAAGAAAAAGGGGACAAACGGCAAGGGAAAATTGATCCGGATCACATCTCGAACAAACGAGCCGCCCCTGCGCGAAGCTTTTGCAAGGCGCGGCGTTTCCAGGTTTTCACCGTTTCCACCGAAACGCCTTCCCGGGCTGCCAGTTCCCGCAAGGTATGGCCGGCCACGAGATGTTGTTCAATCACCAATTGCTCCCTTGTTGAAAGCGTTTCCGACAACAAATGCCAAAACAGACGCTCATCCAACACGTCAGCACGGGGATCAGGCTGCTCTTCCCACCAGTCCCCCTCCGCTTCCTCATCCTCACGGGTCCACGCCGGACCTTCCCGGCCCCATCGCCACTCCCGCCTTTGCAAGGTGCGCAGCGCAGCCCACACCCGTTTCTTGACAAAAGCGCCGAAATAACATCCCTTCGTCGCATCAAACCGGTAAACCGCCTCGACGACGGCCAACCGCCCTTCCTGACAGGCATCCTCCCATGAACGGCCCATCCGTCTGGCCAGGCTGCGCACCAGCGGTTCGTAATGCGAGACAATTTCCGGCAGCCATTGCGATTCACCACGCTGGACGGCCAATACCCACTCTTCGATCCGCTTCCCTGACATCCGCAATCTCCCTCCACACATGGAGGGCCGGCCCTTCCGAATCATGCGCGCAAGAACAGGATACGGCCATCCTTCCCCCCGGCACACCTTCGGTCTCGCCGCACTTTCCCTGCCCGGGTGAAGGTTTTGGGAGTGAAAAACAAAAATCTTGATTTTCGGCGGCACAAAAAAAGACCCGTCATCCGGAGGCCATCCCCTGGATTCGGTCCACATCTAAAACAGGTAGGTTTCACCCCGTTCTCTGACCGCTGCAGAACGTCTGCGAAAGTGAATCTCTTCGTACAAATGGCGAACAAGCGTCACATGCCGCAGCTGCATCTGGCAAAAATTGAGCGAGTGGTGGACCGTCACGTCATGTCCACCTGCCAGCGCAAGCCGCGTCCGTTGCGGTGCCTGCGCCGCCATCTGGCGGATCTGATGGGCGGCAAACCAACCATGCACCACCTGGCGGCCAATCGGCGTCCTGACCTTGAACGGAACCAGAATCCAATCTTCCGTAAAAGGCAGCGGAATCAGTTGCTTCCTTGCAATCGCCTGTCCGTAACGCTGGCGCATCACCGTCAAGTCGGTCCCATAGTAGTAGGCGATCCCTTTCAGAAACCGGTTCACTTGCACCGGCAGCGCCGTCGTCAAACCGTCTTCTTGCAACAGTCGCAACTGATCCCCGATCCCGGGCTGATTTTCCGGCAAAAAGGCCACACCCTGCAAGACAAACTGTTCCACCGCCCGCAGAACTTCCTGACGTTTCATAAACTCCCTCCCCCATACCAGCATTCGCCACCTTTATGCCTGTCCCACCATCATATACGAACATATGTTCTTAGTCAAGTGTTCCCTGGGGGCCCATCCACAAGGAAATTTCTCCGCATGGACATGTTTGCTACAATAGCCACATAGATTTCTCATAACAAGTGTCTGGAAAAGCAAACCGGACAAACCGTGATATTCCTGATGCAATGGAAAGGGGCAACGGGCGTGCGAACAACCGTACCATTTTGGCTTCGTTTGCTGATCACTTTGCCTGGTATCCTCTTCCTCGGCTTTCTATCCATGATCAGCCTTACACCCGCAGAAGCCAAGGAAGATGCGGCGCTCAGCGAGCGCCGGGTCGCCTATCAGATTGACGTCAAGCTGGATCCCGGGAAAAAACAATTGCTCGGAACGGAACGCATTCGCTGGCGTCATCCCGGCAAAAAGCCGGTTTCCGAGATCTACATCCACCTCTATCCCAACGCCTTTTCAAAAGGATCGACGTTTATCAAAGAATCGGGCGGCGTCCTGCGTGAGGACAAGATGGATCAGCGTTCGCCAGGCTGGATGGAGATCACCGCGCTCAGGCTGGCTGATGGAACCAATCTGCTGCCCGCCATGCGCTTTGTACAACCGGATGACGGGAATCCGGACGATCGGACGTTGGCGCGGGTGGACCTGCCGCGGCCGGTAAAACCGGGAACAAGCCTGGAGCTGGAAGTGGCGTTTCGCGTGCAACTGCCCAAAGTGTTCGCCCGGATGGGATATTTTGAAGAGTTCGTCATGGCCGGACAGTGGTTTCCCAAATTGGCGGCGTACGAGGTGGCCGGACAACGGCAGCGGCAGGAAGAAGGATGGAATGCGCATCAGTACCACGCGCATTCAGAGTTTTATGCCGATTTCGGAACCTTTGAGGTGACGATCACCGTTCCCGCATCCTATCAAGTCGCGGCCACCGGCAAGCTGGCGGCAGAACCCAAGCCCAAAAACGGCTGGAAACATGTGACGTTTGAGGCGCTGGATGTCCATGACTTCGCCTGGGCGGCCTCACCGGACTTTCTCGTCGAAAAGCGCACTTTCCCTGAACTTGGGACAAAAGGGATTACCGTTTTGCTGTACCTGGACCCGGCACACCAAGCGGCCAAGGAACGATACTTCCAGATCACCCGTCAGACGATGGACCGGTTCGGCGCGTGGTTTGGTCCCTACCCCTATGAAACGTTGAGCATTGTCGTCCCGCCACCTGGGGCAGGCGGCGCCGGCGGCATGGAATATCCGACACTGATCACGGCTTGGGATGCCTCCGTCCCGGTTGAAAGTCTGGCCCTCGAACAGGTGGTGGTCCACGAATTGGCCCATCAGTACTGGTACGGCATGGTGGCCAACAACGAGTTTGAAGAACCCTGGCTGGATGAAGGACTGGCCACCTATAGCGAAAACAAGATGATGTCCACCATTCTCCCCCATTACAGCAGGCTGACGATGATGACGCCGATTCTCGAACCGGCCCCCTTGAGCCTGCCTGCCTGGGAATACGGGGACGATGCCTATGCCGCCAATGTGTATCTGCGCGCCGCCCGCGTGCTCGCCGGAATCGAAGAGGTGGTCGGCGAGCAGGAGATGTTCCGGATCCTGAAAACCTATTTCAACCGGTATCGCTTTTCCCACCCGTCAACGAAAGACTTTCTGGCCACGATCAACGAAGTCAGCGGAAAAAATTTCGACGACTTTTTCAACCGCTTTGTCTTTCGCGAGCGGATGGTGGACTACCGAATCCAAAACATCCACTCTGAAGCCACTGCCCAGCCTGGGCGGTACAAACATCGCATCACGCTGGACGTCACAGACGACATAGGCCAGAACGTCCCCATCCTGATTCGGTTTGCGGATGGACATACGGAAGAGATCACCTGGAACGCAAAAAGCGGGCCCAATCCCGTCGTACTGGAAGGCCCGGCCATCCAATGGGCCTGGATCGATCCCGAATTTTCCAATCCGATGGAGATCCAGCACGTGAACAACCTCTACCGTCCTGTCAGCCAACAGACGATTCTCACCTGGGCCAGGCAACTCAGTTTCTGGCTGGAACATTTGAAGCTTTGGCTGTTCTGATCGAGGGGGATGATGATGGCAAACAAAACATTCAGCGTCATTCAAACCATCCGCGCCGGATGGAACCTGACCAAGGCCAGCTGGTCTTTGTGGCTGTTGCTGTCGCTGGTCAGCCTCCTGTTTCTCTGGCTGCATCAGCAGGTCATGATTCCCGGCCTGTCCCGCCTTCTTCCAGCCATTCCGCCGGCGGCACTGGAACGGGTGCCTGTCGAAAGTTACATCACCCTGGCATTGGAAGGAGGTCATGAATTCCTCCGTTCCCCACTTCTCCATCAGATGGTTTTGTTCCTCGGGCTCTTCACGCTGCTGCAACTGTTGCTGCAGCCGTTGCTTCAGTTGCTCGTTTTCTCCCAGCTGCGGCAGCCCCAGCCCACCGCCTCGTTTGTTCTTTTATGGCAACGCTTGTCACACCGGTTATCCGCATTTTACGCCGTCACCCTGGTTCAGTTTTTGCTCAGCAGCCTGTTGGCCGGCGGCGTCGGATGGTCGCTATGGCTGCTCGCCAACCAGCTGGTGATGTACAGCAAACTGGCGACGCTGGCTACCATCCTGCTTCTGGTGGTGTGCGCCATCTTCCTTTTCAGCTGGGGATTCAGTTTTTTCACCTGCTGGCAGGTGACGCTGGCCGAAGGAGACAAACTGCTCCAGGGAGCCAAACGGGCCCTCCACCAGACGATGAACCGGGCATTTGGCAAAAGCCTCTTGCTGCCGATGGTTTTCTGGTTCCTGACCACTGCCGTCATCGCCTGCCTGCAGGCCGTGTTCCTCCCTTCGCTGTCTGCCGTAAGCGCCATTCTGGCCACCATCCTGCAGCAATTTGCCCTCCTTTGGCTGACGTACAGCCTGGCTGCTGCCTATCGCCGGCTTCAAGAAGATTGACAAAACCCCCTTCCTTTCATATAATATGCCTAAAAGTTTCCCTAGAGAAACATTCATATCATCGGCTAACTTCATTTGGGAGGGGAAACCTTTGTCATCCTCCGACCATGTCAAAGCCTTGTCTGACCTAAAAGCCGGCGAACAAATCCGCATCACTGAGCTTACATTGGAAGGGGCGATGCGGCGACGCCTGCTGGATCTGGGCTTTGTGCCCGGCGCGACGGTAAAAATGATCCGCAGGAGTCCGCTGGGAGATCCGGCAGCCTATTCAGTGAATCGCACCGTCATCGCCCTCAGGAAAGAGGAAAGTTCCAGGATTTTCGGAATTCCGATTGGCAGCGAAGGTGGGTGAGGAAGGATGAAGTACCGGATTGCGCTGGCCGGCAACCCGAACACGGGCAAAAGCACCCTGTTCAACGAATTGACAGGCCTGCGCCAGCACACCGGCAACTGGCCGGGGAAAACAGTGACTTCGGCGGAAGGCAGCTTTACCCATCGCGGTCTGACCTACACCGTGGTGGATCTGCCGGGCACATATTCGCTGTTTTCCAATTCCGCAGATGAAGAGGTGGCGCGGGACTACCTGATCTTCGGACGGCCCGACGTCACGGTGGTGGTATTGGATGCCACGTCACTGGGACGAAACCTGAACTTGGCCCTTCAGATTTTAGAAATCACCGATCGGGTCATCGTGGCGGTGAATCTCATGGATGAAGCCCGCCGTCGCGGGATTCGGATCGATTCCCGGAAGCTCTCGGAGCTGCTGGGCGTGCCGGTCGTGCCGATTTCTGCCAGGAACCGGGAAGGGATCGAAGAACTTTTGGACACCCTGGACAGCATGGTCCGTGGCCAGATCACCACACAGCCAGTGCAGGTCCAATACGGCCCGGAACTGGAAGAGCGGATTGCCGCCCTGGAACCCAAGGTCCGGCAGCTGGTCGGTTCCGAATTTCCGAGCCGCTGGATCGCCCTGCGGCTGCTGGACGGGGACGAATCACTGCTGTCCGCACTGAAAGAAAGACTCACCCGGCCGGCTCAGGAGGTGCCTGGCTATGAGCCCGTACGCGTCAGCATCTAGTCCGGATCGGCCCCAGGCCTTCGATCAACTGATGGAAGAAGCGCGCCGGCTCGGCCCGGCAAACCGGGACGAAATCGTCACCCGTCTCTACCAAACTTCACAACAGATCTGCGAGGAGGCGGTGACGTACTCGCAAGAAAAACTGTTGAAGGAACAACGCCGTTCGGAAAAGATCGATCAGATCCTGACTTCTCCGCTTTGGGGATTCCCGATTATGCTGGCGATGCTGGGCGTCGTCATCTACCTGACGGTAGCCGGAGCCAACATTCCCTCTGAGATGCTGGCCAGGCTGTTCGGCATGGGCGAGGAAGCTCTGACACGGCTGTTCGCCCTCATCGGCGCGCCGGAATGGTTGCACGGCCTGTTGGTGTTGGGACTGTACCGCGGGATTTCCTGGGTGGTCAGCGTGATGTTGCCGCCAATGGCCATTTTCTTTCCCATGTTTGCCCTGCTGGAAAACCTGGGCTATCTGCCGCGGGTGGCGTTCAACCTGGACCGGTTGTTCAAACGGGCAGGCGGACACGGCAAACAGTCGCTGACCATGGCGATGGGCTTTGGCTGCAACGCCGCCGCCATCGTCTCGACACGGATCATCGAGTCGCCGCGGGAGCGGATGCTTGCCATTCTCACCAACAATTTCGTGCCTTGCAACGGACGATGGCCGCTGTTGATCCTGCTGGCGTCCCTCTTTATGGCAGCCGGTTTTGGCGGTTTTGAAACCATCGTCACGGCGGGCATTGTCGTCGGCATGGTTCTCTTCGGCATCGTGGTCACACTGCTCGTCTCGTGGATCTTGTCCAAAACCCTCTTGCGAGGGGTGCCTACCCACTACACGCTGGAACTTCCCCCCTACCGGATGCCGAAGTTTTGGAAAACCGTGATCAGGGCCTCGCTGGACAAAACCTGGTTTGTCCTCAAGCGGGCCGTGATCGTTGCCGCGCCGGCCGGCCTGCTCACCTGGGTGCTGGCCAATATCACAGTGGGTGATGACAGCCTGCTGGAACACGCCGCTCAGTTTCTCAATCCCTTTGGCCAGGCGCTGGGCATGGATGGGTATATCCTGATGGCCTTTCTCCTCGGTCTTCCCGCCAACGAAATTGTTCTGCCCATCCTCCTGATGTCCTATCTTTCCACCGGTGCCATGGTTGATGCCGACGGCATGAACGGGTTGAAACAAATTCTTGTTGACCATGGATGGACCTGGCTGACCGCCCTCAACATGATGCTGTTTTCGCTCCTGCACTACCCGTGCGGCACCACGATGTTTACCATATATCGGGAAACAAAAAGCCCTAAATGGACAGCTCTGGCCTTTCTCATCCCGACCAGTATCGCCATCCTCGTCACCTTCACCGTAACCCAGGTGGCCCGGGGTCTGGGACTGGTGTAAAAACGCAAAAACGGGAAGCGGTCTTTCCAGACCGTTTCCCGTTTTTGTTCACCTGTCCCGTTCAGCCGCTTTTGGTCTCGAACAGCTGTCGCTGCCGCTCGTAGTGTTCCTGAAATTTGGATATTTCGACTTCCAATTTATTCATGATCTGCCGCCCCACGTCCCGATTGATCAGACCAACCCGGACCGCAAAGTCAATCTCTTTCGACAAGCCAAAAAGCTGCGTGTCCAGCACTTCTTCAAAAACGGGACACTGCGGAGCGGTCAGATGATCCAATTGCACTTCAATCAACTGACGGATTTTTACCGCATCTTCCAACAGCAGATTCAACGCTTTTTCGCGCAGGGTGTTCTCCTTGTCGCTCAAAAGGATCCCCTCCCATATCACCTATCCCTCCATCTTATCATATCGGATTGCGCAAAGTTTGAAAAGACAAATCCCCGCTCATTCGGCAGCGGAAAGCATCACCGCGCACGCCGCCTGAGGCTTCGTCAAAAAAGGCTCCAGCCCCACCGGTTGACGCAGGATGCCAAAAGGTGAGTGCCCGCCACACTGTTCCCCTTTTTGTCAATCGCCGGCCCGATGATTCCGACGCCATACTTTCCCGGTACAAAAGCCATGATGGCGCCGGAAACACCGCTTTTGGCCGGAATTCCGACGCGGGCGGCAAATTCTCCGGAAGCGTTGTACATCCCGCATGTCACCATCAACGCGGTCAACACCCGGACAATCTCACGCGGGATCACCGGCTTGCTCAATCCCCACACGGTTCCCCCATTGGCCAGACACGTGGCCATGTAGGCCAGATCCCGGCAAGAGGCCTCGATGGCACACTGCATGAAGTACAGATCCAGCACCTCTTCCACATTCTCTTTCAGGAATCCCTGTTCCCGCAACAGATAAGCGATCGCCCAGTTGCGCTCGCTGGCCTTTTTTTCGGAAGCGTACACATGCTCGTTCACCCGGATGGTCGGATTGCCGCTGATGACACGGACAAGACGCAGGAGGCGCTCCAGTTTTTCCTGTGCGGTCCGGCCCTTGATCAGAGAGCTTACCACTATGGCTCCACTGTTGATCATCGGGTTGGCCGGTTTGGCCAGCTCCCGGAATTCAGGCCTGTCAAGCGGCAGAAACAGGGAAGGCGGCAGGGAGTCAAAGGGCTCAGCGGACGGTTCCATCCCCACATGCCGGAACACTTCATCCATCCCCCGATCCATGATCGCAAGGGTCAGGGCAAATACCTTGGAGATGCTTTGCAGTGTAAACCGGACCTGGACATCCCCGGCCGTGATCTCTTTTCCGCCGGTACTGACCACCGTGATTCCCAGGAGGTGGGGGTCCATGCGCTTCAATTCCGGTATGTAATCCACGACCTTACCCTTTTTCGAATGGGTTTTTGCCTCATCCAGCAGCTTGACCATTTCCTGCCGGAGTTGTTCCATTTCACTGAATCCGGTCTTGTTTCTCGTCGGTATCCGCGTGCTCATCCCGCACCCTCTTTTCTCCAGTTGACATCGGCCCATGATGGTTGACAACGGCCCATGATGCGTCTGGTTTGCCATTAGGATAACCAGATCGGGTGAGGTTAACCAAAACAACGCAGGTATCTTTTCTCCGGCGGCTCCGTTATAATGGATAGGGCAAATATACCAAAATATATGACCAGCGAAATGAACAATGACCGGCTAAAGCGGCCACCAGAGGTTTGAGGAAGTGGGCTTTTGGCTGCACGGAACAAACCATCCTAATTTGTCAGGGGAGGTTCACAAATGAGCGAACATATCGTGACCATTGACGGCGAGGTGAATTACCCGATCACCCTGGATCCCACCGTCTGGATTTTTGACAGACGGAAATTCCCGATCCAGGCCGTATTTCCGCAGATTGAGGAAGAAGGGCAATGCATGCATTTGAATCCGTTTCTCCATAACGCCGAACCGCTCCGCGGCG
>Ga0207870_100698_pt1 | contig 10915 bp, 8 predicted proteins | sample CeladaPassage60B_FD_187477 | JGI IMG/M metagenome (GOLD analysis project Ga0207870, IMG submission 187477) | Cellulose-adapted microbial communities from the Joint BioEnergy Institute, USA - Passage3 60B (SPAdes) (version 2) | ecosystem: Engineered > Bioreactor > Continuous culture > Unclassified...
TAATGGGACAAAAGATGAGGGATCACCTCTGTATCGGTTTCCGTTTGAAAAGTGTGCCCTGCGGCCATCAATTGCTTCCTCAGCTGTGGATAATTTTCAATGATGCCATTGTGGACAACAAAAAACCGTCCCTGTTCGTCGCTTAACGGATGGGAATTGACAGCCGTCGGCTTCCCGTGAGTCGCCCAGCGTGTATGTCCGATCCCGAGGCATCCACCCGTGATCGGTTCCAGCATCAGCAAAGCTTGCAGGTCCTCTATCCGGCCTTTTTCCTTCCGCACTTCGATGGTCCGCAAATTGGAGATCGCTACCCCGGCAGAATCATAACCGCGGTAATCGAGACGCGTCAGGCAATCCAAAAGGATGGGCAATGCATCGCGCTTGCCGATATATCCTACAATCCCGCTCATCCTACACTCACCTCACTGTTGCGGATGACACCAAACAGAAAACCCCTGTGAGAAAGAACTATCCCACAGGGGCACCGTTGCCTAGGAATATACTACGTGACAGTGCCGGTCGTGTCAATAGCGCCCGCACACTCCAAAACCTTACCGACAGGCTATTGGATCACTCATGTCATATCTTGCCGAGGGAATGCAACACCATCAAAAAGCAACATTTTTTACTGCGCCGTATATCCGCCGTCAATCACGATGGCCTGACCCGTGATCCCGCGCGCCGCTTCACTGGCCAGAAACAGGGCATAATCGGCCACCTCACGCGGAGACAACAATCGCTTTTGTGGGATCAGGGGATAAAGCAACTCATCCAGCACCTTGGAGAGAGGGACCTGGCGATTCCTGGCCAAATCCTCAAACTGATTTCGTACCAGCGGCGTATCCACGTGGATGGCGATGGTTCCCTTGTTGTTCTTGGACGTGTAGGATTGCACCGGGTTCTTCCGGCTCTTGATGCGAGGGTAGCCCTTTTTCTCCCGGAAGAACCGCTTGAAAGCAACGTCCAGATGACGCAGTTCTGTTTGAATTGCTGTAGCATCCCGGTGTGCCGGACAATTTTAGAAAGGAAAAACCTGGCCAGCAACCCAGATCCTCCATTTGTTCCCTACTTTCTTCGCGCTGCTCATACATCCTCAGGGATCGCAACAATGCTTTCCTGTTCCAACCGCAACCGGTGTTGAGCTATCCAGTCCAACACCTCACGCCATTCGGCAAACTGAGGCTCCTCCCGCATGATCTTTGCTTTCTCCACATACTTCTCATCTGCCTGAACTGCCCGTTCGCGGCAAGCTTCCAAAGTCGGCACGTCCATCAAAATCGGTTGCAAATGGGGGAAAAATCGACTTTTTAGGAACTGAAAAATGCGAATACCGCCCAGATCCACATCGCCCCAGTGCCCCACCGGTATGGCGAGCGACTGCTGTGCAAAAAAATCGGCCAATTTTTGCAGAAAAAGCTGCAAAGTACGATGCGGAAATCCCCCGGTATACAAGACCAATTCTGATCGACCTGCCCGTTTCTGCACCCATTGGTGAAAGCTGGTGAGGTTTTCGATCGTGACGATTCGCCGTACGTTTATCCCCACCACTTTCATCTCCCGTATCGATACAGCGGACAACCCGACACCACCGGCAAACCCTTCGGTCTCTACCCGCTGTCCGCCGATTTCCAACACCAGCGCCCCACTTAACCAGACATGGCGCGGATTTTCGACAAGGCCCACGCTGTCCAGGTACTCCTCCTCGGTCTCCATCTCCTGTTTGCCATAGGCGCGCAACAAAGAAACGAGACGTTTTTGGACATGGCGTTCAAAATGTTTGCTGTCGTGAAACAATTCTTGGCTGAACAGGCGTTTTGGCCGGCCTGTCTCTTCCAGCTTGGGCAACGCTTGCAACACGCGCACCAGATCGGTATATCCGCCCGGATCGTCAAGCGCCAAGCCGGCACTTTGCCGCAATGCCAGTTTCTCCTCCGCCTCCTGCCAAAACCGGCGCACCCAATCCCACGGATGGACCGCCAGCGGCCGCAAAATCTCCCGCAGACGCTCCAACTTTACCTGCTTCGGCTCCCGTCCCGCTAAATGATACGCATCCATAAGCGCATCCCATTCCAGATAAACCTTGGCCAACAGCTCCCCTTCCCGAAACCGCTCCCACTTCAATGACACGACGCCTTGCTGTGCCAGCGCTGCCAGCACTTCGTTCATCCAGTCCCGTTTGCGAAAATCCATCTCGTCGCTGTAGTCAGCCCAAAACGGACTGTCTTTCAACGCAAACTGCGGCCGTTGCCCCGTCGGCTGGCCGCTTTTAAACGCTTGGCTGCGTTCGTATTTGTCGAGCAAGTAGGAAATCACTTGTTTCTGAAAACGGCTCTTAAACTGCCGTTCATTCAGCTGCTGTGCCATGCGTTCACCCCGTCAACATTCGGCATCGGCGAATTCCCTAAAACAGGCTCTCTTGGACAGCTTCCAACTCATCACTCGCCGCCACCTCGGCTATGGAATCTCCCATCTCCGCACTCGCATCCTCATCCCAACGCTCAAGCAAATCGACAAAACACCGGTAATCGTGCTTGCTGACAATCAGCGTAGTGGTCACTTCCGGCACCATATGTTGCATTTTCTCGTCTGGAACCGCTGCGATCAGCTGCAGGTTCATCTGTTTGATCAACCGCAGGCTCGACTTGATCCGCTGCTCATCCATCTTGTTGAACGCTTCGTCAAACACCACCAATCGCACCGTCTTGCCGGAGTTGTACAAGTGATGAAAGGATGCCAAGATGGCGATATAGAAGGGGGTTTGCGTTTCCCCGCCTGATTTCTCCTTCAGCACCTGCGAGAAACGATACCGGGCATCGCGTGTCGTGACAATAATGTCAAAATCGAGATAACGCCGGTAATCGGTAAACTCCTCCACATCGCCCGCCTCACCGCGAACCAGCGTTTCAAACAGCTCGTGCAACGCCTGCACCCGCTCCTCTTGCACCTGGGCAAAAAGCGAATCCTGTTCCAAGAGAAGCGGGTCCATCACGGCATCGTAGAATCGCTTGTAGCGGTCGCTCGGCGTCACCTCAAAGTGATAGCGATCCTCCGAAAACGGAAAATGGCGCAGTGCATAATTCAGTTCGTCAAATTCCCGGCGGGCCTGTTGGATGGCCTCCCGCAACTTGAACACAAAGTGCGATTTGAACTCCTCTTCCGATTCCTTGAGCGCCTGCTCCACCTTTTGTTGATACGCCGGGAGATCGAGGTGTTCAATGTGGTGGAGCAGCTGGTCGTAAGCCTCATTGGCTTCGTCGTGAACCGGCCCGTTGAAGGCATACTCGAAATTAAACTGCTGCCTCAACTCTTTCAACCTCTGAAACTCCTGCTCGCGACGTGTGAGGTTCCCTTTGCGGTTGTTCTCCCAGTTTTCCAACTTGCGGGCAAGCGGCTGTTCCGAGCGCACCGCCTCCTCCCATCGCAACAGCGCCCGCTGTTCCGCCTCCGGTCCATACTGTGTCCGCCAAGCCTGCCAATCCGTTTTGGCTTCATCAACGGCACGCTGCTGCTGCCACACCTTATCCTGCGTGTGTTTTTTCGCTTCCTCCCACCTGCCTCGCTGTTTGGACAAATGTTCGAGCCGTTCTCCCCACTCTTTTTCCGCTTGTTGCCAAGCCTCATACTCCTGTTTCAGCTTCTCCGCCTGTTCAAACAAACCGGATGCCAACAGCGACGCCAGTTCTTCCTCTGACCTTTGCAGTTCTTGTTTGGTCTGTTCCAGTTCGGAAGGTAAAGTCATTTTTTCCGCCAGTCTGGAAAAATGAAGCTGCTTCTCGGTCAATCGCTCGGCCCACGCCGCCAATTGTTGCTGCGAAGCGGCCAATTGCTTCCATAGCTCCTTCAATTGCGCCAGTTCTTGCCGCCTCATTTCCAGTTGCCGCGCAATCGCCTTTTCCCCGATGAAAGGCACTTCGTAATGCCGTTTGGGAATCTGGCGCGCCACCAGATTGTGGTACACCATACAACTCTTGGTGACGGCTGTCCGGTACTTTCGCAATTCCTGCTCGTTGTCCGCCTTCATCACCTTGCCCAGCAAATGCTCCACGTGGGCGCGAATCACCGGATGAGCGGCGTCCAATTCGTGCGCCAGCGAACCGGGTAGCGCAGTACCTAAATATTTTCGTTCCTTTTCCGTATCCACCAGTCCGACGCCTTCGAGCCGGTGGTTCCATTTTTCCCGCTCGTAAATGGCGAGCGCCTCGGCAAACACATCCGGTTCCACCAAGAGGTCAAAGCGCTGCGTGTTGAGGTACCCCTCAATCGCATTCCGCCACGCCTCATCCCGAATCTCCATCTGTTCACAAAAAATCCATACCTCGGAACGCTCGCCCAACTGGGATTCCAACAAACTTTTGAGCCGTACCACCGAATCGGCATAAGGACGTTGTTTTCGTTCCAAGTTCTGAATGATCCGCTCCAGTTCGGCTATTTTCTTCTCTGTTTCCTGCAGTTGGTCAGAAAGCCTGGACGCGGCATCTTTCGCCCGATCGCGCCATTCCATCAGCTTCTTGCCTGCTGACACCAACTCTTCCGCCACCGTGGCAGCCAGAGGCTCCTCGCGCACCACACAACCATGCACGTCCGCCAGCCACTCACACATGCGCTGAAGCCGTTCACGTTCTCCTTCCTGCCACTGCCATCCCTCACATCCCGTCCAATCGGCTAAGGTACTGAGCAACGCCAATTCCTGCTGCAACCGCAGCTCCAAGTTGGACAATTCACGCCTTAGTTGTTGCATACGGACAGTGTATTGCTGTATGCGTTCCTCCATTTCCTGTTTTCGCCGCTCCGCCTCATGGGACTGCCAGCGATGGTAGGCCGCCTGTTTCTCGGCCGCGGCTTCTTCCTGCTTTTGCCTGGCCAGCCGGATCGCCCCATCGGCCTCTGCCAGCTTTTCGTCATAACCGGCCAAATCTTTCTCCAGTTTCTCCAGTTCCTCCTGCGCGATCACCCATCGCAAACGGCGGACGACGTAATCCTGTTCTGCCGCAATCTCCCGCCATTTTGCAAACTGTTCGTAAGCGGCGCGAATCGCAAGCAGCTTGTCCCGCCGGCGCTCCAGCTCCGCCAGCTCCTGCTGATACCGTTCATGAATCTCAAAGTTTTGCTTCATCAGATCCAGTTGCAGCTCCCGCTTCTCGAGGATGTGTTCGTAGACAAATTCCCGGATATCCTTGATCGGCTTGAACGACAACGCTCTGGTAAACACCTGGAAAAACCGCTCGTGCACCTGTCCCATCCGCGCCAGAAACGCCTTCTGATAATTGCTCTTGTTGCGCTCAAAAACAGCCCGGTTCCGCCCGCTCCCACCGCCTGAATAAAGGCGTCGGAACTCGTCCCGGTTGCGCAGTTCGCCGGAGGGTTTGACAAACTCCAAATCCTGCAACCGGCATTCGGACAGGATAAAGTACTCCGCCTCATACTCCTGATCGCGAAATACGTCAATCACCACACCGACGATAAACGGCTCCTGCTTCTTCGCATCGTAAAATTCCGCCACGATATACGTGGTAAAGTCGCCGTCGCGCAAAAAGGTCCGCTCGTCGTTGCCGATTTTCCCCCGCAAGTAGTGTATCATCGACCGCTTCGCTTCATCGTGAGCGGCCGCATTGAACCGGATCTGGCGCTGGTCGGCCACAAACAGCACCTGCAGCGCGTCGATAATCGTGGATTTGCCGGCTGCGTTTTTTCCCGTGATCAGTGTCTGTTTGCCAAATTCCAGCGTTTCGTCCTCAAAATAATGCCAGTTAATCAACCGCAGCCTTTTCATCCATTTCATCCAGCAACCCTCCCTCCGGTTCCTCGGCAAAGCGCTCCAGTTTTTCCTGAATCACTGCCAGCTCCTCCGTGTCCACCACATACATCCATGTGTGGAACAGCCGTAAGCGGCACTCATCTGAGCGAATGTCGTCATCCAAGGGCTCCAACAGTTGGTAACGGACACAAAGCCTGACCAGTTTTTCCAGTTGCGTCCGGTTTATCCAAGGCAGGCGAAAGGTTTCGTACTTGTTCCGCACTTCATATACGCTGGTCAGCGGCGAGTCGCTGAGGGACAGGCCTTGCCGTTTTTCCTCGTAAATCAGGCGCAGCACCAAAAACCAGATCGTCTGCTCCCGGTTCAAGCTGCGCCGCAAGCGGGAATCCGGAGCATGCACAAACACGCATTCGTGACGATCGTCCACGACCATATTCCAGCCCAGCGCGTGAAAAAACTGTTCCAGCCGTTCCCTGTGACGGCGGATCAGGTAATAGGCTTCCCGCTCTTTCTCCTTGACCAGAAAGTTGGCGGCCAGCAAACGGTTGATGACCGTCCGCAACCGCTCCTGCTCCTGTTCGCCCACATCAGCAAGCCACATCTTATCTTCCCCCTTTCATGCCGCCCCGCCGGATTCGATTGCGAACGATGCGATGGTTTTGAAAGCGATATGGTCCGACCTGCAAAATCTGCCGTTCGGACGATCGCTTCAGCTGAAAAACGGAATCGCCATCCTGGCCAAAAAGATACGTATAAGTAAGGAGCAGGAAATCTTCCAGGTTGGTTGGCGCCAACTCGGCCAGTTCCATCTCCTCCCGCTCCCCCAGCCTGGACAATACATACTGTTCCACTTTCTTGCGGGTAATGGCCTGTTTCAGCCGCTCCACATTTTCACGCCGCAGTTGTTTGCGCCATTCCTCCGGGATTGGCTGGACCCCATGGACGGCAGGCTGGTGCACGCGGCGCTTCCGCCGCGGGGTAAACAGAGAACCTTCCGTCACCGTTTCCACCTGCTGCAAGCGGAACAACGCCGGCCAGGGTCCGTCCTCCTCCGGCAGCTTGTCCCACGAGCGGGCCAGCCACTCAATCGTCCGGGCAAGCTGCTGATCCAGTCCGCCGTGCTGTTGGCTCAGGTAACGGGCACGGTCATAGGAAGCGCGCAAATACTGGTTGTGGCGAAGGTCGATCTGATAAAAAAGCTCGTCCAATCCGCGGTATGTTTCTTCAATCAGGTACAAGGCAGCACGAATGTCTTCTTCCGCCTCTTCCCGTGTCTGGTAAAAATCGTTCCGCAATCCGTCCTCAATCGTGGCCTCCATGCGGTCCTTGTCCAGCAACCATTGTTGAACCGTCTCCAGGATTTGCAAACGGTATCGCGATACGTGGTCTGATGTTTTCAATCTATGATAACTTTTGTCAATGATTTGCGTTTTGTAAATGTCAAAATGGTGGTCGAGGACATCCTGGATGGTTTCCTGCCTCACCACCTGTTCCATATGGTGTTTCATGTTTTGGTAGAGCGTGAACAGTTCCTGCTCAAACTGGAGGGTATGTTCCCGCGCCTCCCGTACCGCAAAACTCGGCCGGCGTTTCGCCTCTTCGCCAGTGAGGATGCCGTAGGTGACAAAGGCAAAGCGCTGATATTCCACCGTCCGCTGCTGGCACAGATCCTTGAACAGGGCCAGGGTACGGCTGGTATAATGCGGCAGGACGATGTACACCTGAAACTGATCGCGGGTTTCGAGATCGATCCAGCCCAGTTCGTCCAACCTTCGGATCAAGGCACTGGCCTGCGCCCGCGACCACTCCTCCAGCGTCATCTGACTGGCACTTTGCATCCGCCCATAACCGGGTGCAGATAGCATCCTTTGATGGACATCACCCGTTGGCGCATCAGGAAACCCATCCACTTTTGTTTCTTCTTCGAGCGACCCTTCCCAACCCAACGCTTGGTGGCTCTCGATGAGTTCTTGAAACAAGTCCCGCATCACATCCACACGAATCCCAAACCGTTCGTTGCGCGACTGCTCATACAAAAGAAGCAGCGCTTCCGCATACAGGTGTTTGTTTGGGCCCACAAGCAAAGAAAAAAACCGTTCCGGCAAAACGTCAAACAATTTCATCTTACTACCAGCCTTCCGTTCACCGCAGGGTCTTGTTTGTCGAAGATTGTTGATTTTATTTTTTTAATTGTAATCGATTTTAACAAGCATGAACAAGGATATCGTTGGAAGCATCGATTCACCGGCATTATGCTATAATCTATAAAAATCGTTTCCATCAGGAGGATCCCATGACTGAATCCATTGCTGCAGGTGACATCGCGGCTCTGGTCGACTTTTTAAAAAAATTGCCCGATACGACGGAACGGGCTTTTGAAGAAAGAATCGGGAAAAAAATCTCGCAGAGCGGACCAGGCATCAAAGAACAGCTCCAATATATTCTAAACCATGAAAACGATCCCGAGATCCGGTTTCGCGCCTTTTTCGGCTTGACTTTTTACCTGCGAAGACAAAACAACTTCAGCGAATTTAAACGAACGGTGGATCAGTACTTAGATGAATTTACCCATTTCAAGCTTCACTTACATATCCTGGCATTGTTGCACAAATCCATGGGGGATGAAAACTCCCTCAAACAGGCTATCGAGTATTCAAGACAAGCGATTGAAGCGCTCCCGGATCATATCGGCGTCCTGCACTGCTTTTGCGACTGCGTGGTGACGGCGCAAGAAGAGGGAATCGAAATCAACGAGCAGTATATTCGGGAAGCCAGCCGCTTCATCGACAAAATCCTGGCCAAATCACCCGATTACGCCAAGTTTTACTGCACCAAAGGAAGAATCTGCGCCCAAAACGGCAATTTTTCAGACGCCAAAAAATACATCATGAAGGCCATTGATATGGAAAACGAACCCGTTTTGAAAGAAAACCGGAACAAACTGAACACCCCGCAGGGCTACTGTGCGTTGGACGGCAGTGACGAGGTGCCGCGCCATATTGAATACGGATCTGTCAATCTGTTCCACGTAAAAAAGATCTTGCTTTTATCTGACGGGCTTCAACTGATCCACATTGAAGGAAGCAGGTTCAAGGTTTGGGATGAAACGGCACGGTTTGCGTTTCAACACGGACTCCGCCAGCTGGAAAAGACAGTGACAGCCATGGAACTGGACGATCCGGCCTGTTTTACCTACCCGCGGCTTAAGCCTGCGGACGATAAAACCGGCATCTTGATTCATTTTCATGACGATGAAACAGCCCACAAATGAAAAACCTCGCCTCCGGCATTCTGGAGATCCAGAATCCCATCGGCGAGGTTTCCTGACTGCCTGCCGCCACATGGCGGAAGGCAGCATGCTTCATGCCAGGACTTTTGCCAGTTTTTCCTTCGATTGCACCCCGACAAAACGCTCTTTCTCTTCCCCATTCTCAAACAGGATGAGCGTTGGAATGCTCATCACGCCGAAACGGCTGGCCAGTGTCGCTTCTTCATCCACGTTGACCTTGGCGATGGTGACCTCCTGCAGTTCATTCGACAATTCCTCCAGGATCGGCAACTGCATCCGGCAAGGTCCACACCATGGCGCCCAAAAATCGACCAATACCTTTCCCTCACGGATGGCATCATCAAAGGTTTGCGTAGTTAACTCCTTCATGAACAGCCCCTCCTTTTCTCCTTATTATCAATAATATCGATACCGACTTATGCTTGCAATGCGGGTTCTCCCGGTTTCCAGTTGGCACCGCACAGATGGGTCGCCGGTTGCCGTGAAGATAGAAATGGTGCAGGAACTTCTGCCAAAAGCTCCTGCACTTGGGTATTGGCGTTGACACCCTCATCATATTTGAATAACGAAAAATAATCAAGATCATAAGGTTTTTTTATAAGAATCCCCGCAAAAGAAAAAAATATCCCGCTCACCGCGGGAAAAAATCCTTCCGGATCACTGCTGGTAAACCGGATCACTGCCGGTAAAGATGGAAAAACTCGGTGCCGTCGGCCTGGCGCACATAAATGGCCTGAGGCTGGTTCAACGAACGGATGTACAGGTTCACCTGCGTTTGATTGGGGATCACATCAGGAAGCTTGGCAATCACAAACTGCGCCAACTGGGTAATTTGTTCCTGGGAATCGTACTCGGCATTGATCTCCACCGTCAACTCAACCAGCTGCTGTTTTTGGAAGCGGGCCATTCCAGACACGCTCGCAAAACGCGGGAAATAGTCCTCGATTTGTTCTTGCAGCTGCTTAAACGAAGTGTTGATGGCTGTCTGGTGATCCCCTGAACCGCCCCGCGGATGTGGGAGCAACATCCATTCCTCCGCCACCTCATTCCACTGGGTGACCTTTTGGCTCCCTTCTTTGGCAACACTTTCCATCAGCATGCCACCAGGTACAAAAACTTCGTCAGGATCATGGAGCACGATCAAGACGACAATCGGCGCATTGGCTTTCTGGCGAAGACGGCCGACCAAATCGTCAGCTACGGTTTGACTCATTTGCCGGATTTGATTTTCGGAAAAACGGACCGGTGACTGGGGAGCCCCTTTGACCACCGGCGTGTAACCGCTCGTCACGGCAACGCCAAGCACCATCCCCCCCAACTCTCCCTGTTCGGTCAAATAATCATGCTCCAGAAAGCCGAGCACAAACGGATGTCCCAGCATCCTTTCCCATTCCTTCAGCCAGGATGAGCCCTCCTCCCGGCTGATGAGCTGCCCCTCCTGAAAAAGGTACTTATCCGGCGGGAAATGGGCGGTGGCTCTCGTCATCATCGTCCGCTCAAGCTGGGATTTTTGCAGATCATTCAATTTGGATAACCCGGCAAAGGCGACCGGGGTGTAGGGCAACACGCCGCGATAGGCAATTTCATTGACATTGGCAGCCGGTGAAATGATCCGGGGAGTAGCTTCCGGCTCTTCTGCCTCATTCGGCAAGAGGTTGACCTGGCACCCTGTCAAAAGCGATAAGCACCAGAAAAAAACGGCGAACGGAATAAGGCGTCTGCGCAAGCTATTCATCGCTCTTCTTCCTCGTATCATATGTTTTGAAGCTTGTTATTCAAGAATTTCCAGTTGTTGATGACTCATCATTTTTTCCAGCTGGAGGGCGTAGCCGAACCCGCACCGCAGCCCGTCAGGGCGAGGAGCGGAAGTC
>Ga0207870_100699_pt1 | contig 10902 bp, 15 predicted proteins | sample CeladaPassage60B_FD_187477 | JGI IMG/M metagenome (GOLD analysis project Ga0207870, IMG submission 187477) | Cellulose-adapted microbial communities from the Joint BioEnergy Institute, USA - Passage3 60B (SPAdes) (version 2) | ecosystem: Engineered > Bioreactor > Continuous culture > Unclassified...
CGAACCTTTGGCCCCAACTTGTTTCAATGCATTCTCCACAGCGTTTACACAATGCCCGCAGGACATTCCTTCCACCTTCAACGTAACTTTTTGCATATATCCTCTTCTCCTTTACCCGTTATTGTAAATCTCATTTTAACAACTTATTCACTGTGGTGAGCAACTCGTCGATGACATCGAGATCGCCTTCCTGAATCCGTTCCACCACACAACTTCTCATATGTCCGGCAAGCAGTAGCTTACCTACACCATTCAGAGCTGACTGAACTGCGGATATTTGATTGAGCACGTGATCGCAATACGTATCTTTTTCAATCATGCCTTTTATGCCGCGGATCTGTCCCTCAATACGATTCAACCGAGTAATGAGATCCGTTTTTACTTTCTCGGAGTGGTGGCTTTTCCTGTGATCTCCATGAGGACAAATTTCTTCTTCTGCATCATGAATGGTTTCCATTACATTCACCTTCCTTGTTTTTATAGTATACCCCTGTATAGTATTTGTCAAGGTTCAAATTGAACTACGATATCGGTTTTCGGTTGTCAACATTTTTTCAATCTGTTTTAATTTCGGTATATTATTAAAATATCGGGTGAAATCCAATTAAACGTGGTAAAACGCCTTTAGGAACCAAGTTGTTGATTATTTTTTCGTATATTCATAATAAAACCTTAAAACCTTTGTTTACTTTTCTTTTAAGAAGGAGATGATAAACTTTATCGAAATCGGGGAGGCAGGAATCCATGGAGAAAATAAAATTAGTTCAAAAGTTTGATAAGCAAGCGGCCAAATATGCCAGAAAGCGAAAAAAACAAGAACAAAATAAATGGCGAAGGCAAATTTTTCAATTTGTCAGAGGAAAGACTCTTGAAGTGGCTGTTGGAGCCGGAATGAATTTCGCCTTCTATCCTAAAGACATTGAATATATAGGTGTTGATTTCAGTCCCAAAATGATTGATGAAGCCAAAGAAGCGGCAAAAATTTATGGGATCAAAGCCGATTTTATCTTATCCGATGTTGAAAGCCTTGACTTCCCGGAAAATACCTTTGATACAATTGTATCGGCAGGTTCTTTATGCGGTTATGACAATCCTGTCCATGTTTTAAATCTTTTCAATCGATGGTGTAAAGAAGACGGGCAAATCTTGCTTATGGAGCATGGGTTATTTTCTGTGCCAGCACTGGCCTGGATTCAAAAAAAATTGGATTCTCTGGCCTTCCAAGTTATCGGCTGCCATCAAAACCGGGATATCTTAGATATTGTAAAGCAATCCAATCTAATAATTAAAAGGGTTGAACGTGCTTTGTTGGGATACCTTTATTTGATCTGGGCAAAACCACAAAAATAGTACGAAATGTATCCCTTCATTATTTATTTCAACTCATTAATGGTTTTTCTTATTCGCGCATAATCTTCATCGCTAATCTCGCCTTTCACGTAACGCAGTTTCAGCATCATTAAAGGTCGGTCCACAACCCTGCTCTTCATCATGAGCCATCGGGCAACAACATAAACCGTCGCCCCGATAATAATGATAAACATCAGTCCTCCAATCCACATCATCATGCACATCATGAACATCATCGAATTATCGATTATCATGCCATCCATCATCGCATACACCTCCCATCTTAGGATTTTTATTTTTTAAATAATTATTCGTCTTAGCTAGCGGCCCTCTTTCAAATTCATTAATGGATAACGGATCGTATGAATAACCCACTTTTCGCACAAATTTTTTCGCGCAGCTGAATTATCCGAGGCGCCTGGGGCGTTTTGAAAGCGATCGGGAAAAATCGAGAAGTTTTTGTGACCGTGGTCAACGTCAGACACTTTCGAATGCCATTTGCCTTTCCTTAAGTGGATCGCTCCTTGAAGCGGGTTCAGATATGGGCTGTTTCGACAAGCCCGGTCATATAGCTCAACAAGTCATAGCCGGCCAGGCCAAGACGCGCTTCACCTGGTCGCTGAACGTTCGCCGACACCGTTCGGATTACCCGACCATCTTCCATCTAAAGCAAGATCACCTGAATGGTTTTCAGCAAAATCAGCGCATTTCGCCGGTAGGGGTAAAGCCTTACGGGTAAGACGAGTGGTTCGTTTTCCTTTTTCAGATTCGTACTCACGCGCCATTCCAAAATTCCGAACAAGAAAAGGGCAGGACGAATACGATGCCCAAGACATCGATTTGGTTCGGCTTGTCCAGATACAACGCATCCAGAATCGCCGGATCTTTCAGCAGCCGAAAATGCATTTCCGCCGCTTCTTGCCCCTTGCAGGTTTCCAAGTTCCGAAGCGCGTCCCATCCTTCTCCCTTCGTCCGGTTGGTCATCAAGATGAACATGCCCGCATTTCGAGGTTTCCGTATGGCGAGTTCGTTTCGTTTGTGGCTCTTGCAGGGTGATTTCCCATCGAATCGTTTTCCGCAGGAAGCTCTCCCATTCTTGGACGACTTTTACCGGTGCGTTTGAGGACGGTGCGTTCCGTCTAAAATCTCATAAGGCGAACCAGGCCGAGCCGTGTTCTTTCTTAAAGGCGGTCAGCGCTTGTTCCCATGGCGCAATCAAAACGTTCTTTTTTCCAACCCGTTGACGTTGAACCGTTTGCGTCAGCTTGCTTCTTCCTTTGGCAGGCGCTGTTCGGAAAATGTGGGATGTGGGTGAATAAAAGAGCCAAAGTTGCTTAAGATACAACCGGATACCTAAAACCGAGGAGGGAAAATTTTCAATGGCTACCGTAGTAAATTCAACCATTCAACAATATCAAACCTGTATTGATGCTTGTAACAAATGTATGCAAGCATGTGAAGAGTGTTTAACTTCATGCTTAAAAGAACCCGATGTACAAGCCAGAATCCATTGTATCAATCTGCTGAGGGATTGCATCGATGTCTGCGCTTTAGCCGCTCAATTTATGGCGCGCGACAGCGCATACGCCAAGCAAATTTGCAACTTGTGCGCAACAATCTGTGATGCATGCGGAGCAGAATGCGCAAAATTTCAGGACACTCATTGTAAGCAATGCGCTGAGGAATGCCAAAAGTGTGCCCAAGAATGTCGTAACATGGCCGCATAAAGAAAATAAAAGGGGAAACGGATGGACATTGGATCCTTTCCCCTTTTTAATGATTTCGATTATAAAAGTGAATTCCCCATCAGCATAACTCTAAGGACCAGGCGAAAAGCCATTCTTCGATTTTATAGATGATCTGCTAATTTTTGAACGGCTCATCTTTGAACGTATAAAGCCTATCCTTCTTGATTTTTAAATTAGACCCCCATGCCGCTAATACGGCACCAGCAGATGATGAAAATGAGCGAATGCGATACAATGATTTTTGCGGCTGGTGGAGGGAGGTCGTTGTTTCTTTGTGCCGCGAGCCCGACTCTTAGACGGACCCCAACGACCAGGTGCACCACAGATTGTCGCTCCTTCGGGAAGCACGCGGGATAGAATGGCCCCTGTGCGGTCGTTGCACCAGCCCTCAATCTATAAAAGCCGCAAGGAGATTGTCCATCATGGATGTCGTCTACAGCCATGTCTGTGGACTGGATGTCCACAAAAAGACTGTCGTGGCCTGCATTCTCACGCCGGACAAGAAAGAAATCCGCACGTTCTCAACCATGACCGACGATCTTCTGCAGATGGTGGACTGGATCAAGAGCAAAGGTTGCACCCACGCCGCCATGGAGAGCACCGGTTCCTACTGGAAACCCGTCTATAACTTGTTGGAGACGGAAGAGATTCAAACCTTGGTCATCAACGCCCAGCATATCAAGCATGTCCCCGGACGTAAAACCGATGTGAAAGATGCCGAGTGGATCGCTTCGTTGCTCCGGCATGGATTGCTCCAAGGCAGCTTCATTCCGCCGCGCGATCAACGAGAGCTTCGCGAGTTGATCCGGTACCGCCGCAGTCTGATCGAAGAACGGGCGCGTGAAGTCAACCGGATTCAGAAAGTGCTGGAAGGCGCCAACATCAAACTGTCGTCGGTGGCCAGCGATATCTTGGGCAAATCGGCGCGTGCGATGATCGAAGCGCTGATAGCCGGTAACGAAGATCCGGAAGCCTTGTCGGAGTTGGCTCTTCGGCGTCTGAAGAACAAGAAAGAGGATCTCCAACGCGCGCTCAAAGGGCTGATCGGCCCGCACCAACGGTTAATGCTCCAAACCCAGCTGCGGCACGTCGATGAACTGGACGCGCTGATTCAACAGTTGGACGAAGAGATCAAGAGGCGTATGCTCCCTTTTGAGGAAGACCTGGAGCGGCTGGACACCATTCCCGGGGTGGCCCGGCGGACGGCGGAACAAATTGTCGCCGAGACAGGAACCGACATGAGCCGCTTTCCGTCTGCCGCTCATTTGTGTTCGTGGGCGGGGTTGGCTCCAGGGAACAACGAAAGTGCCAGGAAACGAAAGTCCGGGCGAACGACCAAAGGGAATCCGAAGCTGAGGAGCGCTCTCCTCGAGGCGGCTCGAGCAGCAGCCCGAACGAAAAACACGTATCTGTCCAGTCTGTATCATCGAATTGCCGCCAGACGAGGAGCGAATCGGGCGGCTGTAGCGGTGGCGCATCGAATCCTGATGATCGTCTACCATCTGCTGAAAGAGAAGCAGGTTTACAAGGAATTAGGTCCTCATTATTTCGAAGAACGCCGGCGTGAACAAATGGCCCGACAAGCGATACGGAAGTTGGAAACGTTAGGATATGACGTTGTGGTGAAAGAACGGAAACACACCGCGTAACACCTATGATTTTCCAAAAGAAAGTGATGTAGGTGTGGGCTGTCCTTTTTGTGCTTTTTGGCGACTAAAATTTTCGGGATAGACGCTGAAGCTCTTTCTACTAAAATATAGATGACGATAATTCCATGTTGCTATTTATTCTGTCATCAGCGATTGAATTGCATTTTCCAGGAAAGATTCCTGCATCTGTCCTATTTGCACGATTTCTATTTTTCCTTTTTTAATGAAAAAGGTTGTAGGATATTGGGTAACCCGGTAACGGTCGCGAATTTGTAAATTTGGATCGTACAATATCGGGAAAGTTAGCCCGTATTGGTTTACGAATCCCTGAACCGTCACCTCGGCTTCCCCGAGGTTAATTCCAAGAACGACTAGCCCTTTATCTTTCCATTTATTATACTGTGCCTCAATTGCCGGCATTTCGTTTCGGCATGGCGGGCAAAAAGTTCCCCAAAAGTTCAGGATGACCACGTTATTGGAATAATCAGAAAGGTTATAAATTTTTCCGTCCATACCCGACAAAGAAAAGTCAGGTGCTTTATTTCCTTCTTTGGGAACCTCTTCTTTAGAAAATAGTTGGCCGCCAATCGTCAACGCGCCGACGGCAATCACAGCAGTGAAAATGATGATTTGAAGCCATTTTCTTCTCCTCATGAATTCAAGGCCTCCTCTCTCTTGCCTTTTCTGTGTCCTCGATAACCAGTGTCTTTTTGCTGCGAAAGTAAAAGTACACCATAATGATTGCACCTAGCAGGATGATGCCAAAACTTGTCCATTGTGCTGCTGTCCAATGAAAGGCGTACCGAGGTGTATCCCCGCGCAAAAACTCAAGCATGAACCGGCCGAGTGCATACAAAATGTTATAGGTTAAAAACAGGAAACCAGTAGGCCATTTTTTGTTTTTGAGTGCGATGAGGATGGCAAAGACAATCAGGTCCCATTGGCCTTCTCAAATCTCTGCCGGCCACAGCGCTGGGAGCCGTATTTTTCGTAGGCAATCGTTCCGGGCGGATATACAATGCCGAAATTGGAGCCAGTGGGAGAACCGAAGGCGTCACCATTAAGAAAACAGGCAATTCGCCCGACCGATTGGCCTAAAATAATGGCAGGAGCTGCAATGTCGGCAAACTCCCAAAACGAAATGCGCTGAATGCGTGTATACACCGCCGCGGCGATAAACCCGCCGACGAGCGCTCCTTGGATGGAAAGACCCCCGTTCCATATCGCGAAGATCTCTCCTAGGTGTGCAGCATAATAATCCCACTGGAAAAAGAAAACTTCCCAAAATCTTGCGCCGACAATCGCTCCAAGAAGGACATAGACGATCACATTGGGCACATGTTTTTGATAAACTGTACCCCTGGCCAAAAAATACGCCACACCCGTTGCAAGCAAGACAGCTATGGCAACCACCAGACCGTATGAGCGGACCGGGTATTCGCCGATATAAAATAAAATGACTCGCATTGTTCATTCCTCATCTTTCTACATTTAATTATTTACCGTAATTTTTTTCGGGACGCTTTTGCAGAACGTAAAAATTGGTCGCAAACAACATCAGGATCGAGATTCACCACGATACAAAGTGTCTCAAACCATTCCGAATGGATAAACGACAACGCGTCGTTTCGGATTTGAACGTATTTCCCTCTTCGCTTCTTCACCCCGTATTGTAAATCAGATCGTGCCAACATCAAAATTTCATGAATTAAATTAATGTATCCGGGGGAGATCATGCTGCATCTACTCCTTGATCCACCGGGTTCTGCTTTTTCTTCTTCAAAAACATACTGAGGATACTCCCCAAAATAACCATGACGAAATAAAGCAGCTGTTCTGCCGACATTCCGAATATCCATTCGGTTTTCGTTTCAAAAAACGAAACGAGCAAAAGTCCGATGCCATAAAAGCTCATAAAATCCGCAAACGGCTGACCCGATCCCAAGTCCTCCTTCTTTCGCTTCCAAAGCCAGATCAACAGAGGGACTGTCACCACAATCCGGTAAACATTAACCGGATGATACTTGAACGCGGGGTTTTCGATGGAAATTCCCCACGGCAAATTCGTAGGCACTCCATACTGCCAGGAAAGCAAACTGTACACCGTAACCATGGTTGCGATTCCGTACGGCAGCAGATCGGGTAACAGCCAGCGAAAACCGTACATTCTCCAGCTTTTAAACCCGATATATACCGCCCCTGCGAGACTTCCGAACCATGCGCCTTCGGATGAACCGCTCATCAAAAGCGCACGGAACGGATTTTTCAAGAGAATGGTTGGCGAGAATAACACCGGACTGAATTTCCATACCAGAGCAGCGATCAGAAGACCTCCCGTCAGGATGTCCAGCACCGGCTTGTCATCATATACTGTTTTTTTCAGCTTGTACTTCATCACGGCGTAACCGGTTAAACCCGCTATCGCCAAAAGCAGCCAATCGAAACGAATCATAAACGGACCGAACTGCCATATTTCCGGCATGCTCCCCTCTCCTCGCTTCCATGAGCTATTTGGTGGCGGCTAGACTCTTGAATTTGCTTTCCAAAGTTTGCGGATCGGTAAGTCCCGTTACTTTATCTACGATCAAACCGTTTTTGTCAACAAAAAACGTGGTGGGGATCGCCTGCACGCGATACCGATTTGAAACGGGATTTTTTTCATCGTCATCCAAAAGTACCGGAAACATAAATCCAAACGCATCGGCAAATGCCCTGGCATCTTCCGCCGTATCTTGAGTCGTCATATTTACCGCATAAATTTCCAATTTTCCTTTGTACTTGTCGTAAAGCTTCACCAGCTCCGGGGCTTCGAGGCGGCAAGGTCCGCACCAAGATGCCCAAAAGTTCACGATCACCGGTTTACCTGTCGAATGGGGAATCGAATAAGATTCTCCATCCAATGCTTTCAAAGTAAATAATGGTGCCTTAAAACCAACTTTCGGCAGTTCCTCGATTTGTTGCGATGCCGCAGCATCTTTCGCCGGAGTGCCCGCTTTTTGATCGAACATGTTCCCGGAACGATTTTGATAAACCGCAACGCCGGCTAAAATCACGGCAAGGATTAACACAATCACCTGTTTTCTCATGGTGCATCCTCTCTCATTCCCGATCCTTTATAGTGTCCAGTAGGTCAGCGTATCGCTGATCCCCAACAGGATAAACAACGCTCCGGCCAATCGCTGAATCCGGGTGCCCCACTGCCGCGCACGCTTCACCATGACCCTATCCAATCCAAATCCGACAGCCAAACCGGCAAATAGTAAGAGCGGCATTGCCGTACCGACGGCAAATACCGGGGGAAGCAGAATCCCGTATGACGACTTCAGAGCCATCGGCATTACGCCGCCAAAAAACAAGGAAAACATGGTCGGGCAAAAACCGAGTGAAAAAGCAACGCCCATTAAAAAGGCTCCCCATTTTCCGCCGATTCGCTCCGATAAATCTCTTAAGGAGACAGAAATCCGGTATCCCACTCCGCGTATGCGGATCCATCCGATCAGAAATAAGCCCATCACAATCAGCAGAGGACCGAGAAATTTACGGGCATAGACGAAAAGCGGAATGGACTCCGTAGATATCCCTTTCCCAAACGCCCAAAACAGCAAGCCGAAAACAGAAAAGACAGCGATTTTCCCTACCAGATACAAACCCAGTTCGCTCCATGATAGCCGCGCCTGGGCCTGCCGGCTTCCAAAGTACGTGATCGCCCCGATATTGGCTGAAATTTGACAAGGCGCCACCGATCCGACAAAACCGAAAAAAAGTACAGACAGTAAAGCGATATTTGTCGAATACGCAGCGTTACCGAACGGTTCGCTTAGCCAAGCGCTGATTTGGCTGAAAAATTGATACATGTCCCGCACCTCCTAAAACCCGGAAAAACCCCCGAATAACCGAATAAGAACGATCGTGATTTTGGTCATTTGATCCGTATACAGTAAAACCCCCGTTAAGATCATCATGCCGCCGCCGATCTTCATCATCAGACCGGAATATTTGAGAACCCATTTCACTTTACCGATAAAAAAAGCCATGATGAAAAATGGGATGGCAAAGCCTGACGTATAGGCTGAAATGTATCCAATCGCCTGCCCAGGGTTCGTAACCCCGAGGGTAAGAATAGCCGTCAAAATGGGCCCAACACAAGGCGTCCAACCGGCTGCGTACGTAATGCCGACGAGAACCGAACCTGTATAGCCCACCGGCTTTGTTTCAAAATGATGCCGCCTCTCTTTCATCATCCATTGCGGTTTGAAAATCCCTGCCACCACAAGTCCCATGGTTGCCACGAGAATCCCACCCAACTTCCGGATCAAATCCCGGTTGGCCGAAAACAATTCACCCACCAGACTCGCGGATAAACCAAGGGAAAAGAAAATGACTGAAAATCCGAGGATAAAAAATACCGTATGCAACAAGGCTTGGCGTTGAAAGACGCCTTTGCCTTCTTTCAAATCTTTCACGGAAACTCCTGTAATATAGGACAAGTAAGAAGGATATAGCGGCAGGCAGCACGGCGATATGAAGGATAGAAAACCTGCTCCAAAAGAAAGCCATATGCTCAAGTCAGCGGCATTCATAAACGTCCCCTTCCACACTACAATATTTAGTGTTAATTTTTTGAAAAAAAAGGGGGGTTAGGCGCACCCACCCAAAATAAACGACATGAAAAACAGAACGACGACTATGGACTGCAGGGTTGGCTTCCCCCGCAAGACCGGAACCCGGATCGGTCTGGACGGTTCAATCATTTGCTGGATCCGGTAATTGATCGCCACGTCGGCAAACGAAACGCCTGCTGCAAACTGCCGATGTTCTTGCCCCGTGAGCTTTAACAGCACACTTCCCAGTTCATAAGCGGATCCCATGCGATGGATCACGAATCGGTCAGCCAACAGTTCTCTCCATACTTTATAATGATGCGCCAATCCTTTTAGAACGGGAACATATTTCATACTATCCGTAAATAAGATAACCAGGAATAGTTTCAGCGGATCGCGGTTTTTGCAATGGTGCCATTCGTGGAGCAAAATCGCCTCAACTTCTTGTTCCGTGAAACAGTCCAGAACATGCGTAGACAGCAGGATTTTCGGACGGAAGATCCCCATGGCCAGCGCAAGAAACGTGCGATCTCTGATAACTGCAATTTCGATTCCCCATTCGCGGTATTTCTTATTCAATCGCTTGGTTGCGCGGACGTCTTTTTGGACTTCTATCCTTTTTTCCAGTTTCCATGTAAGATAAGATTGTTTTATGATCCGCAGGAATATTTTCAAGGTCGTATACGCAATAAGGCCGTAGAATAAAAAATCCAACAGTCTATGCTGCAGTGAATTTTTCTTTAATGCAGTCAAACAGTACTGGAACAATCCCCACTGCAGATTTATGTCCCCTATCTGGTGAGCTAAATAGAGACCCATCTGCAGCAAAACGAAGAAGGCGATCACGATAACCGAAAGAAACGACAACTTCGATTTCACTGTGCCGCTCATGGCTTATTCCTGTTTTTTAATTCCATTAATTTTTGTTCCAGCTTCCGGATCGAAGCCGGATCGGCTTGTTCCAGCGCCTCAATCATATGGTTTACGACGAGATCGCCAAATTCTTCAATCAATCCGAGCGTTACGGCCCGTGTTTGCTCGGCAAGAAATTGTTCTTTCGTCTGAACCGCCCGGAAATACGTGGATCGGCCCCGTGCCCGTTTTGCCAGATGACCTTTCTCCGCCAAACGATTCATGACCGTCATCACGGCGTTAAAGGAAATCGGGCTTTCTTCGTTCAATATCCGCTGCACTTCTTTAATGCTTAGTTCCCCCGATTCCCAGATGATTCGCATAATCCGCGCTTCAAGCGGTCCAAAAAAACGGTTCAGGCCTTCTTCATTGACTTTAATGCGAGAGACTTTCATAAATGGCTCACACCCTTTACACTAAGGATTGTAGTATAACGATCTCACGGGTGTCAATGTATGTATCGTGACAATCACTGAATAGAATAAAAGACGAGCAGGCTATTTACACAACTGCTCGTCTTTTTTTGAAACCATTATTTAACATGAAATCGGAAAGTACCGTTGCCAAAAGGTGAAAGATACGCGTCGTGACAGGTCTTTTCAGTCACAGAACGCTGCTAATTTTTTCACAAAATAAAACAGG
>Ga0207870_100701_pt1 | contig 10862 bp, 13 predicted proteins | sample CeladaPassage60B_FD_187477 | JGI IMG/M metagenome (GOLD analysis project Ga0207870, IMG submission 187477) | Cellulose-adapted microbial communities from the Joint BioEnergy Institute, USA - Passage3 60B (SPAdes) (version 2) | ecosystem: Engineered > Bioreactor > Continuous culture > Unclassified...
CCCACAGGCGGGTCTTCTTGTGGGTTCTTGGGTCCAGGGAGAGCTCCAGGAGGAGCCGGTCCTCCTCAGGGGTCAGCTGGATCCGAAGTGGGGCCGCCATGTTGAGATGATAAGGGGTTGGCACTTAGCGCCTCTCCTCCCCCACCACCCGGCCGTCCTCCATGCGGACGATCCGGCCCACATGCTCCAGTAGCCTGGGATCGTGGGTAGCGAGGAGGAAGGTGACGCCGAGCTCCCGGTTCAGGGCCTTCATCCGTTCCACCAGGGCGAGGCCCGAGCGGGAGTCCAGGTTGGCCGTGGGCTCGTCCGCCAAGACCACGAGGGGCTCGGCCGCCAACGCCCGGGCCACGGCCACCCGTTGCTGCTCCCCCCCGGAAAGCTGCCTGGGGTAGCGGTGGGCCTTGTCCTTTAGGCCCAAGGCGGCCAGGGCGGCGAGGGCCTTCTCCTCCCGTTCCCTTCTGGGGATGCCCCTGAGCTCCAGGACGAAGGCGGCGTTTTCCAAAGCGGTGAGCACGGGAAGGAGGTTGTAGGCCTGGAAGACGAGGCCCACCTTCTCCAGCCTAAGCCGGGCCCGGGCGGCCCGGGAAAGCCGGTCCACCCGTACCCCGTCCAGGAAAACCTCCCCTTCCGTGGGCACGTCCAGCCCGGCAAGGAGGTGGAGGAGCGTGCTCTTGCCGCTTCCCGAAGGCCCCACCAGGGCGGTGAACTCTCCCCGCTCCACGGCAAGGTCCACGCCCCTCAGGGCCTCGGTTTCCACCCCGTCTCCCCGGTACACCTTCCGAACGCCTCGCGCTTCCAAAACGGGCATGGCACCTCCTTCAGGGCACATAACGCATGGCCTCCACGGGCTCCAGCCTCGAGGCCAACCACCCCGGCCACAAAGCCGCCAAGAGGGCCACCCCCACGGCGTAGCCCAGGGTGAGGAGGACCTCCTTCACCCCAAGCCGCCCGTAGAGGACCTCCGGCAGGCCAAACTCCTTGTATTGCTCCAAGATCCAAGCGGGAAGGGGCAGGCGGAAGCCATCGACAAGCTCCAAATGAAGCAACAGCCCCGCCCCCATCCCCACCAAGGCGGAAACCCCCACCAAAAGGAGGCTCTCCCAGAAGACCAAGGCCACAAGCCGCCACCCGGTGAGGCCCAAGGCGGCCAGGAGGCCGAACTCCCGCACCCTTTCCACCAGGGAGAGGTAAAGGGCGTTGAGGAGAACGAGCCCGGCCAGGACGAAGAAGATCCCCACGTAAATCCCCATCACCGTGTCGTAAAGGGGAAGGAGCGCAGCGTAGAGGGGGTTCGCCTCCAACCAGGTTTCCACGCGAAGGCCCGGAAGATGGGGCTGAAGGGCTGCCTTCAGCGCCTCCAGGGGCTCTTTCTCGTAAAGCCCCACCCCTGAAAGCCGGATCTCCAACCGGCTCACCCGCCCCGGGGCCAGAAGGGCCTGGGCATCCGCCAAGGGGACCAGGACCGTGCGGGCCTCCAGGTGGGTTTCGGGCAGGTCCACAAGCCCCACCACCCGGAAGGCGTAGACCCCAAGCCCTAAGCCGCCCGGGGCGTAGGCCACCACCTCGTCCCCAAGGCGCACCTTGAGGGCCTTGGCCAAAGCCTCGCCCAAGAGGGCCTCCCCCGAGGCCTCGGGCAGGCGCCCCTCCTTGAGCAGGCCCCGCTGCCGCGCAAAACCTTCCGGGGTGAAGCCGGTGAAGGCCACCGCCCGGCTCCGCTCCCCGGCCAAAAGGAGCCCGCCCCCTTCCAAAACCCCCTCCACCCGGGCCCCTTGCGGCAGGGAAAGTGACGGGGGAACGAAGGTGAGGCTTTCCAGGTCCTGTTTCGCCTCGTAGCCCTCCACCCGCACCACAAGGTGCCCGGTGCGGTCCAAGACGCACTGGAAAAAGGCGTCAAAGGCCCCGGCGTAGACCGAGAGGAAGACCAAGGAAAGGAAGACCACCAGGGCCACCACCCCGCCGGTGGTGAGGCTCCGCCCCGGGGTGCGGAGGAGGTTCCGCCAGGCCAAACGGAGCACCTAGCACCCCCTTTCCAGGGCCAAGGGGTTGAAGCACCGCTCAGGAATCGGGCCCACCCGGACCTCCTGGATCTCCACCCGGGTGCGGTACCCCTCCTTGAGGAGGTCCCTTAGCTCCATGACCCGGGGCAGGTAGGCCCCGTCCAAGCGCTGGTAGCCTTCAAGCCAAAGCTCCCGCACCGCCTGGCCCCGCTGGTCGTAGTAAAGAATCCGCTCAATCAAATCCCCCTTCAGGTACACCTCCACCCGGCCGTAGGGCGTGGCCGCCCCGGGCTTCGGGGTGAGGACCAGGACCCCTTGCGCCTCCGCCACCTGGAAAAGCTCCTCCAGGTCGCGGCCCATGAGGTCCTGGTAGGTGAGGTCCGAGCCCAAAAAGCGCTCGGTGCGCCCCGTGGGGGGCAGGCGGAGGGTCCGGTCCAGACGGGGATCGTAGAGGTAGAGGTCCTGGCCCAAGGACAAGAAGGCCTGCCCCGCCTCGCTTCTAGGCTCCAGCACCCGGAGGTGGGCCCGATTTCCGTCGGTGTAGACCTTAATCCGATAGGTTTTGGTGCTTCCGGGGCGCTCTACCGTCAGGACATAGACCCCCTGGTGGGCAGGCCCCCGCAAGCGGTCCAGGGCCGCCTTGAGCTTGTCCAAGGGGCTTTGTGCCAAGACAAGGGCCATAAGGGCCAGGATGAGGAAGGCCAGGGTCCGCTTCACGGTCATTCCCCCTTCAGGTAGCGGGCGAGCTCCAGCCGGAGGACCAGCCGCCCAGGGAAGAGAAGGGCCAAAAGGCCGGAAAGGACCACCACCAAGGAGGCGTAGAGGGCATACACCGGCCTTACGGCGGTATAGAGGTGTTCGGAAAGCCCGGACTCGGGGAAGAACTCCACGCTCATCCGCATGAGGGGCCCGAAGACGTCGTGGGTGGCGGTGTAGTAGAGGAGGGCGTAGCCCAAAAGGAGGCCCAAGACCAGGCCCACCCCGCTGGCCAAGGCGGCTTCCAGGGCCACCTGGAGGGCGAGGCGCCCGGGCGTAAGTCCCAGGCTTTCCGCCACGGCGAACTCCCGCAGCCTCTCCCGCACGCTCACGTAGGTGGTGCTGACCACGGCGGTGGCGGCGAGGAGCATGAAGAGGCCCAAAAGAGGGAGGTAGAAGAGGCGGCTTCCCTCGTAGTCCGCCCGGATGGGCCCCATGAGCTCCCAGACCCCCTTGGCCTTGAGCCCCGGGGGCAAGGTGGCGTTCAAGGCCTGGGCCGTGGCCTCCTCCCTCCCCCGCCCGGCCTCCACCGCCAGGTGGGTGGCCCGGACCCCGGTGCCCGCCAAGCGCTCTGCGTCTTCCAGGTGGAGGTAGACCCCGGCGAAGTCCACGTTGGAAACCCCCGTCCGCAGGAGGCCCACCACCCTTAGCCCCAAGGCCGCCTTGCCCGTCTCCAAAACGAGGCGCTCCCCCACCCGCACGTCCAAGCGCTCCGCCAGGCGGTAGCCCAAGACCACCTCCCCCTTTCCTTCCAGCCAGCGCCCCTCGGCCACCTTGACCGACACCCGGGAAAGGCGCCTCTCCCCTTCCGGGTCCACCCCCAAGGCCACGCCCCCTTCCGTCCGGTAAGGAGAGCGCAGGAGGACGTAGAGGGAAAGCCGCGGGGTGTAGGGCACCCCCAAGGAAGGAAGCTCCGTAAAGCCGTTCGTGGGGTCCGGGTCTTCCCACCAGGCTTCCTTGGCCACCACCACGGGGGCCTCCACGTAGCGGGCGTAGGCCTCCACCAGGCTTTCCCCGTAGCCGTCCAAGAACCCCAGCATGAAGAGGACCGCCACGGTGACGTAGACCACCACCAAGGAGAGGAGGGCGGTGCGCCGCCTTTGCCTTAGAACGTTCCGCCAGGCCAAGGAAAGAAGGGTCATGCTCCCTCCAGCTTGGCGAGCAAAGCGGGGAGTTCCCGCTCCAAGAAGGCGTAGAAGTCCCGCATCTCCTTAAGCCGCGGGTTCTCCCCCGTGAGAAAAAGGCCACGCTCCGCAAGCTCCCGGTAGCGGCCTAGGACCTTGGCCTCCTCCTGAAGAAGCCTGCGCCAGGTCCCGGGCCGCACCGCGTACCGGTCTGCCCGCTCCCCCCTCCGCCGGAAGCGCTCCACCAGGTGGAGGCGGACCAGGTAGCCCAGGGCCGGGCTAAGCGCCCCCTTGCTCACCCCCAAAGCCTCGCCGATCTCCTTGGCCGTGGGCTCGGGGGGCTCGGCCACCAGGAGGTAGGCCAGGGCCCGCCCGGCCATGCGGGGCATCCCCCCGGCTTCAAAAAGGCGGGCGGCCTCTTCTATCCAGCGGGCGAGGGCGGGTTCCACGGCCTCAAGTTATCCTCGTTTGTTAAGTTTTGTCAAATCTGAACTCTGCGAACTCAAACCGGCAAAAACCGGGGTTTGGCGCAGCCCAAACTCCTGCCCACTAAAACCCCTAAAGCTCCACCAGGTCCACCCGCTCTAGGACGGGAAGGGCCCTTAAGGCCTCGAGGACCTCGGGCGAAGGCTTCTGGTCCACGGTGAGGACAAAGAGGGCCCGGCCCCCGGGGACGTCCCGCCCAAGTTGCATCCCGGCGATGTTCACCCCGGCCTCCCCCAAGAGGGTCCCCACCTGGCCCACCACCCCGGGGCGGTCGTAGTTCACGCAGACCAGCATGTACCCCTCGGGCACCACCTCCAGGGCGTAGTCGTCAATGCCCACAAGGCGGGGCTTCCCCCCGATCACCACCCCCCGGGCCCGGCGGGTCTCCTGGTCGGTGATAAGCCTGGCTTCCACGAGCCGGGTGTACTCCCCCGCCTCCTCGGAGCGCAAGGTGGTGAGGCCAATCCCCCGGTCCTTGAGGAGGGGCCTCGCCGAGACCAGGTTCACCGCCCCTTCCCCCAGGACCTTGGCGAGGAGGCCCTTGGCCACGGCGCTGGCGATGGGCTCGGGGTCCTTTTCAAACTGGCCCAGGAAGCGCACCTCGATGGCCTCGGGCCTGCCCCGGGTGATCTGGGCGAGGAGCTTCCCCAAGGCCTCCCCCAGGGGGAGAAAACCCCTTAGGGCTTCCAGGGCCTCGGGGTCAAAGCCGGTGTTGAGAGCGTAGGAGAGGTCCCCCTCCAGGGTCCTAACCACCCTTTCCAGGATGGCCTCCCCCACCCTTTCCTGGGCCTCAAAGGTGTTCGCCCCCAGGTGGGCGGTGTGGACCACCTTGGGGTGGTGAAGGAGGGGGTGGTCCTTGGGGGGCGGCTCCTGGGCGAAGACGTCCAGGCCTGCGGCGAAGAGGTGCCCCTCCTCCAAGACCTCAAGAAGGGCCTTCTCGTCGATGATCCCCCCCCGGGCGGCGTTCACCACCACCGCCCCCCGGGGAAGCAAGTAGAGCTCCCTCCGGCCGATCATCCCCCGGGTCTCCTCGGTGAGGGGGGTGTGGACGGTGAGGAAGTGGCTTTGCCGGAGGAGGTCCTCGAGGCTTTCCAGAAGCTCCACCCCGAGGCTTTCCGCCCGGGCCTTGGGGATATAGGGATCGTAGGCCAGAACCCGCATCTCAAACCCCTTGGCGAAGCGGGCCACCTGGCTGCCGATCCGCCCCAGGCCCACGATCCCCAGGGTTTTTCCCTTGAGCTCCAGGCCCAGGAACTTCCGGTCCCACTCCCCCTGCCGGATCTTCCGGTCGGAAAGGGCGATGCCCCGGGCGGCGGCGAGGAGGAGGCCGAAGGCGAGCTCGGCGGCGGAACGGGTATTGGCCTCGGGGACGTTCACCACCAGGATGCCCAGGCGGCTTGCCGTCTCCAGGTCCACGTTGTCCACCCCAACCCCGCCCCGGCCCACCACCTTAAGGCGCTTCCCCCTCTGGAGAAGCTCCGCGTCCACCCGGGTGCGGCTTCGGGTGATGAGGGCATCGTAGGCGGGGATGATCTCCAAAAGCTCCTCCCGGCCGATGCCGGGGCGGTAGTCCAGGATCACCCCCGGGTACCGCGCCTCCCCCAGGCGCATGTCGTCCGAGACCAGGACCCTCCACATAGGGCCAAAAGTAGCACCAAGCGGGGCCCAGGGCAACTTCCCCCTTACACTACACCCGTGGTATCCTCTCTCGCGAAGGTGCGGCGATGCGCATTGCCCTTGTAACCGACTCCACCTCCGACCTGCCCCAGGACCTGAGGGGGCGCCTCGGCGTCCGGGTGGTGCCCCTCTACGTGAACCTGGGCGGGGCCATTTACCGGGACTGGGAGGAGATCACTCCCACCGAGATCTTCCAGAAGGTCCGGGAGGGGGCGGCCTTCCCCACCACGAGCCAGCCCTCCCCCGAGGACTTCGCCCGGACCTACCGGGAGGCCTTGGAGGAAGCCGACCACGTCCTCTCCCTCCACATCTCCGGGAAGCTTTCAGGGACGGTGCAGTCGGCGGAGCTTGCCGCCCAGGAGTTCCCGAGGCGGGTCACGGTGGTGGACACCCAGGCCGCCTCCCTGGGCGTGGGCATGATGGTCCTCAGGGCCAAAGAGCTCCTGGAGGAAGGCCAAAGCCTGGAGGCGGTCCTCGCCGAGCTTGAGCGCCTCCGCCGGGACCACTTCGTCCGGTTCAGCGTGGCCACCCTGGAGTTCCTGAAGCGGGGTGGACGCATCGGCGGGGCCCAGGCCTTCCTCGGAACCCTCCTCAACCTGAAGCCCGTCCTCACCCTGAAGGAGGGCCGGGTGGAGGCCGCAGGCCGCGCCCGGGGGGAAAGGAAGGCCCGGGAGGAGATCCTCAAGGCCTTCCGGGCCTGGGCGGAGGGCCGGAAACGGATCCGGGCTTACTTCCTCTACAGCGGGGACGAGGACGCGGTGGCGGCGCTCCGTCAGGAGGTCCTGGCCTCCGGCCTGCCCGTGGAGGAGGCCCTGGTGAGCGAGCTCGGCGCGGTGATCGCAAGCCACACGGGACCGGGGACCTATGGCTTCTACGCCTACAGCCTCTACAGCCTCTAGCGTGGCCTTCGTGGCCGACTCCACCCTCGGCCTCCCCCCCGAGGAGGCCAAAAGCCAGGGGATCCACGTGGTACCCCAGCAGGTGCTCCATAAGGGGCGCTCTTTCCGCGACCTGGTGGAGATCACCCCCGGGGAGGTCCTGAAGCTCCTGCGCAGCGGGGAGAGGCTCACCACGAGCCAGGTGGCCCCGGAGGACCTGAGGAGGCTTTACGAGGCGTTGCTCAGGACCCACGGGCGCGTGGTCTCCGTTCACGTCTCGTGCCTCCTTTCCGGGACGGTGGACACCGCGAAAAAGGTGGCCCAGGCCTTCGGGGACCGGGTCAAGGTCCTGGACTCCTGGTCTCTAAGCGGCGGCCTCCTCTTGGTGCTGGAAAGGGCGAGGCAGCTCCTGAGGGAAGGGGTAGCCTGGGAACGCCTGGAGGAGGCCCTCGCCCCTTACCGCGAGCGGGTCCGGGGGTATGTCCTTCCCGCGACCTTGGACTACCTCCACCACTCCGGAAGGATCAGCGGGCTGCAGCGCTTTGTGGGGGGCTTCCTCCGGATCCTTCCCGTCCTCAAGGTCCGGGAGGGGCGGGTCCACCCAGGGCCCCGGGTCCGGGGCTTCGCCGAGGGGATACGCAAGGTGGCGGCCCTCTCCCGCCGGGACTTCCCGGAGGGGGCCCGGGTCTACCTGGCCCACGCAGGAAACCCCGAAGGGGCCAAGGCCCTGGCCGAGGCCCTGAAGGCCGAGGGGGTTGAGGTCCTGGGGGTCCTCCCCGCCGGGGCGGCGGTGAGCGTGCATACGGGGCCCGGCACGGTGGCGGCCTTCGCCGGGCCCAGGGGGTGAGGCGTGCGGGCGGTGGTGCAGCGGGTTTCCGAGGCCTTCGTGGAGGTGGAGGGCGAGGTGGTGGGGAGGATTGGGCTGGGCCTCCTCGTCCTCCTCGGGGTGGGAAAGAAGGATAACCTCGAAGACGCCCTCTACCTTGCCCGGAAGATCGTGAACCTAAGGGTCTTCCCCGACGACCAGGGTAAGATGAACCTCTCCTTAAAGGAAGTGGGAGGGGAGGTGCTTTTGGTCAGCCAGTTCACCCTCTACGCCGACACCCGCAAGGGCAACCGCCCCTCCTTCGTCCAAGCCGCCCCGCCCGACGTGGGTAAAAGGTTGTATGAGGAGGCCATAGAGGCCTTCCTCCAGCAGGGGGTCCACGTGGAGACCGGGGTTTACGGGGCCCACATGCGGGTCCACCTGGTGAACAACGGCCCCGTGACCCTCATCCTGGACTCGGAGGAGCGCTTCCGCCCCCGGTAGGGCCTCACCCTTCTCAGGAAGCCCCGGGGTAGGGTTGGGCTAACCCTGAAAAGGGGAGTCGCTTATGGAGAAAAAAACCCAACCCGTAACGCCCAAAGACTGGATCCCCCTCATCAAGCCCTACGCCAAGCCCAACACCCTGCGGAGCCTCCGCCAGGTGGCCACCACCCTCCTTCCCCTTCTCGCCCTCTTCTACCTGGCCCACCTGGCCCTCTCGGTCTCCCTCTTCCTCACCCTGGCTTTGGACTTCCTAGCCGCCCTCTTCCTGGTGCGGCTTTTTATCCTGCAGCACGATGCCGGGCACGGCTCCTTCTTCCCCAAGAAGTGGATGAACGACACCCTGGGCTTCTTCGCCGGGGTCCTGACCCTGGTGCCCTACCACCACTGGCAGCTCTCCCACGCCCGCCACCACGCCACAAGCGGCAACCTGGACAAAAGGGGCGTGGGGGACATCTACACCATGACCCTGGAGGAGTACCTGAAGGCTACCCCATGGGAAAGGCTCAGGTACCGCCTCTACCGCAACCCTTTCGTCATGTTCTTCCTGGGGCCCATTTACGTCTTCATGCTCTCCTACCGCCTCCCCTTGGGCTACGGCTCGGAGAGGCCCTCGGTGCGGAACTCCGTGGCCCTCACCAACCTCTTTTTAGTCCTCCTCTGGGCGGGCATCTACCTGGCCTTCGGCCTCAAGACCCTTCTTCTCGTCTACCTTCCCATCCAGTACTTCGCCGGTATGGTAGGCATCTTCCTCTTCTACGTGCAACACCAGTTTGAGGACGCCTACTGGGAGCACGACCCCCGCTGGGAGCACCTTAAGGCCGCCATGGAGGGGAGCACCTACCTCAAGCTCCCCAGGGTCCTGCAGTGGCTCACCGGGAACATCGGCTTCCACCACATCCACCACCTGGCCCCCAAGATCCCCAACTACCACCTGCCCAAGGTGCAGGAGGAGGTGGACCTGGTGAAGGTGGCCCCTACAGTGACCCTAAAGGACGCCTTCAAGATCGCTTTCGCCGATATGCACCTCCACGACGAGAAGCGCCGCAAGCTCGTGGGCTTCAAGGAGGCTCACCGCCTCCTCCGGGAGGAAAGCGCCGCCCCCGAGGGTGTATAAAAAAGGCATGCGGCGCGTCTTGGTGGCGGGCAACTGGAAAATGCACAAAACGCCCTCCGAGGCCAGGGTGTGGTTCGCCGAGCTCAAGAGGCTCCTTCCCCCTTTGCAGTCGGAGGCCGCCGTCCTCCCCGCCTTCCCCATCCTCCCCGTGGCCAAGGAGGTGTTGGCCGAAACCCAGGTGGGCTACGGGGCTCAGGACGTCTCCGCCCACAAGGAAGGGGCCTACACGGGGGAGGTTTCGGCACGGATGCTTTCCGACCTCGGTTGCCGCTACGCCATCGTGGGCCACTCGGAGCGAAGGCGCTACCACGGGGAAACGGACGCCCTGGTGGCGGAGAAGGCCAAGAGGCTTCTGGAGGAGGGGATCACCCCCATCCTCTGCGTGGGGGAACCCTTGGAGGTGCGGGAAAAGGGCGAGGCCGTGCCCCACACCTTGAGGCAACTCCGGGGGAGCCTCGAGGGGGTGGAGCCCCCTGGCCCTGAGGCCCTCGTCATCGCCTACGAGCCCGTGTGGGCCATCGGCACGGGCAAAAACGCCACCCCTGAGGACGCCGAGGCCATGCACCAGGAGATCCGCAAGGCCCTCGCCGAGCGGTACGGGGAGGCGTTCTCGAGCCGGGTTCGCATCCTCTACGGGGGAAGCGTCAACCCCAAGAACTTCGCCGACCTTCTTTCTATGCCCAACGTGGACGGGGGGCTCGTGGGCGGGGCGAGCCTGGAGCTTGAAAGCTTCCTCGCCCTCCTCCGGATCGCGGGTTAGGGGAGTACCCGGATGGTCCCCTCCTGCGCCACCACGTGAAGGTGCCGGTCCAAGCTTAGGACCAGGCCCCCGTTCCGCTCGGCTACGGCGACGACCGCGGCGTCGGCAAAGCCCAAGGGCAGGTCCCGGTACCGGGCCACGAGCGCCCTGACCCGGGGCAGGTCTTCTTCCCCGCATTCCAGGGAGAAAGCCCCGGCCTCGAGGTCTTGGAGGAAGGCCTCGAGGGCCCCAAGGCCCAGGCGCCTTTCCGCGAGGTAGGCGATCTCGGCGAGGATGCCCATGGGCACCAGGTAGGGACCTGGATCAGAAAGAAGGAGCGCCTTAACGCGGCCGTGGTCCGGGTCCTTCCGGTTCAGGAGGGCGAAGAGGGCGGAGGTGTCCAGAGTGATCATCGCTCGGACCAGACCCTTTCCAGCCACCCCTCGGAGGCGCGCCCGGAGAGCTCCTCGTCCTCGCCCACGCCTAGGGAACGAAAGGCGGGTCTTTGGCGCTGGGTAAGGTAAGCGGCCAAGGCCTCCCGGATGAGCTCTGCCTGGCTTTTGCCCTCCCGCCGCGCGGCCTCCTTTAGGGCGCGGTGAAGCTCAGGGGGGAGGTAGAGGGTCGTCTTCTCCATGTCTTCACTGTACACCTTATACCTTCGTTTGCTACTTGATCTGCACCCCTTGGGAATGAGAAAAGGGGGATGCTATGCGACCCGATCGCGAGCATCCCCTTTATCATCTTGACGCAGAAACCCTCCTGGTGGCCATCTATGTCTGGGT
>Ga0207870_100703_pt1 | contig 10755 bp, 9 predicted proteins | sample CeladaPassage60B_FD_187477 | JGI IMG/M metagenome (GOLD analysis project Ga0207870, IMG submission 187477) | Cellulose-adapted microbial communities from the Joint BioEnergy Institute, USA - Passage3 60B (SPAdes) (version 2) | ecosystem: Engineered > Bioreactor > Continuous culture > Unclassified...
GGGTTGTGACGAAGCACAGGATCACCACCTAATTGTAGTATAGTGATATTATACCATATTAACGCGGTGATTTGTTAAAGATATGAGAGAAAATAATAGCCTGTTGAGAGGTTTTTCAACAGGCTGCCCAGACCCGAAGGTCTGAGCTTGTTGCATATGGAGGCGAATTGTAGGACAAACCTACACAGAAATCACACCCATAAAATACAAGAACACCAAAATAATCATGGCGGGGGCGACGAAACGAAGCAAGAACATCCAAATCCGGTACCAGAATCCCGTCAATCCCGCTTCTTCTCCGGCCCTTTTCCAGATGTATCCCGTAAACAGCGTTACCACGAGGCCGCAAAACGGCATCAAAATGTACGCGGTGCTAAAATCGACCCAGTCAAAAATCGTTTTTCCGCCGGGCTGCCATGAACCTAACACACCGCCAACGGACAACGCCGACGGAATGCCGACCAGGAAACAGACCATGGAAACGATGACCGCCGTCTTTTTCCGGCTCCAATTCCATCGCTCCATCGCATAGGCGACAGGAACCTCGAGAATGGAAACCGCGGACGTCAGCGCGGCAATGCTCAGCAGCAAAAAGAACAACCCGCCGAACAAAAATCCGAGCGGCATCTTGGAAAAAGCCGCCGGCAGCGCCATAAACGCCAATCCCACGCCCTCACCCGGTTCCAATCCGAAGGAGAACACCGTCGGGAAAACAATGAGCCCCGCAATAAAGGCATACAGCAAATCCCCAAAACCGATCGCCCAAGTGGCGCCTCCGAGCGATTGCTTTTTGTTCACGTAGGAACCGTAAGTCATCATGCAGCCCATGCCCAGGGATAACGAGAAAAAGGCATGTCCCAGGGCGATCAGCGCAGACTCCGCATCCAGTTTCGAAAAATCGGGCCGCAAAAAGAAATCCACTCCCTGTCCGGCCCCCGGCAGCGTCAGCGATCGCCACATCAACACCAGCAAAATGACGAAAAAGCTGGGAATCAAAATTTTGTTGAACTTTTCGATGCCCGAAGATACGCCCCGGGCAATGACCCAACCGGTGATCACGATCGTGACCGCCTGCCAGAAAATTGGCAAATAACCGGAAGCGAAGGAGAGAAATTGGGTTTTGTAGTCCGCATCTTCGCTAAATAAAAGCCCCGTAAAAGATTCCAAGGTATAGTGCAATGTCCACCCTGCCACAACGGCATAATACGACATGATCAAAAAAGCGGTAAGGATGAAAAGAACTCCCAAAATTCCCCAATATTTTTTCCCCGTCAAATGGTATAAGGAACTGGCGGCGTTACGCCTTCCGCTGCGTCCAATCGTCATCTCCGCGAGCAACACAGGCAAACCGACGATGAGCAGGCAACCCATGAACAAAAGAAAAAACGCGGCACCCCCATGCTGTCCCGTGATATACGGGAATTTCCACATGTTGCCGAGCCCCACCGAACTGCCGATCGCGGCCAAAATGAAGCCCGAAGAAGTAAACAGTTCTTTTTTCGGCAGTTTGGACGGCTCATTGTTGGATGTCTGATTCATGCTGGGATATCCTTTCTTCTGGAATTCAACAACCTCCCCCATTTGCATCGTTTGCCCATGCAGCTGGATGACAGATTGTCGGCTCCATAAAAATACACGAAATCCAGCACAAATGAAAGCGTTAACATTTTCCAATAAATTCGCATTTCTTCCTTTAAAAGTGCGCCTTTCCGGAAAAGTGGGTAGGGACTTGACACCACAAAAAAATCCGACCGTGTAAGGTCGGAGTATCCACTCACTTCGATTCCAGAAAAAATATCATGATTCACTATCATAAAACAGCAGCGCGGGGATTTTCCCCGCACTGCCTGCATAGAGCGCTTATTCAATCTCGTAAATCTGGTAGATCTCATCCAGCATCTGGTTGGCCGCGAGAACGCCGCCTGCGGTGTTCCAAATCGCGTCATCCACTTTGTAAGCTTTTCCGTTTTGAACGGCTTTCAGGCTCTTCCAGAGCGGATCGTTCAACACTTCATTCTCCATCTCCGTACCTTTGCCGTCCCCTGTTTCATAAGTGAAATAGAAGATCCGGTCGGCATCCGCTTCCGGAAGACGTTCCCTCGTAATTTCCTCGGCGAATCTATCGGCATAACCTTGCTGGCTTTCGGGACGAGTGAGGCCCAGCTTGGAGAAGGCGATACCGGTAAACGAATCTTCCAGATAGATGCGAATTTTGCCCGCCATAAAACGAACCACGGATACTTTCTCATTGAGTTTGTCGCCAGCCTTCGATTTAAAATCGGCGGCGCGACGATCAAAATCGGCGATGATCTTTTCGCCTTCCTCTTTCAATCCAAGCGCCTCGGCATACAGCAGGAAATTCGATTGCCATTCGCCTCTCAGCGTTTCGGAGAACACTGTCGGAGCGATGTTCTTTAATTGGTCGTATACTTTTTCCTGACGCATCTTGTTGCCGATAATGAGATCCGGCTGCAAACTCGCAATCAGCTCGATGTTCGGCTGGCTTTCATCGCCGACGACCGTGACCCCTTCCATCCGGGACGCAATATGCGCATACCACGGATCGCCGGTCCATGACTTGACCGCGCCGATCGGCTTTATGCCGAGCGCCAGCAATGCTTCCGTGCCTTCATTCGTCAAAACGACAATACGCTGCGGCTTTGCCGGAACTTGAGCCTCGCCCATGGCATGGGTGACTGTACGAAATTCTTCATCGCCGTTGTTGGAAGCGGGCGGCGTTTGATTTTCCGAACCTGTGCTCGACGGGTCATTCGATGTGTGATTGGAGTTGGATTGACCACACCCCGATACGATCAAGGAAAGGGCCAAAATCAATGCCGCCGCCGTCCAAATCGTTTTTTTTGAAATGTTTTTCAACATGTCGGCTCTCCCCCTCCGAGTGATTGATAATGATTCTCATTATTCGTTCTGGAGCAAATATATCAAGGGGAAAACCGGAAGTCAATATTTTTTTGAAAATGATTATCAAATTCATTGACGCGTGTTTCCGTATCACCTAGAATTACATTGGATAAAAAGACATCATCCATGACCCGCCATGACTTCGCCGGCTGGAAAAGGGGATTTTATGCGCGCATTTCTTCAAACACGCACACAGAAAATCATGGGATTCATCATCGCTTTCCTGCTGTTTGCCATCGGGATCGTTTGCAGCATTGCCTTTGGGGTGACCAATATCCATTGGCGAACGATTTTGGAGGCGATTACGAATTTTAACGGTTCGCAGGAGCATCTCATCGTCACAACGGCCCGACTTCCGCGTGCGTTCATTGCCGCAACGGCTGGCGCCAGCCTTGCCGTCGCGGGTACGTTGATGCAGGGGATCACCCGCAATCCCCTTGCCTCTCCCAGCCTTTTCGGCATTAATGCCGGAGCCGCTTTTTTCGTCGTCGCGGGTTTTGCCTTTTTCGGACTCAACGGGCTTTCGACCTTTGCCACTCTCGCTTTTCTCGGTGCGGCTTTTGCCGCCGCATTGGTTTATATTCTGGGATCCATCGGCAGGGACGGGCTCACTCCGCTAAAGGTCACTTTGGCGGGAGCGGCGATGACCGCTTTTTTCTCTTCTCTTTCCATGGGAGTTCTTCTGACCGGTGGACAAACCTTTGATCAGGTTCTCTTCTGGTTCGTCGGTTCCGTGGCCGATCGGGATATGGATATTTACTTGTCGGCTGCGCCCTATATGTTCGTGGCTCTCATCGGCGCATGGATCATCGCCAGACATATGAATTTGCTGACATTGGGTGAAGATGTCGCTACGAGCCTCGGTCAAAAGACGTTCGCCATCAAGCTGATCGCCGGCATCATCGTCGTCCTGCTGGCCGGCGGCTCCGTATCCGTTGCCGGTCCCATCGCGTTTGTCGGGATCATGATTCCGCATCTGGCGCGGCATCTGGTGGGGACCGATCATCGGTGGGTGATTCCATATAGCGCCCTACTCGGCGGCATTTTGCTGCTTTATGCGGATATCGGATCGCGATACATCGCGTTTCCCAAAGAAGTGCCGGTCGGTGTCATGACCGCCATTCTCGGTGTGCCTTTCCTTGTGTATATCGCCAGAAGAGGAGATGCATCCTAAGATGAACCGCTGGCTGACGCTTAGAGGCGCCAAACATTCGTTCCATATCAGCGGCCGAACATTATCCGTCATCGTGCTTCTATTGATCGGCAATATGATCGCCATGACCCTTTGTACCGGCCTTGGAAGTACGCCGATCAGTCCCGTTAACGTGATCAAAGCGATATTTGGGCAAAGCGACGCGACCACGTCGATGATTATCCTCAACCTTCGTTTGCCTCGTGTCGTCATCGCCGTCATGGTCGGTTCGATGCTGGCGGTATCCGGCGCTTTGCTGCAAGGCATCGTGCGCAATCCTCTCACGTCGCCCGATATTATCGGAATCACCGGGGGCGCCGCGCTGGGAACGGTTGTATTTATTATCTATTTTTCACATCTTAGCATTCAATTTATGCCGGTAAGCTCCATCATCGGCGCGTTCAGCGCCGCCGCACTGATCTATCTGTTCGCCTATCGGCACGGGATTACCCCGCTGAGGCTCGTGTTGATCGGCATCGGCATGGCGACAGCGATGACAGCGGTAACCTACATGCTGATTTTGAGTGCGCAGTTCACGCCCACCGCCGTCGCCGTAAAAGCTTTCACGTTCATGACCGGCACCATCTACGGCACGTCATGGGAGCGTGACGTCTTGACGCTGCTGCCGTGGTTGGTTGTTCTCATGCCGTTGGCTTTTGTTTATGCGAGACATTTGAACGTGCAAGAGCTGGGTGATGAGGTGGCGGCCGGCGTCGGAAGCCGTGTGCAATCCCAACGAACGATGCTGCTGATCATCAGTGTCGCGCTGGCGGGAGCGGCGGCTTCGATCGGCGGCACGATCGGCTTTATCGGGCTGATGGCGCCGCACATCGCCCGCAGATTGGTAGGTCCCGCTTATGGGGGAGTCATTCCCGTATCCGCGTTGATCGGTTCGCTCGTTTTGATGCTGGCTGATCTCATTGCACGAACCGCTTTCATCCCGCTGGACATTCCGGCCGGCGTCTTCACCGCCGCGATCGGCGCGCCGTTCTTTATTTACTTGCTGTTCCGTCATCGCAGTTCCTAAAAGGGGTGAACTTCATGTCCGTCATTCAAGCCGATCATCTGACATTATCTTATGGAAAAAAGCCCGTTTTTGCGGATTTGAATCTGCGTATCCCCAAAGGGAAAATCACCGTATTCATCGGCAGCAACGGCAGCGGCAAATCGACATTGCTGCGGTCTCTTGCCCGCTTGATCAAGCCCCAACAAGGAACGATCATCCTCGACGGAGAATCGATCGCAAAGCTGCCTACCAAGGAAGTCGCCAGACGGTTGGCCATTCTGCCGCAAGGACCGGTCGCGCCAGAAGGATTGACGGTGCTTCAGCTCGTCAAACAGGGACGGTATCCTTACCAGAGCTTTCTTCAACAGTGGTCCGCGGAAGATGAAAAGATGGTGAAACAGGCGCTCGAAGTCACCCGTATGGAGGAGTTCTCCAATCGCCCGGTGGACTCTCTTTCCGGCGGGCAACGGCAACGCGCCTGGATCGCCATGACCCTCGCCCAGAACACGCCGACGATTTTGCTCGATGAGCCTACCACGTATCTGGATATGACGCATCAAATTGAAATTCTGGATCTGCTCTATGACTTGAACGAGCAAGAAAATCGCACGATCGTGATGGTCCTGCACGATATTAACCTGGCTTGCCGGTATGCGCATCATGTGATCGCCGTGAAAGAAGGGGAAATTTACGCCAGCGGCGCGCCCGAGGAGATTGTGAACGAAAAACTGATCAAACAAGTGTTCAATATGGAATGCCAAGTGACGGTAGATCCGATTTTCGGCACCCCGCTCTGCATTCCTTACGGCAAAGGAAGGAAGGTGAGAACCCCGGTCTTTTCCGGATAAGCCGGCACGATCGGGAAAAGGAGCTGGTCCATCTTCGCGCGAAGCCAAACCTTGTCCTGGTCTTCATCGGTTCCGCTGATGAAAATCCGGTATATGGACATTTCCATGCGTTTTTTGTGGCAAAGTATTTCTTCAGAGCAACACCCCCGGAACCTTCAACCGCGATCAAGCAGCTGTATTTCGCGGGACGTATCAGGAAACACGCAAAAGGGAAAGGGCGTTACCGCGAGCATGTTCAAAAAAAGGGACGCTCGCTGATAACGCCCTGTCGAATCGTTTCATTTCATGCTAAAGCCTGAAACTTCCCTCTCGATGGTTTTCCCCGTACAACGACGGCAATTATTCGTTCCATTTCGGCAATTGGCTGTGCAAACTTTGCCCGGTGTTTTGATCGCTGTCACAAATTTGGCAACCCTGACGTTTAACGCTGCATTAGCTTGAAATCAGACCGACCTGGCGAATCCGCTGCCTGCGCATCCATTGGGTGGCCACCCATTTTTCGCCGCGGACGACGGGCGCGCTGCAGTGCAGAGTCAAGTCGTTCAGGGCCTGGCTGCGATAAAAATATTCGAAGTACAGGGCGGATCCGCGCTTCGGTTTCACCTCGATTTGCAACAAGGGAAAGACCGTCTCTCCCCCTTGCTCCACATCGTTCAAGTAAATGATCAGCGTGCTGATCCGATTGTTCCTGGCGGAAGGGCTGTTGTGAGCAAAAAAGTCGTGGTGCGCCTTGTATTCCTGGCCGGGACCGTAGTGAAGCACTTGCAATCCTTCCGCGTGTTCGATCGGTACGTTCATCAGTTGGGAGATTCGCCTTTCGAGGCGATGAATGAACGGATTTTCCTCTTCTTCGAAAAACATCCCGCGGCTCGTGCGAATTTCGCTGACCACCTTGTTCACAAGTCTGGATTCTTTCAGACGGGGGGCGGCCGTCTCGATCAACTGCCGGCATTCGTCGTCCGAAAGCAGCCGTTCAAACCTCATGATCAAAGGTTCCTCATGTAGTACCGTCGCCTCAACGACGCCATCATCGAGCGAGTAGAAGGGTTGAATCGGCAAGATGGACATCTCCTCGCTCATATCCCTCACCTCTGGTATCAATAGGATAGGATTTCACAATTTTATACTGCATGCATAATTATACATCAGCAAAAGCCGGCCGAATATCCCCCTATCGATACTGATGTCCCAGACGGAAAAAGTGGAGAAAACCGCTTTCCTGCATGCAGACGTCCCCGGGTTCGCTCCCAATCGCCCAATTAAAGCGGAAGCCCCGACCTAAAGGTCGGAGCTTGGTGTGTACCGTGCTGCTATCTTTTTAATCAGGCTGACAACAGGAACTTCTTTGCGGCTTACCAAACGGTATATCATCATTAACGATCCACCTTGTAATCTGCTTTACCTTCCGCCGCCAGCAACTTTGAATGTTGCTTGGATTGCGATGCATAAAGTTGATACGTGACACGCTGTTGACCTTTTAAACGAGACTTGAGGTATGCGCTGAGATTGTTATCGGTGCAAAAGACAAAGCAGCCTTTTTGTCCTCGTGTGAGAAGGGTCCGGTATGTATTTCTGATGATTCTGTCAGCCAATTGCAACGCACGTTCCGGGTCCTGCTTCAGAAGACTGTTCAATCCTTTTAAGGATGAATCGGTTCTGGCGCGCTTCTTGTAGTCGGTCTTCACTTGACCATCTTGAAAATATAGGTCATCGCCGATGATCACGCCGACATAATCAAATTCAAGCCCTTGGCACGTATGAATACAACCGGCTTCGTTGACGGAGTTTTCATCAATCGCCCACGTTTCCGTATTGCCTAGGTTCCAGCTCATTTTGAAATCGAATTCGTCGATCGTGATATCGTGGATATTGGGATTGTTTTTGCTCTCTTTCGTCCAATTCCAGCAATATCCCGCCACGATGCGGGATTTGTTGTTTTTCTTGTTGCGTTCGACGATTTCGTTCCTCAACTCGTTCGGATCATCAAAAACGCGGAAATCATAATCGAGATCGAACTCCGTGTTCGCGGTTTCCCGGAGCTGCAGGACATCGTCGATCCATGCCAGGTAGCCGTCAGACCCGTTGCAGCGGAATTGCGATTCCAAAACCATGACATTCGTCAGCGCTTGTTCCGCATCGGCAAATCGCATGATTTCCGAGACGCTTCCGGCATCTTTCAATGTGACTTGCTGAAATTCATCTATAAAGAAAATGGAAGTCTTCGAGGCGTGAATGATTTCCTTGATTTGATTTTCGCCCAAGTTTTGGAACATGCCGGATTTTTCATTGAGCCGATGGGCTTCGTCTACGATCAATACGTCGAACTCATCCCGAGGCGCGTCGACGTAACTGCCGGAACTCTTAAACAAGTTGTCGATGTTGCCTTTTCGAAAATCCTGCTTCAACTTCGCCGCGTATACGTGCCTTGGGGCGGCGTTCTTTGTCACGTACTGGCAGACCATGCCCATTTTCGTCAATTGCACCAGCAAATTGATGGCCAAAACGGATTTCCCGGTACCGGGTCCGCCTTTCACGATCAGCACATGCTTCTTCCGGGTCCGCACCGCATTCCGAGCCATCGCAAGCGCTTCTTCGAAGACGATCTTCTGATCGTCGATCATGCGAAATTCCTCGTTTCCCTGGAGCATGCGGCTTAAGCAATCTTGCAGCGATTTGGACGGCCGGAGTTTTCCATTTTCAATTTTGTACAAATTCTCTTTGTTGTCCCCGTATTTAATGTAGCGTTTAATAAAATTTCTTAAGTCCGCCGATTGGCCCTTCACAAATACCGGGGCTTCATTGATGTAGTAACGGTAAATAGGGTCTGTCAGCGGATCGTTCTTCTCTTGCTTCGAATAATTATGCAGGTAGGCGCAGGCGAACAGGTCGATCGAACCCGTTTGAACATTTTCGTTGTAATCTCTGATCAACGTTGCATAAGACCACGCTTGATATGACGGGTGAATCGTTTCAGCCATACCGTGTTGAAATACCGTCCTGACGATGGCCTCCTTGCCGTACACCGCTTCGACAGTATCCCACTGCTTCAGTTCGATGATAACTACGGCGCCGTGCGAATCATCCCAGCCGGATATCATAAAATCCACTCGCCTGGATGTGTACGGGATTTTAAATTCGATCGCGACTCCAGCATTGTCCGGGATTTCACGGTCCATCAACACACGGTACATGTATTGCATCGATCTGTCCCAGGACCGCACTTCGTTTTCGTTAATTTTGCCTACCTTCGCGTTGAAATTGGCGATGATGTTTCCCACAAGTTTGTCGTTGAATACATCAGACAAGAATTCGCCTTTTGTCGCTTCATAAACGATCATCAAATCACCTTAATTAGGGTACGAGTTCCACGCTTTTCAACTACGCCGTATATCGCAAAGTAAAACAATTTGCATGTTTAAAAAATCCTATTTTCTCGTTAGATTATACCGTATATTAATTATATTAGGAACAAAGACCTGGCTGCTGATACGAGTTGAAACTACCGACTTCAATACATACAGCAAAGCTGTTGTTGTCAGTCTCATGGAAATGCGCGTCGCAAACACGAACCGCAAAGGAAGTTATGCTCTATGTCGCTCTCTTTTGCTCTATTGCTGCTCGTTACCCATGGCATTGTGTATTCGGTTACATCAACTATGGTGATGCATTGCCCCCCTATCCATATTTGTACAGCGGGATCCTTTGGTGCTATTTCCTGCGGATGACGATGAAAAAACACGATTTTCTCAATTTGTATGATAAACGCTACGAAAAACCGTTTCATATGAATCCGCACGCGATTTCTGCTTGTTGATCATTAATTTATGAATAATTCAACGTTATTCGTCGAATTACCTTCCTTAATCATCAAAGAATTAGTCAATTAGACCAATGTACAATTGATGCTGTAGTAGGAAGCTCATTGTAAATTTAACCGATACTGTCAATAAAAAATTTCAGAAATTAAGTAAAAAAAATGGTGCTAATAACAGTAAAAACTCCAACCTCATTCTGTTGTTGATTTACATGGTGGAGGCGTGGGGATTATCGAAATCCTGATTCAACTAGGGTCATGACCAAACGATATCGAGATCCATCTTCAATTTTTGGAGGCGAACCGTAGCTTTCCGCCATCCGCTGTACACAGTCCGCCTTGATCGGATTCGCTGCGTATTTGACCCAACCGGGATGTAAAAAATAAACCGGCAGTCAGACTTTCCGGAAGTCCGGCTGCCGATTTTGTTCATTTTGAAATCCTTACCCGGCGGTTACGTTTTGTTGTTCCCGGGGTTCCGTCGTATGGATCACATGACCGACGATTTTCTGGGGGTTCACCAACAAATTGTACAACGGGCACACGCGCTCCACCGCCTCGTGCAGCGCTTTGATCGTTTCCGGCGATTCCTTCGATACAATGTGCAGCTTATATTCAATATTGTAAGGATGAATCGGAATCTCTTCGAAGCCGGGTCTTCCCGCGAGCGGGTGCTGTTCCGCGGTCACTTCCACTTCCAACGCTTCCAACTGCACTCCCCGCTCCGCGGCCTGAATGAGCGTAATGTGCGTCAAGCAGCTGCCGAGCACGCCCAGCTGCAATTCCGGGGAACTGGGACCGAGATCGTACCCCGCGTAATTTTCCGGGCTGTCGCTGATGACTTGGTGTTGACGCTCACGTAAATTGTCGGCGCGTTTCTCAACGACATTGACGTGAGTGTTTGCATGCCAGCCACGCCACCTGAGTGAGAAAGGAATCGCCAATCATCGTAATGGCGGACAAAGGGGACACC
>Ga0207870_100713_pt1 | contig 10468 bp, 9 predicted proteins | sample CeladaPassage60B_FD_187477 | JGI IMG/M metagenome (GOLD analysis project Ga0207870, IMG submission 187477) | Cellulose-adapted microbial communities from the Joint BioEnergy Institute, USA - Passage3 60B (SPAdes) (version 2) | ecosystem: Engineered > Bioreactor > Continuous culture > Unclassified...
TTTAACTTCCTTGGCCGCGGAACAACGGAAACAGAAGTGGACAAACACCTCATTGGTCATTGATCCGGATTTGATGAAAGATTACGCGAACAAACAGTATCACATCCGCATGAGCAAAATCGAGCGGGCCAGAAAATATGAGAATGCGGCTCAACTGGATGCGGTCATGGACATCGATGAGGAATCAGCATAGAAGAGGGGGCATCCGTCGCGTGCATGACCCTCTCCATACGCGGAGGAGGTGTCGGAATATTGGGCATTGCAAAAGAAAAGACGATTCAGGGACCCATTACGGAGGAACAAAGAATCCAGTTGGATGCTGCCCGGAGCGAAATTGAAAAAGAAAAAGCAGCGATCACCCTAGCCCGACGGCGCAGGAAAATCATTTCCGTGCTTGCAAAGCACGGATTGTTGTACTTATTGAAAGACGCCGCGTTGTGGAAGCTGTTCGGGAAACGAAAGCGGACCAAGTCGGAAGAGGAGCGGTTGAGGCAGATCGGGGAACGGATGCGTCTTGCTTTTGAGGAACTCGGGCCGACGTTCATTAAACTGGGCCAAGTGCTGGTGACGCGGCAGGATATGTTGCCGGATCCGGTCACGTTGGAATTGGCGAAGCTGTTGGACCAGGTTCCTCCGATCGAATTCCGCAAAATTCAAGCCGTCATTGAAGAGGAGCTCCCTGAAGGACTGGAGACGTTTGCATGGATCGACACCGCCCCATTGGGGTCCGCTTCACTGGCGCAAGTATATAAGGCCGGCCTCAAAGACGGCCGGACCGTTGCGCTCAAAGTGGTGCGTCCGACCGTGGAGAAACTGTTCCAGACGGATATCACGGTCATTAAAAAGATGGTTACGAAATTGCAAAAACGCCTGCCGCCTGAACTGTCGGCCGCAGTGGATATGAACACGATGGTCGCAGATTATTACAGCAGCGCCATGGATGAGTTGGACATGCGGGAAGAGGCCAGGAAATGCATGGAAATGCAAAAGTACCGCAACATCACGGAATATGTTGACGTTCCCGAAGTTTACGGCGCGACGAAAAATCTCCTGCTCATGGAATACATTGATGGCTGGCATATCAAGGATTTTCCGGTTGATTTTTTGGCGTTTGAAGAACGGGTCAAGATCATGGTGGATCTGATCCATCTGTACGTGCAAACGATGCTGGATGGGCATTATTACGCCGATGCACACGGGTCGAACATCATCATCGATAAACACAGAAAAAAGGCGGTCATCATTGATTGGGGCATGACAGGCCGGATGGACAGCATCGTGGCACAAAATTTGATGCGGTTCATCATGCATGCCCAATTGAATCAAATCGACGACGCCGTCGACATCCTTACGGAAGTCAACGTGCCCACGATTTATACCGATATTGTGAAGCTGAAAGATGAGTTGAAAACGCTGGTTCTCCATTATGTCGATTCATATCAGGGCCATAAACGCTACAACTACGGACGGCTGGTGATGGAAGCGATCCGGATCAGCATGAAAAACTATTGCAGGATTCCCAGCGGGCTGGCGCTTTGGGCCAAAGGGTTTTCGGCCACGGAAGGAGTGGCCCGCTGGCTTTGCCCGGAGATCTCGTACGGGAAAGTGGTCGAGACGTACGAGATTCCGATTTTGAAGAGCATGTTAAGCAAGCGCTTCGACTACCGGGCCAACGCCAGCCTGTTGGTGGAAACGTCGCGACTGTTCACGACCTTTCCGCGCCGTGCCAATAAAATTATGGAGCACCTGGCAGACAACAAATTGCGTTTGAATATCCAAGTCCAATCAGATACGGTGACTCGCAATACCTTGAACCAAATCGTCAACCGTGTGGTGCTGGGCCTGATTACGGTGGCCGTGATTCTTACGACCGGTTTTGTGATCGCAAGCGTCCCGGACGGGACCTTTTTGGGATTGGATAAGGTGACAATTGCCAATATCGGGTTGATCGCTTCGGTGGCGCTGATCATGTTTTCGCTGTGGCGCCTGTTCCGCACGAAAAAACAACGAGCCCGATTTTGACGGCGAAAGGATGTTGACGAAAGGAGCGTGGCCCATTGAGCCAAGAACAGGAAAAACTGTTGATGTCCCAAAGAATCGAAGCGTTTTACCGGCAAAGCGGCGGCCCCGGAAGTCCGGTCATCGACCGGATTTTGGAAGAGCATCTTTTGAACGGCAAAGATCATGGCGTCCGAGGGCGGAAGGAGGAAATCAAAGATGCGTTTCTTGATGTCTTCCTCAATGACCATTCAACACGTCCGATCATCCTGTGGTTGATGAAGATGGGATTGGCCGTGAGAAAGGAATGGCAGGCTTATTTGAACGCCTTAAGTTCCGGCGCCAATCAAACGGGCGAAAAATTGGAAAAAGTGCCGAAGAAATAGAGAAACATGCTCCCGAAACCATGCGCTGCTCCTTCTTAAGAGGCAGCTTTTTCATTTTCGCCATCGATCCGCAGTGCACCGCTTTTCGATTTATGATAAAATGTGAATCAATCTAGCATTTCAGGAGGTGGGTTCCTTAGCGGCTTTCGCTAAGGAAAAGATTTGGACGATCCGTTTATAGTTCTTTTCAATGTTTTGGCTGTATTATTTCTCGTCTTCCTGAACGGCTTTTTTGTGGCTGCCGAGTTTGCGATGGTCAAGATCCGGGAGACACGCGTCCAGCAGCTGGTTGAGGAAGGCCACCGGCGCGCCAGGTTTGCCAAGCAATTGACAGACAATCTGGATGCCTATCTTTCGGCCTGCCAGTTGGGGATTACGCTGGCTTCCTTGGGCCTGGGATGGATTGGCGAGCCGGCCGTGGCCAGGTTGATCGAACCGGTTCTCGCCCCGTTGGGCCTGCCGGCTCAGGTGATTCACACCACCGCTTTTCTCATCGCTTTTATGCTGATTACCTCGCTGCACATTGTTCTCGGTGAGCTGGTCCCCAAATCGATGGCCATCCGCCGGGCGGAGCCTACGGTTCTCTGGTCGGCGCCGCTGATGGTCTGGTTCTACCGGCTGATGTATCCCCTGATCTGGTTTCTCAACAACGTCGCCAATGGGCTTCTTCGCCTCATCGGACTGGGGCCGGCCGGCAATGAGGATGCCCATACGGAAGAAGAGATCCTGCTCCTCATCAACAAGAGCCACAAGCAAGGGTTGATCTCACTGACCGAGGCGTCTTTGGTGGACAATGTGTTTGACTTTACGGAGCTTGTGGCCAAGGATATCATGGTGCCCCGTACCGATATGGTGGTTTTGGATATTGAACAATCGTTTGAAGAGCATCTGGCCGTGATTGAAAAAGAGAAATACACCCGTTACCCGGTTTGCAAACGGGACAAGGATCATATCATCGGCATTGTGCATATCAAGGATGTGTATCACCTGGCTTTATCCGGGCAGCGTGATTTGCATGCCATTGTCCGGGAACATGTCACAGTGCCGGAGGCGATGCCCATCAGCACGGTGTTGAACATTCTCCAACGAAAACACGCTCAGATGGCCATTGTCATGGATGAATACGGTGGAACAGCGGGTTTGCTCACGGTGGAAGATATCCTGGAAGAGTTGGTCGGCGAAATCCAGGATGAGTACGACCAGGAACGGCCTGAAATCGAAAATATCGATCATGGCTATTCCGTCAACGGCCGGCTCAGACTGGAGGATCTGAAAGAGTTGCTGCACCTTTCCATCCCGGCTCCGGATATTGACACCATTGGTGGCTGGGTATTTGCGCAGTTGAAGAAACCGCCCGAGGTGGGCGACGTGGTGGTTTGGAACGGCCTGCACTTTGAAGTGAAGGAAATGGACGGTTCGCGGATCGAGCGGATTTGGATTCGCTGGCGGAAGCAAAATGCCACGCAAGGGTTGCCTGGTGATTTGCCTGTTCAAACTGCTGAGGGCCGGGAGACAGCCGCTGGTGTTTCCGAAGCGGCGTGGTCAAGACCGGCCAAGGAGGAGGGCGATCGATAAGCCTTCCTCTTTTTTTGTCTTGACAAGAACGAAGCGGGTTGATAGCATCAGAATTGTGGTTTGATAATGATTTTCATTCGCATGGAAAGAGGGGGCGTAAGCGGTGATGAACAGGCGAATCATCGGCTTGTTCCTGAGCGGTATCATGGTGATGGCGCTGCTGGCCGGATGCGGCGCTGGCCAGCCCGCAGAACAGCAGCAGGCGGATCAGGGTTCATCCGAGCAGCATGCGGCCAAGCAGCAGGACCAGGTGGTCAATGTATACACCGCACGGCATTATGAAATCGACGATGAACTGTTTCAGATGTTTACCCAGCAGACGGGGATCAAGGTGAACACGGTCAAGGGCAAAGAAGAGGAGCTGATTGAACGGATCAAGCGGGAAGGAGAAAACACGGCGGCCGACCTCTTTTTTACCGTGGACGGGGGCGTGTTGAACGAAGCCAAGAAGAATGGCATCCTGCAGCCGGTGGAGTCGGCGGTTGTCGATCAGAATGTGCCCCAACAGTTGCGGGATCGGGACAATCACTGGATTGGCGTCTCGACACGGGCCCGTGTCATCGTTTATGCCAAGGATCGCGTCAAGCCGGAGGAGATTTCCACCTATGAAGACTTGACGAGCGACAAATGGAAGGGCAAGGTGTTGGTGCGTTCGTCAACCAGCCGGTACAACCAGTCACTGCTGGCCTCCTTTATCGAGCTTTATGGCGAGCAAAAAGCGGAGGAATGGGCGCGCGGCATTGTCCAGAACATGGCTCGCCAGCCGGAAGGCGGTGACCGCGACCAGGCCAAGGCGATTGCCGCCGGTGTGGGTGATGTGGCCATCATGAACACCTATTACCTCGGCCTGATGCTGCACTCCAAGGATCCGGAAGAGGTGAAGGTGGCGGAGCAGCTGGGCGTGATCTTCCCGAACCAGAAGACGACCGGCACGCACATCAACATCAGCGGCATCGGCTTGACGAAACACAGCAAAAACAAGGATAATGCGATTAAACTGATCGAGTTCCTCACCAGTGAAGAAGCACAGAGCAAGTTGTCGCAGGCCAACTTCGAATTTCCGGTCAATCCAAAGGCTGAGATGCCGGAGCTTCTGAAGTCCTGGGGTGAATTCAAGGCGCAGCAGATTGATTTTGCGAAGCTGGGCGAGCATAACCGGAAGGCGATTGAGATCTTCCAAAAAGTGGGCTGGAAATGACCTGAGCAGCCAGGAGTTGCAGATATCAACAAAGTAGGGAACCGTGATGAAGAGGCTTTTGAACAGCTGGACAACCGTCAGCCTGATCGGGGTGACGGTTGTCTTGTTGCCGAATTTGTACATATTATTCCATTTGTTTCAACCTCCCGGCGAAAACTGGCAACACGTCAAGCAATATCTGTTGAAGGATTATATCTTGGAGTCGCTGGGGCTGGTTGTGTTTACCGGGCTGTTCACCGTACTGATTGGGGTGACACTGGCCTGGTTGGTTGCCGCGTATGATTTTCCATTGCGGCGTTTTTTTCGCTGGGGATTTGTCTTGCCGCTGGCGATCCCGCCCTACATCGCTGCCTATACCTACAGTACGATGTTGAGTTATACCGGCGTGGTGCAGAGCACGCTGCGGAACCAGTGGGGCATCGTCCTGGATCAGAAGTATTTTGACCTGATGTCGATGAAGGGCGCTGTTTTTATCTTTACGATGTTTCTGTTTCCTTATGTGTTCCTGATCACGCGGACCTTTCTGGAACGGCAAAGCGCTTCTTTGGTGGAAAATGCCCGGCTGTTGGGAAAGAACACCGTTCAGATCTTTTTTCAGGTGGTGTTGCCCGTCTCGCGTGCGGCCATTGTCGGCGGCCTCAGCCTGGTCATTTTTGAAGTGCTGAACGATTACGGCGTGAGCAGTTATTTTGGCCTGCAAACCTTTACAACTGCCATTTTCAAGACCTGGTTCGGAATGTATGACGTGGATTCGGCGATTCGCCTGGCGGCTTGGTTGATGAGCGCGATGATCGGATTGTTGATCATCGAGCGGCTGCTCAGGCAACGGCAGCGGTTTGCTGTTGCCGGCGGCAGAACCAGACCGCTGGCCCCCAAAAAGTTGCGCGGTTTGCCGGCGTGGGCCGCCGTTTTCTTTTGTCTCTTGATTTTTGCGCTGTCATTCGCCATTCCGGTGATGCAGCTCATCGTCTGGGCCACGTGGACCTATGCCGACGTGCTGAACGGGTCTTTTTGGCGGATCGTCTATCAGACGCTGTCGGTTTCGTTCATCGCCACGATTTTCATCATGTTTTTCGCGGTGGTGGTGGCCAATGTCTGCCGGTTGCGGCCTGCTTGGTGGACGCATGTGCTGGCCCGGATGATCGCGATGGGATATTCCATTCCGGGTGCTGTGGTGGCGATTGGTGTTTTGGCGGTGTTTATCGCTTTGGATCAAAGCCTGGGATGGCTCTATGCCTGGCTTGGCTGGGGAGAATCCAAGCTGGTGCTCAGCCTTTCGCTGGTGATGCTGATCGTGGCTTATGTCATCCGGTTTCTGGCGATTGGGCTGCATCCGGTGGAAGCCGGGTTTGAAAAGGTGGGAACCAAGTATCATGAGGCTTCCCGTCTGCTCGGACTGGGCATGACCTCCACCTTCGTGAAGGTGGATCTGCCGCTCATCAGGGGAGCGCTTTTGAGCGGGTTTATCCTCTCGTTTGTGGAGATCGTCAAGGAGTTGCCGTTGACGCTGTTGTTGCGGCCGTTTGACTTGGAAACGCTGGCGACGAAAACGTACCAGTATGCCAGTGATGAACGAATTATGGAAGCCTCCATCCCGTCTTTGCTGATCATCGGCATCAGCATGATTTCGGTCTGGATTTTATCAATCAGGGGAGAAGAGGAACGATGAGCTTTTTCGAGATGGATCAACTGACCTTCGGCTATATCCCTTCCCAACCCATCATCCGGGACTTTTCCCTTTCCGCGGAACAGGGGGAGATTGTCGGGATTCTGGGACCCAGCGGCAGCGGCAAGAGCACGCTGCTCCGCCTGATTGCCGGCCTGGAGGTTCCTGCAAGCGGCCGGATCCGGATTGACGGGAGAACGGTTTTTGATTCCCACACCTTTGTCGAACCCGAGAGGCGCGGTGTCGGTATGGTGTTTCAGGACTACGCGCTGTTTCCGCATCTGACGGTGGCGAAAAATATCCTTTTCGGCTTGCACCGGTTCCCTCAAAAGGAGCGGCAAAGGCGGCTGGAGATGATGTTGGACCTGGTTCAGTTGAAAGGGTTTGAGAAGCGGTATCCGCATGAGCTGAGTGGCGGCCAGCAGCAACGGGTCGCATTGGCGCGGGCGCTGGCCCCCCAGCCGTCGATCCTGTTGATGGACGAACCGTTCAGCAACCTGGATGCCGATCTCAAGACGGCTATCCGGGAAGAGCTGCGGCAGATCCTGAAAAAGTCGGCCACGACCTGTATTTTTGTCACGCACGACAAGGAGGATGTGGAGGCCATCTGTGACCGGGCGGTGTCGCTGAATGAATAGCTGAATGAATCCCCAAACGAACCGCGCCCCGTGTTTATCCCGGCGTCACACCGGGCCGGTCGAGCAAGGTGATCATCGTGGCCGACATGGTGGCAATCAGCTTTGGCGGGTTATCCTCTTCACTTCCGTTCATCGCATACACTTCCCCTTCACACACGGTCAGGGTTCTGCCCGGCTTGATCACAACGCCCTTGGCGAGAAACCACTCCCCCTTGGCGGGTGCCAGGAGATTCAGCTTGTATTCCACCGTGAGGACGGAGGCGCCTGCCGGCATCAGGCTGAAGGCAGCATACCCGCAGGCAGAATCGACAATGGTGGTAATCACGCCTGCATGAAGAAAGCCGTGCTGCTGCGTCAGATCCTCGCGAAAGGGGAGCCGGATCTTGACCAGCCCCGGCTGGACCTCGGACAGTTCTGCGCCGATCAGGTGCATGACGCGCTGGCGAGTGAAGCTTTCCTTCACCCGCTCGGCGAAATCCGGCGTTTGCGGCTCAAAACGCGGCGGCTGTGCTTGGGTCATGCTTGTTTCCTCCTAACCAATGACGCGGATTTGTTTTACGTTTTTCAGCCTTTTTGTTTTTGTTGATAAAGAATGATGGCTTTCAAGGAATGGCTTTCAAGGAATGCGATCACTTCATGATTTCCGCATTCGGTATCCAGAATATTTAATCTTATCGCGCGCATTTTTCATCGTTTGCGGGATATCCGGCATTAGTGGTGAGCGGCCTTCTTTCCGACGAAAAGCGCTGTCTTCAGACAAAAGGAGAGCGGCTGTCCTTGTGCGTCCAGGCGGATGGAAAAGGTTTCCTTGCAGCTGGGCGAGGCGGTCTGCATCATGTGGATGAGTCGTGTGCGCCCTTCAGGCGGGGTTTGCGCCCGCTCCACCCATTTTTCAAAGTCCAGTTCCAGGTCCGGGCGCAGGATGGTCTGGCAGGTCAAACCGGCCTGGAGGAAAAACCGCTCCCATTCATCCAGGGTGTATTCCCTGACGTGTGACGGGTCCCGTGTGCGGTCTACTTCGTTAATGAACAGATCCAGTTCCGGATCTTCCGGAGCGTAGTGATCAAGCAGCAGCAGGCGTCCGCCCGGTTTCAGCACGCGAGCCGCTTCTCGCAAAGCTTGAGCCGGGTTGGGAAAGTGATGGGCGGCCAGCCGGCAGGTGACCAGGTCAAAGGAGGCGTCGGGAAAAGGCAGCGCTTCGGCATCGCCTGTCTGAAAGGCAACGTTCCGGATGCCGCGTTTGTCGGCCAGTTGGGTGGCGATTTGCACCATTTCTTCTGTCAGGTCAAGGCCGATGCACTGGCTGACATGTGGCGCGAAGGCCAAGGCGGTGTGTCCGGCGCCTGTGCCGACATCCAGCAGGCGTTCCTCGCCTCCCGGCTGTGCCGCCTCAATCATGTGGCCGAGATCCTCGCCTGCGGCAAAGAGCGGTTCATCCCTGTATTTTTGGGCATTTTGGCCAAATTGCCGCTGAACGCGTGATTTTTCCGCTTGTGACATGAAAAGGGCTCCTTTCTGATGCAGGAAGGGAATGTTAGTTGAAACAATTATACCATCTTTTGGGCAATGTGACTTGGTGCCAAGATTTTAAAACCGGAGTGGGATTTTGTCATATGGTGCAACTTTTTGCTATCTTCCCTCGTCTATGTGTGTATAAAATGAAAGTGAGTACATTCTGACAGGGAGAAGGAGAAGGATGGGGGAAGACAGCGGTTGGGGGGATCGCCCGGTTCGGCGATCGGTTATGTTGGCATGGCTTGCCTTGGGCATCCTTTTGCTGATGGGCAGCCTGTTGTGGTTCATTTTTTATCACCACTTTGTTCCTGGTGATAAAGTGCCTGCGGCCTGGTTGGCGGCACATTCAGGACCCGGCGGCAACCCGGAGGTGCCGCCGCCTTTTACGGATGAGGTTGTTCCTGCCGCTGAGACGGAAAAAGGAGGGGATGGTTCGGGCCACGATTCGACTGGCCAACATCGGCAAGCGCCCAAAGACGGCGAGGAAAAGCCGGTGGAAAATCGAGACGCAGCGTCAGAGGCGAAACCGGGGGACGGGGTGCAAAACAGGGGTACAAAACAAGCTGAACATGCTGTGGCGGAAAATACAGGAGGAAAAGCCAACCACTCCGTTCAAGGAGAAGCGGCACCTGAGCAGACGAAAAAATCCGCCTCAGCCTCTGATCAGCCTCCTGAAGGAAACCACGGTGCATCCGTTCCACGCCAGACGCCAGCAAAGGGGCAGCCTGCTGACGGTTCCGGTCAGAAGCAGCAGGAAGCCCCCAAATCCGGGAAACCGGATGCGGTTCCTGCCGTTGGCGCCCCAGCCCGGAAACAGTGGTCGGTGGCACAGCTGCCGGCTGTCGTCAAGCGGCTGCCTGTCGACGAGCCAGTGGTTTACCTGACATTTGATGATGGTCCGACGCGTTATCTGGAGCAAATTGTTCAGGTTCTGGTCGAAAAGCAGGTACCTGCCACGTTTTTCTGGATCGGAGGATATGCTCCCCCTTCTGCGCATCTTATCAAGCTGATGCAGCAGTCGAAGATGCTGTTTGGCACACATACCGTGAGTCACCAAAAGTTGACCGGCAAGCCTTATCAGGTACAGAAGAAGGAGATCGGGCAAGGCATGGCGATCCTCGCGAGGTGGACCGGTTCCAAGATCCATTACGTACGGCCACCCTACGGTGCGCGTGACAACAATACCGACCGTGTGGCCAATGAACTGGGACTAAAAACGATCTTATGGAGCATCGATCCGCGGGATTGGGAGAAGGGTGTCACTCCAGCGCAAATCATCCAGCGCGTGATATCCCAATTGCACCCTGGTGCGGTGATTTTGTTGCATGAAAAACCGATGACGCTGCAAGCGTTGCCGCAACTGATTGATCAGATCCGCGAGGCGGGCTATCAACTTGCCGGGTTGCCGGTGGAATGATGACGATAACATCACCAATTCGGTTCGCGTCCTGTTCAAGGCTGGGGTGTTTTTCTTTTTGGGCATGCTAAATAG
>Ga0207870_100715_pt1 | contig 10434 bp, 9 predicted proteins | sample CeladaPassage60B_FD_187477 | JGI IMG/M metagenome (GOLD analysis project Ga0207870, IMG submission 187477) | Cellulose-adapted microbial communities from the Joint BioEnergy Institute, USA - Passage3 60B (SPAdes) (version 2) | ecosystem: Engineered > Bioreactor > Continuous culture > Unclassified...
GCCGCAGGCCCATCTGTCAGTGGCGCCGTAGCGCCTTTCCTCCCCCAGCCATGCAGCCGGAGAAGCGTATCCGGTATTAGCGCCGGTTTCCCAGCGTTATCCCGGTCTGACAGGCAGGTTACCCACGTGTTACTCACCCGTCCGCCGCTGGGACAACAAGCTTCCGCCCGAAGGCTTCCGCTTGCCTCCCCGCTCGACTTGCATGTATTAGGCGCGCCGCCAGCGTTCGTCCTGAGCCAGGATCAAACTCTCCATGAAAAAAGTTCAACTCTGACTCTTCAGGTTCGCTTCATTGTGCAGTTTTCAAGGAACATCGCTTTGCTGCTGCTGTCCGTTTATCTTTCTGTCGTCCGCCGCTCACCGTCTTCCTTCGTGAGCGCGACATGTTGTAGATTATCATAGAAGCTCGATACTTGTCAACAGGGAAAATTTTGGATAGCGATTTGCTACGAATGAAAATATTCCGAGACGACGCCAAGCATGCAAAGGATGTCCGCTAATGCTTAGGAAATGCGGGAAGGGCTGCCGGCGCGGCGGCCCTCCCCTGACTGTCTCTACGCTTCCAAATCGCTGACTAGCGCGGATCTCTTCTTCTTCAATCCAGCAATCACGCTGACAACCAGGATAATGATGGCCAACGAAATCAACGTTCCTGAAATCGGGCTATGGAAGAAAACCAACAAGCCGTTTTGTGACGAGGCCAAAGACTGCAGCAAGGTCGATTCGATCTGTGAACCCAAGACGAAAGTCAACACCGTGGCTGCAATCGGCAGATCCAATTTCTTCATGAGATAACCGATCACGCCAAAAGCAATCATCAACCCGACATCCCACAGGCTGCTCCTAATGCTGTAAACGCCAACCACAGACAGGATCAGAATCAAAGGAAACAGAATCTCATACGGCACCATGGCGACCTTCGCCCATACTTTCGCCAGCGGAAGGTTAAAGATCAACAGGATCAGGTTGCCGATGAACATACTGGCGATAACGCCCCAAACAAAATCGGGATTGTTCTGGAAAAGCGTAGGCCCCGGCGTCAAGCCATGCATGATAAATGCTCCCAAAATAATGGCTACGGTGGGAGAACTGGGAATCCCAAGGGTAAACAAGGGAATCATCGCCGCTCCGCTATGGGCGTTGTTCGCCGTCTCGGGTCCAGCCACGCCCTCAATGGCCCCCTTGCCGAAACGGGAAGGATCCTTGGCAACTTTCTTTTCCAGCGAATAAGAGAGAATCGATGCAATGACGGAGTTTGCCCCAGGAATCAAACCGATGAGAAAGCCGATCCCTGTCCCCCGGCCGATCGCTTTCAGCGTCGGCTTCCATTCATCTCTCGCCGGCAGCAGTCCTTGAATTTTTGCAGGTTTATCCATTTTCATGTGGCTTTCTGCATTTAACAAGATTTCCGAGATTCCGAACAGCCCCATCGCCACGACGACAAAATCAAGCCCTTCCATCAGTTCCATCTGGCCAAATGTAAAGCGGATGGCCCCAGAAACGGGATCCATGCCTATCAGGGACAGGATCAGGCCAAAACACGCTGCAATCAACCCTCTGACGACCGACTTCCCCATCAAGCCCACAAGCAAAAGCAAACCGAGAACCAATAGCGAAAAATACTCAGGTGGCCCGAATTTCAAGGCAAATTCCGCCAAAGGCGGGCCCAAAAAGGTCAAACCTAATATCGCCGCGACACCGCCAATAAAGGAACCGATGGCGGCTACACCCAACGCGGTGCCCGCGCGGCCCTGCTTGGCCATTTGGTACCCGTCAAGCGTCGTAATGACTGACGCTGACTCCCCGGGAATATTGAGCAGCACCGAAGTAATCGTCCCGCCGTACATGGAACCGTAAAAAATTCCGGAAAGCATGATAATCGCTGATATCGGTTCCATCCCAAACGTGATCGGAATCAGCAAAGCCGTTCCGGCCACCGGCCCCAAACCCGGCAGCACCCCTACCAGCATCCCAATGGATACGCCTATCAGACAGTAGAGGAGATTCCATATTGTAAGCGCATGCTTAAAGCCGTCCAAAAGCAAAGCAATTGTTTCCATCCCCTCGCCTCCTTACCAACCGAATATGCCTTGAGGGAAACTGACGTTCAACACGGAACCAAACAACCAAAACAAGAAGAAGGTGACGAGCAGAGCCGCCCCAATGCTGATGTACCATTTATAATGGCGGACAAAGAGCGTAAACAGGAAGAGTACGCTGGCCAGAATAAAGCCCAGGATCGGCAATAGGATCAGATAAGCCACCAGGCAAGCCAAAATAAACAAAACGCTTCTCAAGGCGGCGCCCCGCGGCATCGGTTCTTTCGGCCCATCCTTGTCCTTTATCGATTCCAAGATATAAAAAACGGATAAGACAAACATGATCCCGCTAATCCAGAGGGGCAAAAATCCCGGCCCCGGACCAACCGGTCCTGTATAAGGAAACTCCAAAGAAAGAAGAAAAAAGGTCAGCGAAAACAGCGCGAACGCAATACCGGCCCACACACCCGCATTCCATTTTTTCACAAAGGCGCACCGTCCCCTCTCTAATCAATAATCAGGAGCATACAGGGGTACCCCTGTATGCTCCGCTTTGGATGCTCTTCCTGGAATACCAACGATTACTTGATCAAGCCGACTTTTTTCATGATTTCGCCGTTGCGGTTGAAGCTGTCCGTAATATCCTTTTGGAATTCCTCCGGACCCGCATAGGCAGGCTCAACGCCAAGTTTCTTAAATTGCTCGATCACGGAAGGATCTTCCAGCGCCTTTTTGAACGCATCGTGCAGAATCGTGACGATCTCTTTCGGCGTATCTTTCGGCGCAATGATACCCGTGTAAACGTCTACCTGAACATCGTATCCCTTTTCTTTCGCCAGCGGAACATCTTTGTACGCCTCAACCTTGCTGCTGCCCAAGTTAACCAGCGCCCTGATTTTGCCCGCGTCGATTTGCGACTTTGCCTCCTGCACTTGAACCGCAGCGCCATCTACGTGGCCACCTACCAGAGCGGTGACAGCCGGTCCGGCGCCGTCAAACGGCACGTGCTTGGTTTTAATCCCAGCAGCCATATTAAGCGCTTCCATCGCCAGGTGAGCCGTGTGTCCCGCGCCTGCCGTTCCGTAAGTGAATTTGTCCGGATTGGCTTTCACATACTCCAGCCATTCTTCAAATGTTTTCCAAGGAGCATCTGTTCTGACAACCAGCACCTGCGGTGTGGACAACACGCGAATGACGGCTTGGAAACTGTCGTGCGTATAAGCAGTCTTGCCGTAATGCGGCTGAATGGATGTCGCACCTGTGGTTGTCATGCCGATTTTATACCCATCCGGTTTCGCGTTGAATACTTCGGTAATACCGATGGTAGCCGCTCCACCCGGCTTGTTGACCACGACAACGGTTTGCCCGTTGGGCAGATATTTCGATACCGCAGTAGCCAGAATACGCGCCGCTGTGTCCGTACCACCACCCGGAGCATACGGAACGATCATCTCAATCGGCTTGGTCGGATAGTCGATCTTTTGCTGGCTGCCTTGATTGTCCGCAGACGTCTGATTGTTACCGTTTGATTGCGGCGCATTTTGTGAACATCCTACCGCGAACACCACAAGGATGGCCGCTAGGATCGCAAGCAGTTTTTTCATCACTTTACCCCCCAATTTTTTTGTATGTTCATTTTCTCTAACATCGAAATGACATGGAAAGATAGGGAAAATTCAAATTCCCGCAGCGCACAATGAATGATAAAGAAAGGCAATGTACTCATTAATACTTAATACTAATTAAATACTAAGCAAATCAGCTAGTTATAAAAGTTTAATAGATTAAACGCAATCAGTTTCTTAATAAGTTTTTTTACTTATCAGAATATTTAACTTACTACCCCCTTTCTGATCTTTTGAAAAAATCGTTGCCAACTTGCCTCATCCACAGAAGACATTTAACCGATTTCACGAACACAATTTAAGCAAAAAACCTCATTTATGTCAATAAAAAATCTCTGGTTTCTGCGGCAACAGAAAAAAGAGCCTGCCGGCCCTTTTTACTTTTCTTATGCGTTCAATTGTTTCAATAGTTTTTCCAAATGTTTGACGGTCGGCGTCAGATTTAGGAGAAAATACGATTCGCGCAGTCTTCGCGAGGAATCGCAATATCGCAAATAACTTTCTCCGCCATGGTGCAGCATCTCGGCATAGACCGCCTTGGAGGTCAGGTAAGCAACCGCCAAACGGAGCTGCAACAAGTCCACCCAACGGCTGGATAAATCGTCCGATTCCGTCAATCGGTATGTCTGATCACGCAGCGACTGCAACTCGCGCTCCAAATCGGCTGCCTGTATCGGCAAGTATTGATTGCACTCGCCCTGCTTTCCTTTCATTCTTTCAATCGATCGGATGGCTGCTTCGGTCACTCCCAGCCCCAGCGGGATCTGATAAAGAAGGAAAACGGAGCGAACCTGCTTCACAAAATCATCCGCCTGCTCTGAAATGATCCAGTCTTCAGGCACAAACACGTCGCGAAAGGAGCAAGCATGCGTGGCGCTGCCATTGATCCCGAGATAATCCCGCTTCTCTTTTAACACCAGGTTATCGGCTTGACTCGGCACAAATGCCATGATCCGATATCGCTCGTCCACGGAAGCGATGATCCCAAACCATGAACGAGGGCCCAGGTTGGATACGGACGGCAAATGCCCAGAGACGACGTATCCGCCCGAAACGCGCTTTGCCGTCAAACGCAGCCTTTCCAGTCCGGCATAGTATTTCAACGCGTTGGACAAACCCGTCCCTCCGAGCAATTCGCCGCTTTCCAGCTTTGGCAAAATGTCGCTCTTCAAAAAGGAATTCTCGCACTTGCGCAGGTAGGTTAAGCCCGCCAAATGGCACCAGAGGGTGAAAGCGGTTGTCATGCACGTTTGGGCTGTTTCTTCAACAAGGCGGACTCCACCGAGTAGCACCTCTTTTTCCAATGCCCCACGGGAACTCAAGAGACCGGATTTGCCAAGTTCCTGAAAAAATTCCAGGGGGTGGTACGCTTCCTCATCAATCCTTCTGACGTTTGGCTTTACCTTGTTATGAATGATTTCATGCAGAGATTGAGTGAGAGTTTTCTCCATCATGACGAACCGCCCTTTGGCTGATGCTCGTTTTATTTGCCCGGCAATACTTCCGTGATCGCATCAATCGGCGCTTTTACCGCTTCACGCGCTTTTCTTACCGCCGCTTCATCCGGCGCTTGATAGAAACAGACACATTTGGTCATGTCTTCGCACACATAGGTCCGGGAAAAGGAGACCTCCGGCACTTCGGCATAATGTACCGAGTTTTTGCTTTTCCTGTCCAGATATTGCTCCATCGTCAAATTCTCGGGCAGATTCCACTCCACCAGGTAATTGACGCGATCGGGCTGTCTTTTCACCTCTTCGAGATCCTTGCCGACCAGCCTTACCTGTTTAAGCAGCGCCACGGGGATCCCCAACGCGCGCAAACTTTCATTGACGGTGTCGCGTTCTTGACTTTCAACGATAAAGAAGGCGCGTGTCAAGTCTTTGGATACCTGCACTTCGATGAGACCGGCCTGTTTTCTTGCAAGTTCTTCCTGCAGGTCCGCCAGTTTTTTCTCAAACTCACCCTGATCTTTTACGACGCCGCTTAAGATGGATTCAACGAGATAAAGCGCCATGCTTTCCCCTCCATACACTCAAATTCCAACTTGTTCACTTATACTACTTTTGTTTATAAGACATTGTAGGTTTTTGGATATGAAAAATCAACCCATGATGGTTTCGCATCAATTTATTGTTTCGTCACAATCCCCCACTTCTTTTCAATCCAGCGCTCGAACAGCCTGATGAGCTTATCAAGCAGCAGTCCGCAAATGCCGATAAAAATGATGCCTGCAAAAACCAGATCCAGCCGCAACAAATTTCTCGCATCAACGATCAGATACCCCAGGCCCGACTGGGCCCCGACCATCTCCCCGGACACCAGGAAAATCCAAGATGTGCCAATCGCAAGATGCAGACCGTTGGCAATGGATGGAAAGGCGGCCGGAAAAATGATTTTGGTGAGCAAATGGTGTTTTCGGATCTCCAGATTTTGCGCCACTTTCAAGTATGTTTGGTCAACCCTGCGCACACCCGAAATCGTGGAGAGCAGCACCGGAAAAAACGCCGCCAGAAAGATAATCACAATCGCAGGCGCGTCACCGATGCCAAACCACAGGACGATAAACGGCGACCAAGCGATGGGTGAAATCGGCCGTAACACCTGGACGATGGGATCGACGATCGCCCACAACCTCTGCATGCGGCCTAAAATCAGCCCCAACACGACCGCCAGGATGACCGCCGAGAGATATCCAATCACAAAACGAAATAAACTGACTTTCAAATGAACAAACAAGGTGCCGTTTTGTATCAGCGATACAATTCCCTGCAACACTTTGGCAGGCGGCGGAAACAGCGATTCCTCATACTTCCCTATGAGAACGATCCCTTGCCAAACCAGTATCAGTGCAAATACGCCGATCATCACATTGGACGTTTTTTTCAACGCGCTCATTTGTTTACTTCACCTTATCCAGAAACGAACTGTCGACAAACTCCTCGTAAGTAGGCGGTTTTTCCGATAATCCCAACTCGATCATGTAGTTCCTCAACTGCTCATAGGACGCTTCATCCAACCTCAGATCGTCGTAAACAATCCATTGCAGAGACAAATCCAGCACTTTGTCATCGACATCCATGTATTTGGCAATGATGCCGCGAACTTGTTCATCTTTTGATTCTGCCATTTCTCCCGCTTTCACATATTCACTGACAAGCTCTTGCACGGCTTCCCGATCCGCTTGGATGAGCTCTCCCCGCAATACCAGCACGCAACAAACGGAATCTTTCCAAAGCTCAGGGGATTGAAAGAGGGCTTTCCCTTTCCCGATCACCACCGATCTGGCCCCAAACGGCTCCGCCACCGCATATCCCGCAATCCTGCCTTCCGCCAGGGCGGCGGGCATTTCTGCCGGCGGCAGTTCCACCACTTGCACATCCTTGTATTGAAAGCCTTCCTGTTTCAGCATCTGATAGAACAGGATATGATGCGTAGAAAACTTGTGCGGGATGGCAAAATGTTTCCCCTTCAGGTCGGCAACGCTTTGAACGTCATTGGAGGTGACGATGACATTTCCATCCCTGTGGCCCAACGCCACCGCCTTGATGTCAATGCCCTGTTCCCTTGCTTTCATCGCCAGCTGCACCAAAACAGAGGCCCCATCAATCTTTCCCGTGTTCAGCGCATCCATCAAATCAGGCCAAGAACCGAATTTGACAAGTTCCAATTTAAAGTTTTTGAATTGTCCTTTTCCCAGTTCCGCCAGTTCGTTCTCAATGTACAGCGGCACCGCGTGAGTAATCGGCAAATATCCAATTTTTATCGTTCGTTTGCCATTCTCGCTGTTTCCCGTCGCCTCATTGGCCGAACCGCAAGCCGCGAGATTGATCACGGCGACAAGGAGCACAAAATAGATCATCCATTTTCTCGCTTTTCTGTTCATGCGAACCCCTCTCCTATTGGCCAATCTTCTAAATGTTTAAATGCTGTACTCGACGGACGGCACAGGGTTACAAAATGAAAACGCATCGAGGATCATCTTGCGGAAATGCTGGAAATCCCCATGGCCACGATCTCTTGGCCGTGCCGTCGGTATACTGATTTCCCTGTGAATCTGACCGGGGTTTCCGCTCATCAGCAACACCCGATCGGATAGATAGACCGCTTCATCGATATCATGTGTCACGAGAATAATCGTTGTTTTTTCCAGGCTTTGAATCCGGAGGAGCTCGTCTTGCAAGTGATAGCGGTTGAACGTATCCAATGCGGCAAACGGCTCATCCATCAAGAGCAATTCCGGTTGGATGGCCAGGGCCCGTGCAATCGCCACCCGCTGCTGCATGCCGCCTGACAACTGGGGAGGGAACAAATCCGCCTTTTCCTCCAGGCCTACCAACTTCAGGTACTCCAAAGCACGCTCTCTGCGTTGCTGTTTGGAAATGGACAATCCTTCCAATCCCAGTTCCACATTTTTCAGGACTGACCGCCAAGGCAAAAGCCCGTAATTTTGAAACAGCATGACACATTTTCGGCTGGGCCGCTCCACTGGAGTCCCTCCAAAAAGAACCGTTCCGCTATCTGGTTGTTCAAACCCGCCGAGAATATTCAGCAATGTGCTCTTGCCACAGCCACTCGGTCCCAGGATGGAAACGATCTCCCCTTTTTTCACTTGAAAAGAGAGATTTTGCAAGATCTGTTCCGTTTGGCCCTTGACAGTAAAACTTTTGCTCAGGTTCTGCACTCGAACGGCAGGCGTTTGCTCCAATACCTCCCCCTCCTCCGTCCGTCTCAAACTGCCATAACCGAATACGACTGTCCGATGTGCTGCCACTTATTTTAAAATATGTATTCCGACTAGTCAACTTATTTTTATAAGGTAATGTATCAAAATATGTTTATGTTACCTGTTTCCTTGTAATGATGTAAGAGCTTTCTTTTGACAGACTTCTACAAATGTGGTAATAAAATAAAAAATGGTGTGTCAGAGGAGCGTGTGCTGTGTTTCTCGAAGAAAACCGCTACCATGTGCCTGTTATCGTCAGTACAGGACGGATCCTTCAATATTTGAGCAGCTACGAAAACCGCAAAAGTTCCCTCTCCGAGATCTCGCAAGCGCTGAACATCAGCAAATCCACCTGCTTTCGAATCTTGCGCACGCTGGAGGATATGAATTACGTTTCTTATGACAAGCAATCCAAGCGCTACAGTCTCGGAGCCTATCTGGTGGTTTTGGGATCACGCGCGCTGGAACAACTGGATTATCTGACATTGGGGAAAAAATATTTGCAAAAAATCACGGAAGAGACCGGACTGACCTCCGCCATCGTCCAGAAAATCGGCGATGAGAACGTGGTCTACGTCACCAAAGAAGAGGCGGACAGTGCCGTCCGAATCTCTGTCGCCGTGGGCAAGCAATTCCATATCACACAAATCTCATTTGGAAAGTGTTTCTTGGCTTTTACCAGCGAAAAAGAGAGAATGGCGATCCTCTCCAAAGGTTTGGTCAAGTTGACCGACAACACGATTACCGATGTGGACGAGTACCTGGAAGAGTTGAATCGGGTACGAAAACAGGGATACGCGATCTCGCGCGAAGAGTATATCGTCGGCATCAATGCGGTATCGGCGCCCGTGTTCCGTCCTGATGGCGAGGTGTTGATGGTACTCTGCTGCCTTGGCATTGCCGCTCATTTTCCGGAAGAAAAAATGCATGAAGTGGGGCAAATGCTTCGCGATGCCGGAAAAGAATTGACCAGTCATCTGAACGGCCGGATGCCTGAAACGATTGAAACCTAATAAATTGGAACACAAGCCCTTTACAAGGCATCCGTCTTCCGGTATAATCATGAAATGTGATGAGGAGAAGCAACAAACGCTTCAGCTTTTTTGCTGGTGTAGCTCAGTCGGTAGAGCAACTGATTCGTAATCAGTAGGTCGGGGGTTCAAGTCCCTCCACCAGCACCATCCAACCTCAATAATGGGTTTTAGGGTCATACCTGTATACGGTATGGCTTTTTTATTGCCGTTTTGCCGGCACTTTGCCGGCATTGCTGTCTTGATTTGTCGGTTTGGCCAGCAAAGCGATCAATGGGGCGGCGGCTTCGCCTCTGGCCATCCTGCAAAAAATGAAGCGGATGCATGAAAGCATCCTCTTCATTTTCTTCCGGTTTATTTTGCTTCTGGTTTATTCTGCTTTCGGAAGCATCTTCAGATTGATGATCGCCAACCTACCGGCATTCGGATCGTGTGTTCAGGCCAGGCCCGCGTATGCGCGGTCCCGGCAGGTTGGGGCAGACCTTAACTCTGCAAAACTTGTTTTACGGCTTCCTCAAGAGGTGTGGCATTTCCGATGAGCTGCTGCAGATCATCGGATGTTTTTGCTGTCTCACCTTCGGCGATCGCATGATAGATTTTTGCAAATTCGACAGCCATGGGCTCAGGGAGTCCGTTCTTGACGAAGTTTTCCTTTGCCTCGTCAAAGGAAACCGCCTGGTGAATCACCTTTTTGCCGGACAGAGCCGTCAGGATTTGCGCCAGATCGTCGAAACTCCATGTTTGATTGGCAACGAGGTTATACGTCTTGTTTTCATGCCCTTCTTCAACGAGTACGGTGGCGGCGGCAAGGGCAAGATCGTTTCGGGTCACCGTATTCAGCCGTCCGCTTCCTGCATTCGTGATCAACACCCCGTGCTCCACGGCCGCCTTCAGCCCCGGATGGACAAAGAAATCGGTATACAGGGCATTGCGCAAGAACGTGTAAGGGATGTTCGTGGTACGAATGGCATATTCGGTCGCCAGATGGGGTAGTGCAAGGGATAATTTCGCCT
>Ga0207870_100719_pt1 | contig 10309 bp, 6 predicted proteins | sample CeladaPassage60B_FD_187477 | JGI IMG/M metagenome (GOLD analysis project Ga0207870, IMG submission 187477) | Cellulose-adapted microbial communities from the Joint BioEnergy Institute, USA - Passage3 60B (SPAdes) (version 2) | ecosystem: Engineered > Bioreactor > Continuous culture > Unclassified...
CTTGCCCTCTCCTATCCTGGAAACCATGAGGGGCATAAGGGCATTCCTGGTGGCGCTTGGACTTTTGGCCTTGGGCCTTGGCCTTTACACCTGGGCCTCTCCCTACCTCTTCCTCCGCGACCTCCAGAGGAACGGAAGGCATTGTGGTATACCATAGTTGGCATGAAGGCCCTGCTGGAGAGGGAGATCCCTCAATGAAGGCGGAAGCCTACCCTTTCAAGGGTAGGAGGAGATCACAATGACTAGTGGGGCCTCGAGGCCCTTGGGGACCTTGACAAGCGATTTTTGCCTTGTGGAAGGGATAGGAGGGATCGAGGTGAGGTTTTCACCGTCCTGGTCAAGGCGTCCTCGTTATTTCCCTGTACGCAGGGGTTAGCCGATACGACACTGGTAGCCAAATGTCAAGTGGCCCGGGCCTTTGTGCAAGGGATAAGGCAGGGGCATCCCTTTTGGGAGCAGGTGATCTCCAGGGGGGTAGCACTCCCGAGGCTTGGCGCCAAGTCCTGCCTCACCCAGGCTTCACCTGGAAGGGGAGACCCTCACCTTATATCGCCTGCTTCTTCGGTATTGAGCCAGGGGTGCCCCAGGAGGACAGGCTTCGCTTCGTCAACTGGGTCAACGATACCGCCCATGTGCTACGCTTTTCCACGAAAGCCCAGTCGCCGGACAAACTGGTGGTGGACCACGACCTCCCCTTCCAGGGAGGGGTGCTGGAGTCTCAGATACGCTTTATTCTGCGCTTCTTTCATCAGGGCCTTCCCCTGCTCATCGCCCTCCGCGGGGGTGCAGGCCTTCTTCGTTAGGGTTTTGAAGGCGTGGACCGGGGCTGGGTGGGGGGCTCCTTGCCCCTCGGTAACCCCAAACCCCCACGGCAGGCTGGATAGAATGGAAGCGGAAAACGTATGAAGACCTCCTTACGGCTTTTGCACACGGCAGACTGGCACCTGGGGAAGACCTTAAAGGGCGTGGATCGCACCCCGGAGGTGGCCTCGGCCCTCGAGGAGGTCCTCAGATTGGTGCGCTCCGAGAGGGTGGACCTCGTCCTGGTCAGCGGGGATCTCATGGACCACCCCCAACCCTCCACGGAGGCGGAAGCCCTCCTGGTGGAGTTCTTCCTGCGTTTGGCAGAAGCGAAGGTTTCGGCCATGGCCATCGCCGGGAACCACGACTCTGGGGAGAGGATGGAGCGGGTCTATCGTCAGCTCTTGGGTCGCTTCGGGGTGGAGCTGCGGGGCCAGCTGGCTTTCGCCCACGAGGGCGGGGTGGTGGATCGGGGAGGCCTCAGGGTGGCCCTGGTGCCCTTCCTTTCCGAAAGACGCCTGGCCAAGACCCTGGAACTTCCCCCTGAGGAACGCCACCTGGCCTATGCGGAGGGGATGCGCCGCCTTTTGGCCCACCTGGCCCAGGAGGGCACTCCGGACGTGTACCTGGCCCACTTCACCGTGGCGGGGGCCAGGGTGGGGGGTGGGGAGTATGTGCTGCACCTGGCCGAGCACTACGCCGTGCCTCCTGGAGCCCTGCCGGGGGCCCGCTACATCGCTTTGGGCCACCTTCACGCCCTGCAGCAGGTGGCGGAAAACGCCTGGTACCCGGGAAGCCTGATCCCCCTGGACTTCGGGGCCAGCGAGCGGGCGGAGAGGGGGGTGGTGCTGGTGGAGCTCCCTCTGGACCGCCATCTTCCCGCCCGGGTCCACCCCATGCCGACAAACTGGGGAAAGCCCCTCCGCACCTTCCGGGTCAGGGTTTCCCAGGTGCAGGAAAGCCCCGGGGAGCGGGCCCGAATCCTGGGGGAGATCGAGGCCTTCCCGGGCTGGGCCCGGGTGGTGGTGCAGGGGCCCATGCACCTGGAGCTGAGGGACACGCTTAAGGAAATGGAGAGGGTCCTCGAGGTGGCGTGGGAAGAGGAGAGGGAAGGAGACGGGGGCGAGGCGCACCCCCCACCCTCCGCCCTCGAGGAGGCCTACCGGCAGTACCTGATGGAGGCAGGCCGCTGGGAAGGGGACCCCCCGGGGGAGGAGCTGGTCCATAGCTTTGCCAAGTTGCGGCAGGAGGTGGAAGAACATGAGGCCGGTGAGGATTGAACTGGAGGGTTTTGGCCCTTACCGGAAACGCCAGGTGGTGGACCTGGAGGGTGCGGATCTTTTCGTCATCACGGGTCCCACGGGAAGCGGTAAGACCACCCTGTTGGATGCCATTACCTTCGCCCTTTACGGAAGGGTTCACCGCCTGGGCAGCCGCAGGATCGAGGAGATGCGCCATCCCGAGGCGGAGAGGATGTGGGTGAGCCTCACCTTCCAGGTGGACGGCCGGGTCTACCGGGTGGAACGGGAGGTGGGCAGGAGGCGGGAGGTCCGGGTGGCCGAGCACCTGGGGGAGCGCTGGCAGATCTGGGATGTCAGGGGCCGGAATCTGGAGGGTAGTTTGGAGAGGATCCTGGGCATGGACTACGACACCTTTGTCCGGACCGTGCTCCTGCCCCAGGGTGAGTTCGACCGCTTCCTGCGCCGGGACAAAGGGAGCGAGCGGCGGAAGATTCTGGACCACCTCTTCGGCCTGGATGTCCTTCAGGACATGAGGACCAAAGCCAGTGAGCGCAAGGGGAACCTGGAAAGCAGGATCGCCGCCCTCGAGGCCGAGCTGGAGTCCTTGAAGGAGGCCACCCCGGAGGCCCTGGAGCAGGTCCGGAACAGGATGGGGCAGGTGAAAAAGGCCCTGGAGGCGAAGACGAGCGAGCTAAAAAAGGTTCAGGATGTCCGGGACCACTTCAGGACCCTCCTCGCCCTATACGGGGAAAAAGCCCGTTTGCAAGAGGAGCTTTCCCGGCTCATGGAGGCGGAGCCTGCGCTTCTGGGGGACAAGGAACGGGCGGAGCTTTCCCAAAGGGCGAGGAAGCTCGTGGATCTGCTAGCGGAAAAGGAGAAGGCGGAAGCCCTTCTGAAGGAACTCAAGGAAGCGGACGCCCAGTTGGAGGAGGAGCGTGACGCCTTGGCTCGGGAACTGGACCTGGCCGAGCTCGAGCGGCTGGAAAGGCTTTGGGCCCAACGCGCCTACCTCCGGTCCCTCCACGACCTCCTGGGGAAGGCGGGAGAGAAACCTGCCCTCCATCCGGAGGCTTCCCCGTGGGAGGAGGAGGACGAGGCCGCCTTAAGGGAGGTCCTCGAGGAGCTTCCCCGCATGGAAAAGGCCAGGGAGCTGAAGGAGAAGCTCGTCCGCCAAGAGAAGGAGCTATCGGAGGTGGAGGCCGGGCTTCAGCAGACTCGCATGGCCCTGGTCCAAACCCTCCAGGCGGAGGTGGAGGAGCTGGAGGAGAGGCTTGGCCACCTGGAACGCCATCTGGGCGAGCTTGGGGTGGCCCGCTTCCGCCACCTCCTGCGGCCGGGAGAACCCTGTCCCCTTTGTCTCACCCCCGTCCAGGCCCTGCCGCCGGCCCTGGAGGAGGGGAAGGAGAAGGAGCTGGAAGGGGAGAGAAAGCAGGTGGAAAGGCAGCTGGCCAGGAAGCGGGTGGAGCTTGAGCGCCTGCTGACGCTTGTCGGGCAGGAGGTTCCCCCGGCGAAGGTGGGGGTGGTGGCTGCCCTGGAAAAGGAGGAAACCCGGTTGGCCCGGCAGGCGGATGAGCTACGGGTTGCCGTAGGGTCTCTGAAAAAAGCCCTTGCGGACCTCGAGGTGGAGGACCTGGACCTGGAGGAGGAGTTTCGGCGCCTTGGCCAGGAGAAGCACCGCCTGGCCCTCTCCCTGGCGCACCACCTGGCGCAGGTGCTGGGGGGAAAGGACCTGAAGGACTTCATGACCTGGCTGGAGGAGCGCCTCCGGCACCTGCGGGGGCAGAAGAAGAGGCTGGAGGAGCTGGAGGAAAGGAGAAGGGAGCTCAGGGAAGAGCTTGGGCTCGTCCTGGCCCGGCTTGAGGAGAAGGTACGGGCCTTGGAGCAAGCCTGGAAGGATAACCCCGACCTTCCCCGGGACGGGAAGGCCCTACGGGCCCTTCTCCTGGATGAGGCAGAGGAGAAGAGGGCCCTTGAGGATTGGGAGAAACACCGGGACCATGTCCTAAGGGTCGAGGGAGCCCTGAAGTCCCTGGAGGCCAGGCTTCAGGAGCTGGCTCCGTTGTCCAAGACGCCGCCCACGCAGGAGGACCTGGAGGAGCTGGAGAAGCGCCTGGAGGATCTCAGCCAGGAGATCGGGGAGCTCAGCCAGGAACTGGGTGAGCTTCGTGGGAAGCTAGTGAACCTGGAGGGAGAGGTGAAACGCCGCGTGGGCCTGGAGGAGGATCTCCGGGAAAGGCGGCGGCAGTTCCGCATCTGGGAGGCCCTTACCAGCGACCTGCAGCAGCGGGCTTTCCCCGAATGGCTGCACCGCCGCCTGCAGCGGGCCCTCCTGGTCAGGGCCAACGAGATCCTGCACCAGCTCTCCTCCGGACGGTACAGCCTTAGGGTCGGGGAGGAAAGCGGCCTGGAGTACGAGGTGTACGACGCCTGGACGGGGGTCCACCGGTCTGCGCACACCCTCTCGGGGGGCGAGTCGTTTCTGGCGAGCCTGGCCCTGGCCCTTGCCCTTTCGGAAGAACTTGCCCGCAGGAAGCTGGAGGCCTTTTTCCTGGACGAGGGGTTCGGCACCCTGGACGGGGAGACCCTCGAGGTGGTGGCGCAGGCCCTCGAGGGGCTGGGACGGCAGAACCGGATGATCGGCGTCATCACCCACGTGGAAAGCCTGGCCCAGCGTTTCCCCATGAGGCTTCGGGTTCGGAAGGGGAGGGGGGAAAGCGTGGTGGAGTGGGTGGACTGAGGGCAGGTTACTCCTTGGGGCCAAACTCGTAGCGCTGGGTGTACTGGCACGGCCTCGAGCACAAGGCGGCGAACTTCCTCGAGGAGCGCTTCCGAAGCCCGGGCCCCACGGACGAGGAAAGCGTCTACCGGGGGCTCAAGGAGACCTCCGTCCTCCACCTCTGGTGCGGGAGCCTCGACTCCTTCCTCTTCCTGGGAAGCCTGGTCTTCTTCGGAAGCCTCCTCCCCCTGAACGCGGCCCTGGTCTTGGCCCCGCTCCCCATCGTCTTCAGGCACCCCGAAAGCCTGAGGAAGGTCCTCCTCCCGCTCCAGCGCCTCACGGTGCGGGAGCCAGGGGAGAGGAGGCTCCGCTTCGTGGCGAAGGCCCTCTCGGAATACCTGCAGGGCCTCGAGGGCCCCGAACCCATGCGGACCGAGAAGGCATGGTAGAAGGCGGGAAAGGCTCCCGCCTCCGCCCCGAAAAGACTGCGGGAAGACCAAGTAGGCTTTACCGAAAAACCCTCACCACAGTAAACTGGACGCCCGAAGGAGGTGCGATGAACAGAAAGCGGCTCGGACTGGCGGTTCTCGGCCTTGGTCTCAGCCTTCTGCTCACTGCTTGCCCCATGACTCCGCCGCCTGATGGAGGCGGCGGAAGCGGTGGCAGCGGTGGCGGTGGCGGTGGCGGAAACGGCTCCACTCCTTCCCCCACCTTCACCCTCGCCCTGAACCCCTCGAGCCTCACGGTCCAGCAGGGGAACAGCACCCAAACCACCCTCACCATCACCCCCCAGAACGGCTTCACGGGGACGGTCAACCTCTCCTTAGTGCCAGGCGACACCCAGGTGCCCCAGGGACTCGACCTCTCTCCTCAAAGCGTCCAGGTCACGGGGCCTAGCTCCGTGGACCAGCCCCTCACCATCTCCGCCTCCTCCTCCACCCCCACGGGCACCTACCGGATCAAGGTGCGGGCCACCTCGGGAAGCCTCACCAAGGAGGCCAGCCTCACCGTCGCGGTGCAGGCCCCCTCGGGCGGAGGTGGTGGAGGCGGTGGGAGCGGAAACGGCGCCACCGTCACCGTCCGCCAGCTGGACTCCACCCCCCTGGTGGGGGCCTACTACCGGGTGGGCGGCGGGAGCTGGCAGACGCTTAGCTTCAGCGGCGGCCAGGCCACCTTCACCGCCACCGGGGACTACGAGGTGGCCGTGCGCTGCCAGAGCGGGCCGAACGTGCCCACCGACATCTATCTCTTCAAGGCCACGGTGAGCCAGGCGACCGCTCTAAGCTTCTCCTGCGAGAACGGACCCACTTACCCTCGGACCTTCGAAGTCAACCTGCCCGAAAGCATCGGCAGCTACACGCTTCAGCCAGGGGACACGGTGGCTGTCGGCAACGCGATGGAAACCTACACGGGCTCCAACCCCGTCTCCCTCACCGCCTACACTACCGATGGGACGCAAGAGGTCCTCTTCACGGTCCTCCGTCCCGAGGGCGAGGGCGGCCCCATACCGAGCTCCGTCACTCCCATCGGCTACAAGCTGGCGACGCTCGTGGTAGGGCCAGATGCGCCCACGACCGTGGACGCCACGGGATGGCAGCCTTTCTCCGGGGCCCGGAACATCGCTTCCCTCGAAGTGCCTCAGGGCTACATCGGAGGCGCCTTGGTGCACTTCTTCCGCGACGGCATGGGGGTCATTAGTCCCGTGGGACTGGCCGACCGCTACGGGCTTCTCAACGTTTCGGGCAAGTACATCGGCCTCGCCCAAGCGGCCCCCGCGGACCCGAACAGCGTGGGCAGCCTGCTCATGGCGGTCAAGGACACCGGAGGGAACGACTGGACGCCGAGCCTCATGAACCCCTGGGAGGCGGGACAGTTCAGCGTGGACGGAGCCACCTTCACCCTAGCCCACCCGCAGGCCCAGATGTACGAGCTCACGGTCAACAACGGGCTCGTACAGGACGCGGAAGGGGGTTACAACCTGAGGGCGCGGATCGTGGTCTACGCTAACGGGAGCACCACCTACACGGTTCCCGTGGTGCCTGGCCTGAGGTACGCCCTCGAGGGCTTCGCCAGCCGCTCCGTGAGCCTCGACCTCATGGCCTTCCGGGGAACCCTGACCGCGACCCAAGTCCTCTTCTCCACGCGGGTGCCTACGGAAGACGAGCTGGCCGGGGTAGACCTGGCTTGGGCGCAGCGCTACGTCTACTTCAGCGGCCCCTCCTACGCCCTGCCCTAGAAGCTTCGCGGGACACCCGGGGGCCCTACTTGGCCCCCGGGATTTTGACGCGACCGCCCCGAGCGGAACGTCCTCCCTAAACCCGAAAAGGTCAAGCCGCCCACTTGCCCACAGAAAGAAGGGTGTCCTGCATGGAAGAGAAAACCCCCTTCGGAAAAGAGGCGAACCTCACGGGGGAACGGGGTACCCTGGTTTTGAGGTGCCCCGTTTTTTGCGTCAGGAACGGGCCTCTCTATCTTCGCGAAACCTATCTTTCGCGAAGAACCCCTGAGCCTTGGGCTGCTTGCAGGTAAAGAGGGCGGTGTCTAAGGACCCGGGACGGTATACTCCGCCCGTGGGGCGCGCTCGAGCCCCGGGGGCTCTTGACAGAAGGTTCTGAACCTCGCTTTCACCGACGGATCGTTTTTCCCGTTGAGAAAGGGATGAGGAGCGCCCGGAGAAAGGTTTTGCCGTCGCAATCAAGTGTTCTTTCCCCACATGCGGGGGTTAGCCGGACCTGGAGGAGGGCAGGACCGCCTTCCGGGTCGTTCTTTCCCCACATGCGGGGGTTAGCCGGTCACCTCCACAGCCCGGGCGTACTCCACCCCGTTCTTTCCCCACATGCGGGGGTTAGCCCTGTGAGCACCACGTGCACGGCCCAGTAGCCGAGCGTTCTTTCCCCACGTGCGGGGGTTAGCCGAAACGAGCGGGCGCGGAGCACGGCGACCTCCTCGTTCTTTCCCCACATGCGGGGTTAGTCGTTCCCCAGGGCCCGCGCGCGGCCTACGAGGGCCGTTTTTCCTCATGAGCGGGGGTTAGTCGTTGCGATCCTCCCAGCCTAAGTGGCCAACATAGTTCTTCCCCCATGCGCGGGGGTCAGTCTGGCAGGCTCGCTTGGCGCGCCGAGAGCTCGAGGCCTTCCCCGCAGCGGGGTTCAGCCAAGTGCGGCCACCCAGCGAGCCTCAGCTTGACCGCTTCCCCGTGGAGGTCTTCTCCCCTACCCCGCTTACAACGCCTCCTCAAGCTTTGTCGCCGCGACCTCGAGGGCGAGCCGATCTCTTCGTGGAGAGGCGGCCCGCCCCTCGAGCGCCGAGGGCTTCCCCCTCGGGCTTCCCCGCACAGCGGTCGGCGCGCCCGCCTAAGGCCGATTCTTCCCGTAAGGAAGGGGCAGGAAGCGGTGAGGGAAGCGTTTCGCCGTCGCGGTCAAGCATCCTTTCCCCGCACGCGGGGGTTAGTCGACCAGGGAGGGCACCGCACCAGAGCAGACGTCCGTCCTTTCCCCACACGCGGGGGTTAGTCGGGGTCCCAGCGGGTCGTGTCCACTGCGACCAACGTCCTTTCCCCGTACGGGGGTGAGCCAGAGCGAGCCGTCGAGGCCCAGCTTGGCCGTTTCTCTTTCCCCGAACCCACGGGGGTCAGTCAGGCCGCTACCTCGAGGGCGTCCTTCGCCCGGCCCCCTTCCCCTCGCGGAAGCCGCTGCGAAGCCCTTTCTCCGCCAGCCCTCGAGGCCGAACGGCGGGCGGTCGTGCGCGCGCGGGTAAAATCCAGCTGGGGGTAAGTCGTGCGTGAGACGCGCTTGGCTTCTCTGGGCGCGCGGTTCGCCGCCGCGCTCGTCGACGGGGTGGTCTCGGGCCTCCTCACGGTGGTCTCGGGAGCGGCAACGGCTTTCCTTTTCTCCTCCGCAAGTGAGGAAGTCCTCGGCTTGAGCGTGCTCTCCGTCTACCTCCTCGTCCCCCTGGCCTACTACTGGGCGCCCACGGCCCTCTCGGGACAGACCCTCGGGAAGCGGCTGGTGGGGATCAAGGTGGTCGACGCTGAGGGAAGACCGCCGGGCTACTTCAGGGCGGCGATGCGCGAGCTGGTGGGGAAGTTCCTCTCCGCCCTGCTCCTCTACCTCGGCCACCTCGTGGCCTTCTTCCACCCGGAAAGGCGCGCCCTGCACGACCTGGTCGGAGGGACCTGGGTCGTGACGACGGCCCAGGAGCAGAAGGCGCCCGTGGAGGACGGCCGGACCTAGGCGGGCCGCCTCGAGGGGTCCGGGGGGAGGTGGAAGGCGGGCGCAGGGCGGGGTCTGCCTAGATACAAAGAGGAAGGGTAAGCCGCGGCGTGTATCTAGGAAGGTCCGCCCCTCTCCGCAGCGGCCCCCAGGCCCTCCGGAGAACCTGGGGCCTGCGAAAGGTAGACTGGCGAGTGGGACGCCATGAGTCTGCTGACTATAGCGGACAAAAGGCTCGCAGCCTCGCTGCTGGAGCGAGGTCTGGTGTCGGAGGAGGACCTCGAGCGGGCCCTGGAGCGCCACCGCGAGGGCGCGGGCTCTCTCCTCGAGGTCTTGGTGGACATGGGTCTCGTCTCCGAGCGCGACCTCGTCCGGGTCGCGGAGGAGGACTTCGGGGTCCCCTTCGTGGACGTGGACCGGCTGGAGGTCCCCCCCAAGGTCAAGGCCCTCCTTCCCGCGGAAAAGGCCAAGGGGCTCTGGGCCGTCCCCTTTGCCCTGGACGAGGAAGCGGGAGTGGTGCGGGTGGCCTTCCTCAATCCCCTGGACACCCTGAGCCTCGAGGAGGTGGAGGACCTCACGGGGCTCGTGGTGGAGCCGTACCAGGCGACGAAGACCGCTCTCCTCCGGGCCATGGCGCGGTTTTACCCCGAGCTCGGCCTCTCCCCTCCCCCGCCCCGCGGCGAGGAGGAGGAGAGGACCGAGCGCTTCGCCTCTTTCCTCCTGGAGAGGGGGGTCGTCCCCGAGGAGGACGTGAAGCGGGCCCTCGCCGAGTCCGAGGAGACCGGGGAGCCCCTTCACCGCGTCCTCCGCAGGAAGGCCGACGCTTCCGCCGTCCAAAGGGCCCTCGCGGAGTTTCTCGGCTTGCCCTACCTGGAGGAGCCTCTTCCTGAGCCCGACCCCGAGGCCGCGGCGCTCCTCGCGAGGCCCGACGCCCTCCACCTCGAGGCGACGCCCTTCGCGCTCGCGCCGGACGGGAGCGTGGAGGTGGCCCTCGTGGACCCGGAGAGACTGGACGAGGTGAGGTCTCTCCTCAAGAGGCCCGTCTCGCCTCTCCTCACGACGAGAGAGGCCTGGGAGGAGCTCTTCCGCCGGGCCTACCCCGAGAAGAACCGCCTGGGGGAGGTCCTGGTCCAGGAGGGCAAGCTCTCCCGGGGGGCGCTGAAGGAGGCCCTGGAGGTGCAGAAAGGCCTGCCCCGGGCCAAGCCTTTGGGGAAGATCCTGGTGGAGCTCGGCCTCGCCCGCCCCGAGGACGTGGAAGAAGCCCTCAAGAAGCAGCGCCAAGGGGGGGGAAGGCTGGAGGACACCCTGATCCAGTCGGGAAAGCTCAAACCCGAGGCCCT
>Ga0207870_100726_pt1 | contig 10229 bp, 6 predicted proteins | sample CeladaPassage60B_FD_187477 | JGI IMG/M metagenome (GOLD analysis project Ga0207870, IMG submission 187477) | Cellulose-adapted microbial communities from the Joint BioEnergy Institute, USA - Passage3 60B (SPAdes) (version 2) | ecosystem: Engineered > Bioreactor > Continuous culture > Unclassified...
GATGGTCCAAAGTAGGGATAGGGCCGCTTGGGTCATGGCACCCGTCATCAGACGGGAAACCGGCGGCCCCTTTCAAGTGGTCCCCCGAGCATAACTATCCCCAGGGTGCATAAGTGCAAGTTTTGAGACACCCGACCTGCGGGTACGACCTTGGCCACCTGGGCCTGGTGGCCGGCATCGTGGAGCTTATTGGGTCAGTCGCGTCGCTCACCACCAATGGAGGGGTTTCCCAGCCTTGGTAGCATGGGACCATGCCCAGCTTCGAGGAACGCATTGCCTCCTACCTCCTCCGAATGGAAGAGCTGGAGAAGGCCCGCCCCGAAGGCGACCCCGAGGCCCAGCTCGTCCCCCTCGTGAGAGAACTCCTCGAAGCCTTCGAAGGGGTGACGGTGGTCCACGAGGTGAGGACGGGCCTCGGCCGTCCCGACATGGGGGTCAAGCGCGGGGGCCTTCTGGTGGGTTTCGTGGAGCTCAAGGCCCCGGGAAAGGGGGTCGATCCCACGCGGTTTCGGGATCCCCACGACCGCAAGCAGTGGGAGAACTTCAAGAACCTCCCCAACCTGGTCTACACGGACGGAAGGGAGTTCGCCCTCTTCCGCCAGGGGGAGAAAGTGCGGGAGGTGCGCCTCTCTCCGGGAGAAGCCACCCGCCTTGAGGAGTTTTTCCGGGACTTCCTGGACTGGGAGCCCTTGGTTCCCGAGAGTCCCGAGAAGCTCGCCAAGTTCCTCGCCCCTCTCACCCGCTTCTTGCGGGAGGCGGTGCTGGAAGCCCTGGAGGCGAGCCCCGAAGGGGGACTGGCTCACCTCCGGGACGAGTGGAGGAAGACCTTTCTCCCCGGGGCGGACGATAAGACCTTCGCCGACGCCTACGCCCAGCTGATCACCTACGGCTTTCTCCTCGCCCGGAGCCTGGACACGGGGGAAGAGCCTTTGTACCTGGAGCGCGCCCTGGAGCTCCTGAGGGGGCAGTACGGCCTGCTGATGGAGGCCCTCTTCCTCTCCAACCACCCCCGGGTTCTCACGGAGATCCGCCCCGCCTACGACCTCCTGCGCCGCTCTCTCCAGGCGGTGGACCCCAGGAGCTTCCGGGAAAATGGGGCGGAGTTCTGGCTCTACTTCTACGAGCACTTCCTGGCTGCCTACGATCCCGAACTGCGCCGCGACATGGGGGTCTACTACACCCCGGTCCAGGTGGTGAGGGCCATGGTCCGCCTGGTGAACGGGCTCCTGAAGGGGAAGAGGCTCGGCTACTCCTCGGGCTTCGCTCACGAGGAAGTGACCGTCCTCGACCCGGCCACGGGTACGGGAACCTTCTTGTTGGCCGTTTTGGACCAGGCCCTAGAGGACGTGACCCACGTCTACGGGAAGGGGTATCGGGGGCAGTACGCTGGGGAAGTCGCCAGGAGGCTCTACGGGATCGAGATCATGGTGGGCCCCTACGCCGTGGCCCAGCTTCGCCTCTCCCAAGCTCTCCAAGCCGAAGGGGGATCCCTTCCCCAAGAAGGCCTCAACCTCTACCTGGCGGACACCCTGGAGGCCCCTGAGGCCCCGCCCCTAGAGCAGCCCTTCTTCTACGAGCGCCTGGGGGAAGAGCGCAGGAAGGCCGCCCTGCTCAAGCGGGAACAGCCCATCTTGGTGATCCTGGGCAATCCCCCCTACGACCGGGTAGAAGGGGAGAGCGAAGAAGAACGTGGGCGCAAGGGGGGATGGGTTCTGAAAGGCCCTCGCGAGCCCCACCCCCTGATGGAGGACTTCCTTCGACCCGTTCGCGAAGCGGGGCTCGGCGTTCACCTGAAGAACGTCTACAACCTTTATGTCTACTTCTGGCGCTTCGCCCTTTGGAAGGCCTTCGAGCAAGACCTCAAGCGCCGTGGAGTGGTGGCTTTCATCACGGCGAGCTCTTACCTGCGGGGTCCGGGCTTCGCGGGCATGCGGGCGCACATGCGCCGCTTGGCCCACGAGGTCTACATCCTGGACCTCGGCGGGGAGGGTTGGGGGGCGGTCAGGGAGGAGAACGTCTTCAACATCCAGACCCCCGTGGCCATCGCCCTCGTGGTGCGCTACGGGGAGAAGGAAGGGGAGGAGCCCGCCCGGGTGTTCTACTACAGGCTTCCTGAAAACACCCGGGAGACAAAACTTGAGGCCCTGGACGGTCTCAAGTCCCTTGAAGAGATCCCCTTCCAGGAAGCTCCCAAGGGCTGGATGGATCCCTTCGTCCCCCAGATGGGCGGAGACTACGCTACCTGGCCGAAGCTCACCGACCTCTTCCCCTGGCAACACCCAGGGGTGCGGTTCAGCCGCACCTGGCCCATCGGGCCCACGAAAGAGGTGCTGGAAGAGCGTTGGAAAAGACTGCTCAGCAGCCCTAACCCCGAAAGGGCAAGGCTCTTCCGGGAGGATCGGGACCGTAAAGTGTCCCGGAAATACCCGGCCATTCTAAGCGACAAAATCCTTCCGGCCATAGCCAGCCTTGACCCAAAAGACCCTCCTGAAGGGTACCTTCGCTACGGCTATCGCTCCTTCGACCGGGCCTGGGCCATCGTGGACGGCAGGGTGTGTAGCAACCCCCGTCCTCCCCTGTGGCGGTCCTGGGGCGAGAAGCAGGTCTACCTCGCCTCCCTCCTCACCAGCCCCTTGGGCCGGGGACCCGCCCTCACCGCCACCGCTCAGGTACCTGACTTGCACTACTTCATCGGTCATGGTGGCGGCAAGGACATCATACCCCTCTACCGGGACGGGGAGGGCAAGGAGCCCAACATCACCAAGGGCCTCTTGGACTTGTTGCAGGAGGCCTACGGCTTTCCCGTTTCCCCAGAGGACTTTCTGGCCTACGTCTACGCCCTTCTGGCCCACCCCGCCTACACCGAGTGTTTCTTTGAGGAGCTCCGCATCCCGCCCCCCCGCGTCCCCATCACCAAGGATCCCGACCTCTTCAAGAAGGGAGTGGAGCTGGGGAGCGAACTCCTCTGGCTCCACACCTACGGGGAGCGGTACAAGGACGGGCGGGACTGGAGCACTTTCCAGGGGCGGGCCCGCTGGGAGACTAGGCCCACCTCTTACCCCGAAGGGTACAGGTACGATGAAGCCCACCAGACCCTTTACGTGGGAGACGGAGAGGTCCACCCCGTGCCCCCAGAGGTCTACAACTTCGAGGTCTCGGGGTTCTCCCCCCTCCAGGCCTGGTTGGGCTACCGCAAGCGCGACAGAAGAGGCAGAAAGAGCAGCCCCCTGGACGAGATCGTCCCCCGGGAATGGACCCCAGACCTGGGAAGAGAGCTTCTGGAACTCATCTGGGTTCTGGAGAAGACCTTGGAGCTTTACCCCAAGCAAAAGGAACTCATGAAGGAGGTGCTTTCCGGAAGCCTGTTCCTGGCCGGAGAACTTCCCCAGCCCCAGGACGAAGAGCGGAGGGCCCCCGAAGGGAGCAAGAAGCACGGGCAAGACCGTTTGATAAGCGATTGACAGCCGAACCTCGGCTCCAGGTTATCTCGTGTCCCGTCCGCCCGCCAGGAAGGCCCGTAGGGCTTCCTCCACTATCTCCGAGATCTCCTTCCCCTCCTCCACCGCCTTGAGCTTCAGGACCTTGTGCAGCTCCTTGGGGACGTAGACCTTCAGGGCGGTGTAGTCCTCCCGGCGGCTCTTGCCCCGGACCTTGGCCTCCTCCTCCCCCTTGGCCGAGCGGAGCAGCCTCTCGAACTTGCTCATCCTCCCACCACCTCCAAGACCTCCTCCCCCACCCTGCGGTAGTCTTCCCAGGCGAGGCGGGCGCGAGGGTCGCGCACGGCGTACACGGGTACCCCGAGGAGGGCCGCCTTGGCGAAGGCGCTGGCCCTCCGCACCTGGGCCCGGAAGACGGGCACCCCGTGGGCCTCCAGGAGCTTCCGAGCCTCCTCCCCGTCCCGGCTCGGCCGGGGGGGGACCATGTTGAGGAGCACCCGGTACCGGGCCCCCGAGGCCCTGAGGGCCTCCAGGGTGGCGAGCAGGGCTTCGAGGGCCAGGGCGTCCGGGGCGGTGGGCAGGACCAGGAGGTCTGCTCCCTCGGCCAGGGCCTCCAGGTCTTCCCGGGAGGGCCTGGCCTGGGTGTCGATCACCACGTGGGCGTGCTCCCGGGCGTACCGGGCGGCCGCGCGCTCGTCCACCACCCGGGCAGGGAGGCCTCCCCGGCGGTGCCAGCCCGTGGCGGAGCGGTTCGGGTCCCCGTCCACCAGCAGGGTGGGGCCGAGCTCTGCCAGGAAGGCGGCCAGGTGGACGGCGGTGGTGGTCTTGCCCACCCCGCCCTTGAAGCCCGTGACCGCCAGGATCACCGCTCCCCTCCCTCCGGGGCCTCCCCCCGAGCGCCGGAGCACCCGGGCGCCCCCGTCCTACAGGTACTTAAGTCCTCAAGAACCCAGGGACTCACCTCTCCTCCTCTCCCTCCGAAGAGGGCATGGCCGCCTGCACCTCCGCCCAGGCGGGGCCCAGCTCCGCCCGGAACTCCTCCTCCAGCTGCTGCCTCCGCAGGAGGAGCTTGGCCTCCCCGTACCGCTTGAGCCAGTTCTCCTTCTCCCGCTTGATGTCGCAGTAGTGGAGGTAGGCGCACTCGGCGCAGGGGGTTTCCAGGCAGAAGGCCAAGGGCTGCTTCGGGGGCTCCATGGGCACCCCGTTCGCCCGGAGCTCCGCCACCGCCCGCTCCACGAAGGAGGGCTCCAGGCGCATCACCCGGAACTGCTTGTCCCAGAGGCGGGGCCGCACGGCCTTCTCGGGGGCCGCCCAGCCGTAGTTGCGGGCGATCTGCCCCACCCACTTGGGGTCCCGCCACCTGGGGATGTCCACCGTCCGCTCCCGGCCCCAGTCGTCTCCCACCAGCCGGCGGGCCTCGTAGACCACGTGGGACAGGGCCACGTAGGCCCGGTACCCCTGCCGCACCAGCTCCTTGAGGGCGGTCTCCACCACCTCCACGTCGGAGGGGGCCTCTTCCAGGCGGCCCTCCTGACGGCGGAGGGCCGCCTCCAGGCGGGCGACGAGCTCCTCGTCCCCCAGGTGGTGGGCGATGGTGCGCAAGGGGGCGGCGATCTCGTCCAGGCGCTCCCCCTTCCCCGCGAAGCGCTCCCGGTAGAGGGCGTGGAGGCCCGCGGCGTTCTCCATGGCCCAGACGTAGAGGTTGTCCCGGAGCTCCGCCAGGGCCTCCGGGGGGAGGCCCTCCGTCCTCGGCCGCCCCCTCAGGTCCTTGAGGCGGGCGGTGCGGATGACCAGCATCCGGCTCCCGAGGATCTCCCCCGCCCCCTGGGTGTTGGTGATCACCTTGACCCCGAAGAAGTTGAGGGCGTAGACCCGCATCCCCTTGGTGTCCACCCAGTTCTTCACGGCGGTCTCCTTCTTGTAGGAGACCTTGAGGAACTGCTCCAGCTGGGAGGCCTCCGCGCTCCCCGAGCGCTGCCTGACCTCCTCCAGGTCGTCGAAGGCCACGAGGCCTCCCGTCTCGTCGATGACCCGGGCGGCGGCGGCGGCCGAGGTCTGGCCCGTGACCACCACCCCGTTGGCCCCGAGCTCCGCCATGAGGCGGGCGAACTCCGTCTTCCCCGAGCCCGGGGGACCGACCACCAGGAAGAGGGGCACGGCGTCGAAGACCGCCTGCACGTAGGAGGTCATGACCCCGAGGGCGGCCAGGACGTAGCCGTCCTCCCCGGGGAGGACCACCTGGCGGAGGTGGTCGACGATCAGGCGGGGCAGGTCCCGGGGGGCGAGGGTCATGGCGCTCCGCCCGCGCCTCCTCGCCTCCAGGAAGCGGTTGATGGACTCGGCGCTCCAGGAGCCCTTCGTGTCCCTGGTGGCCTTGGGAGGCCTGCGGATGATGGTGCCGTCGTCCAGGGCTAGCACCCGGTCCTCCGGGGGGGTGCCGGGGGGCGCGGGGAGGTAGCCCCAGCCCAGGACCGCGCCGTCGGAGCGCACCACCACGGTGCGGTAGCGGGCCCCCTCCTCCCCCCGGTCCTCCAGGATCCTCACGGGCACGTAGAGGTGCCCTCCCACGAAGGCCCGGTTGACGTCCACGGGGTCGGGGAGGCGCACCTTGGGACCCGAGGCCTCCTCCTCCCAAACCTCGGCCGCCTCCAGGAGGAGGCGGAAGCCCTCGGGGGTCCCGCCCGCGAGGAAGTAGTCCGTCCAGTCCTTCCCCTTCCCCTCGGGGACCCGCACCCGGCGCACGGGCCTCCCGGCCAGGGCCGCCACCCTGCGGGCGAGCTGCTCCCCCGCGGGGTCGGCGTCCTGGCCCAGGTACACCTCCTCCCAGGGGGCCCAGAAGAGGGGGTCGTTCCAGGCCTCGGGGACGGCCGAGCCGTGGGTGGAGGTGACCACGGCCAGGTCCTGGGCCCAGGCCTGGTCGTGGAGGCGGAACCACAGGGCCCACCCGTCCTTGGCCCCCTCGCAGACGAAGAGCTTGCGGCGGGGGGCGGGGCCCTCGAAGGGGGGGACGGCCCAGTAGGAGGCGGGCTTACCCCGGCCCCAGCCCTTCCCGGGAGCCCCCTCCGTGAGCCCGGGCACGTCGTAGTAGAGGTGGCGGCGGACGGGGGTCCCGTCTGGCCCGATCAGGGGGTAGGCCAGGGCGGCCTTGGCTCTGTCCGTGTCGGCGAGGCCCAGGTAGAAGCGCCGGGCCGCCCGGGCGTCCAGCCCCCGGGCCTGGAGGTAAGCCACGGCCTCTGGGGTCCGCAGGAGGCGGGACACCATGCGCTTGAGCACCTCCTCGGAGGCGGGGGCCAGCGGCCTCCCGTCCTCCCCCTTGGGGAGGAGGAGGTCCCGGAAGCGGGGGTGGTCGAAGGGGTCCCGGTCCCCGAGGCCTTGAGAGCCCGGGGGCTCAGGCGCTTCGGAACCCGAGTTCTTGAGCACCTGGACCTCAGGCCTCCCGGTCCCCCGCTTCCGCCTGAGCCTCGCCCTCCGCCTCCCGAGGGGGTCCTCCTCGGGGAGGCCGAGCCAGCGCGCGGCCCACCTGCGGGCCTCCTCGGGGGAGAGGCCCTTCGCCGCCTGGATGAGGGTGAGGAGGTTCCCCTGGCGGGGCTCGGGGGCGGAGGGGTCGTGGTCGATCCAGAGGCCCGTGGCCGGGTCCAGGGCGAGGCTGTCCCCCTTCTCCCCGGCCACGGACCCCGCCCGGTACTCCCGCCCCACCCTGCGGGCCCCGGGGAGGAGCTCCCGCACGAGCTCGTCCACCCGGTCCAGGAGGAGGTCGTGGAGGCCCTTCACCGTCCGCCTCCCCGGGCCCGGGCGTAGGCCCTCCAGCCGAAAGCGTAGCGGTCCGCGGGAGCGAACCGGGCGTAGTGCGCCTCCACCATCTCCACGGCGTCCAGGAGGACGCTGGCGGCGGCCTCGAAGCTCCCGGTGCGCTTGACGATCGCCGTGGCCACCACGTGCCGGACGGAGTGGGGGCCGAAGGGGAGGAGGCCCCGGGGGACGCCCGGGAGGGCGGCCACGTAGGCGGAGCGCCTGTAAAACATCGCCCTAAGGCGACCCTCGTCCTCCAGTTCGGGAAACAGGGGGACGGGCCCCTCGGCCCCCCCGGGCGACAGGCGGGGGCGGACCTCCGTCAGGTAGACGTGGAAGAGCTCTCCGAGGCGAACCCCTTCCAGCTCCCGGGTGAGCACGGGGTGGTCGGGGTCCTCCAGGGGGAAGCGCACCGGGTCGTCGTCGCGGAGGTGCGCGAAGACCTTGCTGGAGGCGTTTTTGAACTCTTTCTTGCGGTAGACGAGGTGGTAGACCCCTCCTTCCCGGAGGACGTGGCCCTTCCCCTGGGGGAAGTCCCCGTCGGGCCGAAAGACGCTCAAGTCCAGGCGGGCCCCGTACCAGTGCTTGGCCCTCAGGGGGTGGGCCGTCATGGCCCACCAGAGGACGGCATCCCGGTAGAGGGCGAGGGCCTCGCGCGCCGACGTCTCGGACTCGGGAAACTCGGGCGCCCTAAGGTCCCCCACCAGCCCCTTGAGGCGGCGGAGCATAAGGCCTACGCCCCTCAGGAGGTAGTCGAGGGGGTCCTCGGTCTCCAGGAGGGGCTCCACGGCGTGGTAGCCAGGGTCGCCATCTACCTGCGTCTCCACCCTCTTCCTGAAGTCCCTGAGCTCCGCGAGAGGGGCGTCGAGGCCGGCGACGCCGCGAGCCTTGAGGTAGCCGCAAATTTTCTCAACGAACCTCAGAAACACCGTGTCCGACCGCGTGGCGAGTTTGAAGTCCCCCCCGCCGTATTTCTTCTTGTAACTCTCGTATCTTTGCCAGCGCCAGTTGACGTAGTCCTTCACCAGGTCTACCCGGGTCAGGAGCTCGAACCCGGGTTTCAGGCGGCGCTTCTTGCAGTACCCGTAGAAAAGCTCCAACTGAAGGAGCTCCTTCCTCAGGGTCGGGTCTCGAACGGGCCGCCGGGCCGCCCCCTGGCCTTGGAGGGCCAGCTGCAACTGTGGGAAGCTCCCGCGAGGGGACGCGGCGTAGGCCCGGTAAGCCTCCCACTCCGCCTTCGCCTTTTTGGGCCACTCTTTGAAGCGGAGCCCAAACGACTCCTCCCGAGCCGCGCGGGCCCTGAGCTGCCGCTCAGAGAGCCGCGTCCAACGCTCCTCGTCCTCGCGGAGGAGGGCCTCTCGCTCCTCTTCCCCGAGGTCGCTCCACGGGACCCCGTAGCGAGCCAAGGAGGCCACGCCGAGGAAGGTTGCGACGAAAGCCTCACAGGAACGGTTTTTCACGCCTACGTCTACGCCGTACTTCTGCCTCCCCCACCTGGTCACCCTGCTGACTAGAGTCCCTCGGGGCAGACCCAGCGCGCTCTCGAGCCTCTCCACCGCGCCGCGCGACGAAGGCAAGCTGCGGCCCCGGCTCCACGCGCGCAAAGTCTCCCAGCTCACTCCCGCCTCCCTCGCCGCGGCGCTGAAGCTCAGCCCGGACCTGGCCAGGGCCCAGCTCAGGGCCTCGGGAAAGGTGGGGGGGACCTCGTCTAAGGCCTTCTCCCTGAGGACGATCTCTCGGGCTTTCTTGACGGCCGGGGCGAAGTGCGGGCGCGGCCTCCCTTCGACCCCCTGCAAGCGGTCCGCCAGAACCTGGACCTCCTCGTCGCTCAGGGAGGCGAGCCAGGCCCGGAGGTCCGCGACGTCCGGGGGAAGCACGCGGACGACCTGCCTGAAGTGGCTCGCGTACGACTTGTTGGACTCCTCGGCCAGGCGCTTAGCTATCTCCTCTACCGCTTCCTCTAGACGCGAGACGACCATGGTGCCTTCCTCCTTGTGTGGGAGCGCCGCCAGGAGGATAATGGCACCGGGACCCGTATCTGACTCGCGCGGGATCCCAGGGGACGGCGGCCGGGGAGACTCTAGGGGGAGCGCCCCGGCCGGCCGCTTTAACGCCTACCCTCGGCGGCATGCTGGCTCCTCAACAACCGTAGCGCCGTCTGGACCTCCTCGTCCTCGCGCCACGCGGTCTCTCCCAGGGCCGAGGCCAACCGGAGGCCCTCAGGGGTCAGGACGTACTGGCCCGACCTCCGCTCGACGAGCCCCGAGCGGCCGAGGGCCCTCAGGTAGTACCACGTGGCGTCCTCCGTGCGCCCGAGGAGCTCCGCCACCTCCTTCCCCGTGGGGAAGCGCCCGTGCCTCGCGACGAAGGCGAGCAGGGCCCTGAAGGCCGCTTGGCGTTTCCGGGTCAAGGCGGCGAGGGTCGCCTCGGGCATCAAGGTCATGATAGCGCAGACTCGTCCGAACTTCAACTAGACCTCACGGAGACCTCTGGCAGGTCCCGCCTGCCCCGGCGTAAGAAATCCCGTAACTTTACCCCCCGCCCCGGAGAGGCGAAGGGTCGGCACGGAGAGGAGAGGTCGGCACAGGGCCGTCCTGGAGAGAGCTCTCCGCGTGCCGACCTCCGTGCCGACCTTGAGTCAGCGGAGTTCCGGCACAGAGGGGGGACCGACTCAAAGAACGGGGGGTCGGCACAAAGGTCGACTCAAACGTTTATGCCGTTTTAGAGAGCAAAAAACACATATCCTTGTTAGAGAGAAAATTGTTGACTCAAAGGTCGGCTCAGGCGTTTTTCAAGGGCAAAATCCCGCCTTTTGTGCCGACCTAAGTCCAACTGAGGAGGGCTGCAGCGGGACGAAAGTTTCGAGGGGCCGAAAAGTTCCGGGGGAAGGGCGAGCGTGGGCTGTAAACCTCCCTGTTGGGGAAGCGTGTTTACAGGAGATGGTGATTGAGCCCTCTAGAGGGGAATTGTTTTTTACCATAGCCTTACCTGCTCTACCACAAG
>Ga0207870_100728_pt1:5000-10210 | contig 10210 bp, 8 predicted proteins | sample CeladaPassage60B_FD_187477 | JGI IMG/M metagenome (GOLD analysis project Ga0207870, IMG submission 187477) | Cellulose-adapted microbial communities from the Joint BioEnergy Institute, USA - Passage3 60B (SPAdes) (version 2) | ecosystem: Engineered > Bioreactor > Continuous culture >...
TCAACATTTGTATATTCTTTAATCGCATCTACCATGTGAAGTCTCTTCCATTTTGGTTTCAAGTCCACTTTATATTCATCGTATTGGATTGTCGTTGTACCTAATACTTCTTGTGCAATATGAGCAATCATGTTTTCTGTCAGTTCCATAATATCATGGAAATCTGCATATGCCTCGTACAGTTCGAGCATGGTAAACTCGGGATTATGTCTTGTTGAAACGCCTTCGTTGCGGAAAACGCGGCCGATTTCATAAACTTTTTCTAAACCGCCGACAATCAGCCTTTTCAAATGAAGCTCAATAGCAATTCTCATGTACAAAGGCATATCCAAAGCATTATGATGAGTGATAAACGGACGTGCTGCCGCTCCTCCAGCAATGGAGTGCATCATTGGTGTTTCTACTTCCAAATACCCGTGACTGTCTAAATAACGGCGCATGGATTGGATGATTTTGCTTCTTGTTATAAATGTGTTTTTGCTGTCAGGGTTCATAATAAGATCTAAATAACGCTGGCGGTAGCGCTGTTCAATATCTTTAAGGCCATGGTATTTATCAGGAAGAGGGCGCAAAGCTTTCGTGAGCAGCACAAATTCCGTTGCTTTTACCGAGAGCTCGCCTACTTTTGTTTTAAAAACCGTTCCCTTCACGCCAATAAGATCACCTAAGTCAGCCATATCAAAAATTTCATACTGATCCTCGCCGACGCTGTCCTTCCGAACATAAATTTGAATTTGGCCCGACAAATCTTGGATATGGGCGAAACCTGCTTTCCCTTTTCCACGTTTTGTCATAATTCTGCCAGCTATAGAAACAAAAATATTTTTTTCCTCAAGTTCTTCCTTTGTAAACTCGCCGTACTGCTCTTTTAGTTCAATCGCCTGATGCGAGCGTTCAAATTTTTTTCCGAAAGGGTCGATTCCTTTATCTTTTAATGCATGAAGCTTTTCCCTGCGAACCTGCAATTGATCATTCAACTCTTCTTGGTTATGCAAACCTTCTTTGCTCATACGTATCCACTCCAATAATCTTAAAATTTAACATAGAAAACTGCCAGATTACTGGCAGCCGTCAAAGTATAAGAGAAAGCAGATTGTCTTTATGCGGATTGACGCTCTTTCTCTTCCACTTCACTTGCAAAACGTTCAAGAAGGGAGACCAGTTCTTCTTTTGTTTCACAGTTATTAATAGCATTTCTCACTTTTGCATTGCCTCGAATACCTTTTAAATACCAAGCGGCATGTTTACGCATCTCTCTAACAGCGATGTGCTCACCTTTTAAATTGATTAACCGTTCTAAATGCAGTTTGCATACATCAATCTTTTCCCGAACTGTCGGCTCTTCAATTAATTCTCCCGTTTCTAAATATTTAACAGTGCGATAGATCATCCATGGGTTGCCTAATGCAGCACGGCCGATCATAACCCCGTCTGCACCCGTCTCGTCCAGCATTCTCTTTGCATCTTGAGGGGTTTTGACATCCCCGTTGCCAATCACCGGAATATTCACAGCCTGCTTAACTTCTCTAATAATGTCCCAGTTGGCTTCTCCCTCATACATTTGAACACGGGTCCGTCCATGCAATGCAACAGCCTTGCCCCCTGCCCGCTCAACGGCTTGGGCATTTTCCACCGCATAAATATGTTCTTCATCCCAACCCATGCGCATTTTGACAGTTACCGGTTTTTTCACTGCATCCACAACAGCGGCAACCATGTCATAAATTTTATTGGGATCAAGAAGCCATTTTGCTCCGGCATCACATTTCGTAATTTTCGGTACAGGACAGCCCATGTTAATATCGATGATATCTGCTGTTGTATTGTTATCGACAAATTTTGCCGCTTCCACTAATGTTTCTTTTTCACCGCCAAAAATTTGCAAGCTTAATGGTTTTTCCCGTTCATCAATATAGAGCATGTCCATTGTTTTCGCATTTTTATATAAAATGGCTTTATCGCTGACCATTTCAGCACAAACTAAACCCGCTCCAAATTCTTTGACCGTCAGCCGAAAAGCCGAATTGCATACGCCGGCCATCGGAGCAAGCACAACACGGTTTTTCAATTGAATATCTCCTATTTTAAACAATTTCACCTGCCTCCTTTATTTTTCAGTATCCTCAGGCATCAGCTCGTTCATGCTTACATTCAGCTTAGCAGCAATAATTTCTACTAATTCCTTGCTGGGAAGTCTGTTGCCCCTTTCAACTTCACCAAGAACCGATACAGAAACGCCTAAGTCTTTTGCAAGGCTTTCTTGTGTATAGCCTTTTAGCTTTCTAAAAGCGCGAATCCTTCTTCCCCATTTTTCTGCTTCCATATTCGCACTCCTTTTTTATCTTTTAATTGATCTATTAAAACCAGTAAAGAACGATGCTGATTAGGCCATTGTACATCTTGATCAATTTCAAACAAAGGAATCAATACGAAAGATCGTTCAAACATTCTCGGATGAGGTATGGTAAGCTGTTCTGTTTCAATATTTTCGTTATTATATAATAAAATGTCAAGGTCTATCGTTCTAGGCCCCCATTTAACTTCCCTTGATCTTCCTAAATCATATTCGATTTTTTGCGTAAATGCCAGCAGCTCATACGGCGTGAAATTCGTCGCGATTTTAATGACCATGTTCAAAAACAACTCTTGGTCAATATAACCAACCGGATCGGTTTCATAAATAGAAGACATTTTGATAACCTCAACATCTGGATGCCTGTTCAATTGATTGATGCTTTCTTCCAAATAATATTCCCGATCGCCGATATTCGACCCTAAAGAAATATATGCATAGTTTTTCATGTTCTTCCCCTTTTGATTTCTACTGCTACAGACTTGTAATGACCCGGGATTGGCGGATCCGGCTTTACCACTTTTACTGTGCAATACAAAACAGTCGAAAACTCTTTTAACAGTTCAGATGCTAAATTTTCTGCAACGGCTTCAATAAGCTTATAGGGCTTGCCTTCCACAATTTCCTTGCAAACCGTGTACACTTTCGCATAATTCACTGTATCATCTAGTTCATCCGTTTTTCCTGCTTGCTTTAGATCCGTCTCTAAAATAACATCAACTCGAAATCGCTGTCCAAGTTTATTCTCTTCAGGATAAACGCCATGATAGCCCCAAAACTCCATTCCCGTTACATAGATCTTATCAATCGTGATCGCGCCCCTTTCCGAGCATCGCATCCATCATTTTCACCATCCGCGCAATCGGTTTAACGTCATGTACCCGAACGAATTGACAGCCCTTTTGCACTCCTAAGCATACGGTAGCCGCTGTGCCTTCCATACGCTCCTCTACCGGTAGATCGAGAACTCGTCCGATAAATCTTTTTCTCGACGTACCCAGCAAAACAGGGAAACCAAGGTTTGTAAATTCCTCCAGATGACGCATGACGTAGAGATTATCTTCAAAAGTTTTGGCAAAACCGATTCCTGGATCAAGGATGATTTGTTCGTCCCGAACGCCTGCTTTTTTGGCGATCTCGACACTTTCCATTAAATCGGAAATCATGTCTTTAATCAGATCGTTATACCCTTCTTTTTCTCGATTGTGCATTAGAATGATTGGGACGTTATATTCTGCTGCCACGCGAGCGATGTCCGGCTCCTTTTTCGCCCCCCAAACATCATTGATGATGGTTGCTCCAGCTTCCACCGCTTTTTTTGCCACATTCGCTTTGTACGTATCAATGGAAATAGGAACATGAATTTCTTTTGATAATTTTTCAATGACTGGAAGAACTCTGGCCAGCTCCTCCTCTTCTGAAACGGGTTCATGGCCCGGACGGGTTGATTCACCCCCGACATCAATGATATCGGCGCCATTTTCCACCATTTCTTTTGCATGCTTTAAAGCTTTCTCGATATCATTAAATTTTCCGCCGTCCGAAAAAGAATCAGGCGTAACGTTTAATATTCCCATTACTTGGGTTTTATCTTCGTAGTGTAATTGATACGGTCCGCACTGTAATATTTTTTCTTTCTCTATTACACCCATTGTTCATCACCCACTTCGAATTCAGATCTTGTCAAAATATGCTGCCGCACCTTCTTATAAATGGTGATTAATCGATTGGTCAAAATTCCCTGTTCACCTGCAAATGCAGTCTGACCAATATGTGTAATTGGGACAATCTCCTGCAAGGAATTTGTGATAAAAGCTTCTTGTGCAGATAACAGATGATCCAATGGATACAATCCTTCTTCATAAGGGATGCGATGTTTTTCAAGGATGGTTAACACGAACTGTCTAGTAATTCCGTTTAATATTCCTGTGCTGACAGCCGGTGTATAGACAGTGTTGTTTTTTACCCAAAAAATGTTGGAAACAATCCCTTCTGCGACATATCCTGAATGTGTTAAAAATATACCTTCCGTTTTCGGATGATCTCCAATTTCTCTCTTTGCCAGCACATTATTTAAAAAATGGTGCGATTTTATGCGAAATGATCCTTCCGGCGTATTTCGTCGAACCGAAAGAATGACCCCCTGTTTTGTCAATCTTTCCGGCAAATTTAACTCTTTTATAAAAAAGATTAACACCGGATTTTTATAAGGAGCCGCCGACAACCCCAGCTCCTCTGCACCCGCTGAAACATTTATCCGGATATATGCATTATTTAAATGATTTAATTCAAGCAGTCTTTTAATAATTTGTTCTGCTTCCGAGTAAGAAAGAGAAAAATCTATGCCAAGCTCGCGAACCGCTGCATTTAAGCGATCGATATGATCATACAGTAAAAATGGATGACCGTTATAAGTCCTTAATGTTTCAAAAGCGCCGATTCCGTATAAAAATCCATGATCGAACGGAGAAATATGCAGCTCATCCTGCTTTTTATATTCACCATTTACATATAAGTACACTTTTATACACTCTTTTCTTCCGTACGATAATAGGAAAGGAAATGCTTTAACATCAGTTTTCCATGTTCAGTCATAATTGATTCCGGATGAAACTGCACGCCTTCAACCGGCAAAGATTTATGGCGGATTCCCATAATCTCTCCGTCATTCGTCCATGCTGAAATTTCAAAGCAATCCGGAAGCGTTTCTTTTTTGACAATTAAAGAGTGGTACCTTGTAGCGGTGAACGGGTTGTCTAAGCCGTCGAAAATAGTTTTTCCGTCATGATAAATTTGCGATGTTTTCCCGTGCATTAATTTGTCTGCGCGAACAACATCCCCACCGAACACTTGAGCT
>Ga0207870_100731_pt1 | contig 10147 bp, 8 predicted proteins | sample CeladaPassage60B_FD_187477 | JGI IMG/M metagenome (GOLD analysis project Ga0207870, IMG submission 187477) | Cellulose-adapted microbial communities from the Joint BioEnergy Institute, USA - Passage3 60B (SPAdes) (version 2) | ecosystem: Engineered > Bioreactor > Continuous culture > Unclassified...
GCTACAGCCATCGCTGCCGTGATGCTGATCGTTTCCTTTCTCCTTCTGCTGGTGATCAACGTGTTGCAATGGCAAGCCAGCCGTCGCGTCATTTCGGATTGATCGGGCGGATCAGGGAGCGAGCGCTACAGAAACAGGAGGGTCGCATTTGAACAGCAAGGTTTCCGCGTTACCTGACGCAAGGACACAGGAACAACCGCGCCATCTTGCCGAACCGGCAGCGGTGAGGTGGCTGCTTATCGGGATTGCGCTCCTTTTTTTGGGACTGGTTCTCGTGTTGCCGCTGCTTGTCGTGTTTGCCGAGGCTTTCCGCAAGGGATTGGCCGTGTACTGGGCAGCGGTGAGCGAGCCGGATGCGCTTTCAGCGCTTCAGCTGACGGTTCTGACGGCGGCCATCGTGGTGCCGCTCAACACGCTCTTCGGCCTGGCCGCTGCATGGGCCATGACGAAGTTCCAGTTTCGGGGCAAGCAGGTGCTGGTGACGCTGATCGACCTGCCTTTTGCCATTTCCCCTGTGATTGCTGGCCTCATCTTTGTCTTGCTGTTCGGTACGCGGGGGGTGTTCGGCCCGCTCCTGGAGGCGGTTCATTTCAAGATTATTTTTGCTTTCCCCGGCATCGTGCTGGCCACCCTATTTGTGACTTTTCCGTTTGTCGCCAGGGAGTTGCTCCCGCTCATGCAGACACAAGGGAGTGCTGAGGAGGAGGCGGCCGCCAGCATGGGGGCTACCGGTTGGCAGATTTTCTGGCGTGTGACCTTGCCGAATATCAAGTGGGGCTTGTTATACGGCATGATCCTTTGCAATGCCCGCGCGATGGGGGAATTCGGCGCGGTGTCCGTGGTGTCCGGCCACATCCGGGGACAAACCAATACGCTGCCGCTGCACGTGGAGATTCTGTATAACGAGTATCAGTTTGCCGCCTCTTTTGCCGTTGCTTCGATTCTGGTGTTCCTGGCCTTTGTCACGCTGGTTGTCAAACATGTGGTGGAGCGCAAGCACAAGACGCAATCTATCTGAAAGGAAAGGGAGTTATGCCATGCATATCGTGGCCAAGAATCTGTATAAACGGTTCGGGGAATATGAAGCGTGCCAGCATGTTGACCTTGAGATCAAGCAGGGAAAGCTGATCGGCCTGCTGGGCCCGAGCGGCAGCGGAAAGACGACCCTGCTGCGGCTGTTGGCCGGTCTGGAGACGCCGGACGACGGGGAAATTTATTTTGACGGCAAGCTGGTCACCGATTTGCCGCCGCAGCAGCGGAACATTGGGTTTGTGTTCCAGAATTACGCGTTGTTCCGGCACATGACCGTCTTTGAGAACATTGCTTTTGGACTGTCTGTCCGCAAAAGGAAAAAAGAGGTGATCCGCAAGCGGGTGGCGGAGCTGGTGGAACTGACCGGCCTCAGCGGGTTGGAGCGACGGTATCCCCACCAACTGTCCGGCGGCCAGCGGCAGCGGGTGGCGTTTGCCCGGGCGCTGGCGCCGGAGCCGCAATTGTTGCTCCTCGATGAACCCTTTGCGGCGCTGGATGCCAAGGTGCGCAAGGAATTGCGGGGATGGTTGAAGGAGATGATCGGCCGCGTTGGGCTGACGACCGTTTTCGTGACCCACGACCAGGAGGAGGCGCTTGAGCTGGCGGATGAAATCTTCATCATCAACCAGGGAAAAGTGGAGCAGTCGGGCATCCCTCTGGAGATTTACAAATCTCCCCGCACACCGTTTGTGGCCTCATTTATCGGCGAATCGTATTCCTTGGAAAAACCGTCGTCCCTCAAAGGCTTTGATTGGGTGGCGGAAGACGGCCAGGTGTTCGTCCGTCCGGAATTCGTTGACATTTTCAAGGCGGGCGAAATCACGGACCGGTGCGTGGCCAATCAAGGGAAGGTGACAAACGTCACTTTCCGGGGAAACAACTGGCAGATCGAGGTGATGGTTGGAGGTCAGAAGGTGTATGGCACCCGTTCGCTGGAACAGCCGCCGTTACAGCCGGGAGAAGAGGTGGACGTGATCTTTCGCCGCTTGCTGGTGTTTGCGCAGGGTCGACCGCAGGTGCTTGAAAACCGGGTGAAGCCGGGAGAAGAAAAGCGGATTCCGGCGTTTGTGTAGCGTTCATCTGAAAACGAAGGGTGAAAGGAAAGGAGCGTGTGGCATGGCTGAGACCAAAACATGGCCTTGGGCGAATGATCCGACGTTGAATCGGGTGGAGCTGCTGAAACTGGAAAAGGACGGTTTGGATATCATCGACACGATTGTCAACAAGTATGCCAAGGAAGGCTTTGCTTCCATCCATCCGGATGATTTTGACCGCTTTAAGTGGGCGGGGGTGTATCAGCAACGGCCGAAACAAGGGCATTTCATGATGCGGGTGCGCATCCCCGGAGGGATTCTCACCTCCCGGCAAGCCAGAGCGCTGGCCGGGATTGCCAAAGATTACGGGCGGGATCTGGTGGACGTCACGACGCGCCAGGCGGTGCAATTTCACTGGTTGACCGTAGAGTCGCTGCCGGACATTTTTGGCCGCCTTGAAGCGGTGGGCTTAAGTTCGCTGGAGGCTTGCGGCGATTGCCCGCGGACGATTGTCGGCAATCCGCTGGCCGGCATTGATCCCAATGAAGTGCTGGACACGCGCCCCATTGTCGAGGAAGTAAACAATTTCTTCGTCGGTAACCGGGATTTTTCCAACCTGCCGCGGAAGTACAAAATTTCCATTTCCGCCAATGTGTACAATACGGCCCATGCGGAGATCAACGATCTCTCTTTCACGCCGGCGAAAAAGGTGATAGACGGCGAGGAAGTGATCGGCTTTCACGTATGGGTGGGGGGAGGGTTGTCCACGCGGCCGTATATGGCGCAGAAACTGGATGTATTCTGCCGTCCCGAAGAGGTGCTGAAGGTAGCGATCGGGGTGACCACGTTGTTCCGCGATCACGGGTACAGGCAGAAGCGGACGCACGCGCGGTTGAAGTTTCTCGTCGCCGATTGGGGCGTGGAAAAGTTCCGTGAAGAATTGGTGAAGTTGGTCGGCGAGCTGGAGACAGCCGGTGAGGATTTGCTCAAGGGTTGGAATGCAGGATACTTTTACGGTATCCATCCGCAAAAGCAGGAGGGATATTATTACGCCGGGCTGTCTGTGCCTGTCGGCCGGATGAGCGCCGACGAATTGGCTGAATTGGCCCGTCTGGCCGATGAGTACGGCGACGGGACCATCGGAACCTGCAACTCGCAAAACGTCCTGTTGCGCTACATCCCGGAGGAGAAAGTGGATGCGTTCCAAAAAGAGCCGTTGATTCAGAACCGCTTCCTTCTCAAACCCAAACCTTTCGTCGGATACGCCGTTTCTTGCACGGGGATTGAATTCTGCAACCTGGCCATCGTGGAGACGAAGGAGCGGATGCGGGCGCTGGCGCAATATCTGGACGAACACGTGGAACTGGACACGCCGGTGCGGATTCACATGGTGGGTTGTCCCAATTCCTGCGGGCAACGGCAGATTGCCGACATTGGCCTGCAAGGGGCGCTGGTGAAAACGGAGCAAGGCACTGTCGACGCGTTTGATCTCTTTGTCGGCGGGACGCTGGGGCCTTCGGCCCGCTTCAACCATCGCCTGAAAGGGCGCGTGCCGGCGGAGCGATTGGGGCCGGTGTTGGCGCAACTGATCGAGGCGTACAAGGCAGAACGTCTGGCGGATGAGGCCTATTGGCAATACGTGGAACGGGTTGGCGTGGCGCATATCCAGGCGCAGCTGGATCAGATCCTGGCCTCGCTGACGGAGCCGTCGGCTGATCAGATGGTGCAGTGAAGGCGGGGAGGGATCATGGATGTCAGATGCGTCCGATACAAAGGAAACCTTTCTCTACCGGGTGGAAGCGGAATTGCAGGACGGGAGGCTTTTGACCGTCATCGTCGCGGCTTACTCTGATCAACAGGCGTTCCATCATGCCGAAAACCATCTGCTGCGGCACACCGTGGCGCCCCCGCGCATCGATAGCCTGAGTCTCGTGGAAAAGAAACCCTTCCGGCGCGGCGCCGGGTATGTGATCGAGACGGCAAAAGAGGGATTTTGAAGCGCAGGCATCGTGAGACCTTATCCCAAGGAGGGAGCAGATTGTCGGACATGGCGTTGTCTTACGGGCTTTTAAACGATCAGATGATTGCCGAGCTCAACGGGCAATTGGCGGATCATGATGCTTCAGGCATTTTGAAGTGGGCGTACGGCTGTTTCGGCGATGAATTGGTGTACGCTTGCAGTTTTGGCGCCGAAGGGATGGTGCTCATCGATCTGATCAGTCAGGTGAAGGCAGATGCGAGGGTGCTTTTCCTCGATACCAACGTTCACTTTCCAGAAACCTACCGGCTGATTGAGCGGGTGAGGGAAGTATATCCGGCGTTGCGGATCGAGATGGTTCAACCCGCATTGACGCTGGAAGAACAGGCGGCTCAGTACGGGGAGAATCTGTGGGTGCGCGATCCGGACACTTGCTGTCAACTGCGCAAGGTGCAACCGCTGGCGCGGGCGCTCACCGGCACCAGGGCATGGCTGTCCGGACTGCGCCGCGAGCAGTCGCCGACGCGGGCCAACACGCAGTTCGTGAACCTTGACCACAAGTTTCAGTCGATCAAGATTTGTCCGCTGATTCATTGGACATGGAAGGATGTCTGGAACTACATCATGGAACATCGCCTGCCCTACAATGAACTGCACGATCGCGGCTATCCCAGCATCGGCTGCATGCATTGCACCCTGCCTGTAGGCGAGGGCCAAGATTCCCGCGCGGGACGGTGGGCGGGATTGGGCAAGACAGAATGCGGCCTGCATGCATGAGTCGCCGGGTCTGTCCGCGGTGAAGCTGATTCGGGATGTCGATTGATTCAGGATGATGTTTGAGGATGATGTTCAAGGATGATGTTCCCGTCCTTGGAGGATTGACAGGTGTAGTGTAATGGATGCAAAGGAGCGATAGTATGAGTCAGATCCCGCCGCACGGCGGCACGCTGGTGAATGCGTTGGCCTTCCATCTGGATACGTCCGTTTTGCGCGAACTGGAACATGAGATCGAACTGGACAACATGGCGCTGTCCGATCTGGAATTGATCGCCAACGGCGCCTTCAGCCCGCTGACCGGCTTCATGGGGGAAGCCGACTATTACAGCGTGGTCGAGCGGATGCGTCTGTCCAATGGCCTGGTTTGGAGCCTGCCGATCACGCTGCCCGTGACCGAGGAGGCGGCCGAGAGGATAGCCATCGGTGAGAAAGTCCGGCTGGTGCAGAATGGGGTGGTGTATGGCGTACTGGAGGTGCGGGAGAAGTACCGCCCGCACAAGGAACTGGAGGCGGAGAAAGTGTACCGCACGACAGACCTTGCCCACCCCGGGGTGCGGAAGCTGTTTGAACGGCCGGACGTTTACCTCGGCGGACCGGTGACGATGCTTCGGCGCCCCGTAAAGGAACGTTTCTCCGCCTTTTACCTTGATCCCGCCGAGACGAGAAAGGCGTTTGCCGAGCGGGGATGGAAGACGGTGGTGGGCTTTCAGACCCGCAATCCGGTTCACCGGGCGCATGAATACATCCAGAAGACGGCGTTGGAGATCGTCGACGGCCTGTTGTTGCATCCGCTGGTGGGAGAGACGAAAGCGGACGATGTTCCAGCCGCCATCCGCATGGAGAGTTACCAGGTGCTGTTGAAACAATATTATCCGCGGCAGCGCGTCTTTCTCGCCGTCTTTCCGGCGGCGATGCGCTATGCCGGCCCACGGGAGGCCATTTTTCATGCGCTGGTGCGGAAAAACTATGGCTGCACCCATTTCATCGTCGGCCGTGATCACGCCGGCGTCGGCAATTATTACGGCACGTATGACGCGCAGCTCATATTTGGCGAGTTTGCGCCGGAGGAACTCGGCATCACGCCGCTTTTCTTCGAACACAGTTTTTACTGCAAGCGATGCGGCAACATGGCTTCCGCCAAAACTTGTCCCCACGCTGAAGAAGATCACCTGATCCTCTCCGGGACGAAAGTGCGCCAGATGCTCAGCCAGGGCATCGCGCCGCCTCCCGAATTCAGCCGCCCCGAGGTGGTAGAGGTGCTGATTCGCGGGATGCGCCAGGGGACGAAAGAAGGGGGAGCGGCAGCCGCTGAGGCAGCTGTTGTCGCGCATGCGGTTCATGAGCAGGAGAGCGGTGAGCCTGCGGCAAAAGAGACGGCATCGGGTGAGACGGCGAGCGCTCAGGTGGCAGCCAGTGCTGTTTCGTCCGATGCGGCTCCCGCCGCAGCCAATCTCGTCTGGCACGCCTCTTCTGTCACCAAGGAGGCGCGTCAGCGCCTCAACGGACACAAAAGCGGCGTGATCTGGCTGACCGGACTTTCCGGATCCGGCAAGTCGACGCTGGCCAATGCATTGCAGGAGAGACTGCACGCGATGGGCGTGCGCGGTTATGTCCTGGATGGCGACAACATCCGGCACGGCCTGAACCGTGATCTCGGTTTTTCCCCCGCCGACCGGACGGAGAATATCCGGCGGATTGGCGAGGTGGCGAGACTGTTTGTCGACGCCGGGCTGATCGTCATGACCGCTTTCATTTCCCCGTTTCGGGAAGACCGGGAACTGGCGCGGGGCTTGGTGGGAAGGGACGAGTTTATCGAGGTGTACGTAAAGTGTCCGTTGGAAGAATGCGAACGCCGCGATCCGAAGGGGCTGTATGCGAAAGCGAGGAAGGGGGAGATCGCGGAGTTTACCGGCATCTCTTCCCCCTACGAAGAGCCGCTCGCCCCGGAAGTGGTGATCGAGACGCACCGGCAATCGCTTGCGGAGTCGGTGGAGGCAATCATCCGGCATCTGCGGGAGCGGGGCTGGCTTGCGGCAGAATGACGGTTCGAATGACAGCGTAACTTGACGCCAACTTGACGGCGTGGCATGACGAATGAACAACGAATGAATCAGCCGCATGCAAGCGTTTTTGAAGGAGCCGGCGGGGACAGCGCCCTGACCGGCTTCCTTTGTGCGGCAGTGTTTGCAGGGGGTCAAACCAGCCGTTGGCCGTTTGCGCATCTTGTGGCTGCCTTTGGCCTTGAGAAGAAAGATATGAGAAGAAAGATATTTAAAAAAGAACGGCAAAGTTATAAGATGAGAGAGGGAGATGCCGGGACAGGGATCAGATGCAGGGAAAGGGATCATTAGCGGGAATGTTTTTCGAATATTTCATTTCCTGGGATGACATTTTATCTTTAGAATGAACTGTTGCGAAAGGGGGAATCTTCTTGGCCGTACATGATGCAGGGAGGCATCCTTCCGCCGGTGACGCTGACTCCGGCATCCCCCGTGAGGGTGCGCTGCTCTGGAAGCCGTCGGAGGAGTGGATTGGGAAAACCAATCTCGTCGCTTTTATGAAGTGGGTGGAGAAGCACAAAGGGCTTTCGTTTCCCGATTATCATGCGTTGTGGCGCTGGTCGGTCGATCATCTGGAAGATTTCTGGGAGTGCGTCTGGCAGTTTGCCGGAATCCGGTCGTCGGCGCCGTACACGCGGGTGCTGTCCGAGCGCCGCATGCCGGGGGCCAGATGGTTTCCCGGCTCCCGGCTCAACTATGCGGAACACGTTTTCCGCGATCGGCCGGAGGAGGAGCCGGCGATTTACTTTCGTTCCGAACGGCATTCTCTGAAAACGCTCTCCTGGCGTGAACTGGCCAGACAGACGGCCCGGGTGGCCCGCTGGCTGAAGTCGCAAGGGGTGCAGCCCGGTGACCGGGTGGCGGCCTACATGCCCAACATTCCGGAAACCGCCATCGCTTTTCTCGCCTGTGCCAGCATCGGGGCCATTTGGTCCTGCTGTTCTCCTGATTTTGGCGCACGGAGCGTCCTGGACCGGTTTCAGCAGATTGAGCCGAAGGTCCTTTTTGCCATTGACGGTTACCAGTACAATGGCAAACGTCACGATCGCGCGGAGGTGCTGCGGGAAGTTCAGCGTGCTTTGCCGACGCTGAAGCAGACGGTCCTGGTTCCATATCTGAACCCGGATATCGCTGCAGAGGATTTCGTCAACACCATTCGCTGGGAAGAGATGCCTGTGACAGAGGCTCCGCTCACCTTTGAGCAGGTGCCGTTTGACCATCCCTTGTGGATTCTCTACACCTCCGGAACGACCGGCATCCCAAAGGCGATTGTCCACGGGCACGGGGGCATTTTATTGGAACACTGCAAGGCCTTGCTGCTGCACGCCGACATCAAACCGGGTGATCGGGTCTTTCGCTTCACATCGACAGGCTGGATGATGTGGAACATGCTGGTCAGCAGCCTGTTGGTCGGGGCCGCGATTGTCCTCTATGACGGCCATCCGCTTTATCCCAGCGAGGAAGTGCTGTGGGAACTGGCGGAGAAGGTCGATGTGACCTATTTTGGCACCAGCGCCGCCTATATCGGCCTGATGATGAAGACCGGTTTCAGGCCGAACCGGAAATATCGTTTTGCCTCGATGCGTGGTTTCGGTTCGACCGGGTCGGCCCTGCCGTCGGAAGGGTTTCTGTGGGTATACCAAAATGTGAAAGAGGATTTGCACCTGGCTTCCGGCAGCGGCGGAACGGATGTATGCGCCTCTTTTGTCGGGGGGAACCCGATTCTGCCTGTCCATGCGGGACACATCCAAGCCATCAACCTCGGCGTCAAGGCGGAGGCGTATGATGATGACGGGAATCCTGTCGTGAACGAAATGGGGGAACTGGTGATTACCCAGCCGATGCCCTCGATGCCCCTTTATTTTTGGAACGATCCGGGGAACGCGCGGTACCTGGACAGTTATTTTGACCGGTATCCCAATGTCTGGCGGCATGGTGACTGGATCAAGTTTTTCCGGGACGGCCGCTCCATCATTTACGGGCGCTCCGATGCCACGATCAACCGGCAGGGCGTGCGCATGGGAACGGCAGAAATCTATGAAGTGGTGGAAGCGGTTGACGAAGTGGTGGACAGTCTGATCGTCGACCTTGAAATGCTCGGCCGCCCGTCCATGCTGCTGTTGTTTGTGGTGTTGAAGGAAGGCTGTTCGTTGACGCCAGAGCTGCAGGAGAAGATTCGCGCCGTCATCAAGGAGAAGGTGTCTCCGCGGCATGCGCCGGACCGGATCTATCAGGTGCAGGAAATTCCCAGGACGCTGAACGGAAAGAAGCTGGAGGTGCCTGTCCGGCGGATTCTCCTGGGGCATCCGCTGGAAAAGGCGGTGAACATCGATTCGGTGGCCAACAAGGAGGCCCTGGCGTTTTTTATCCGTTTGGCGAAGGAGCTGGATGAGGAGACAAAACACAAAACATAAATGGGTTGTCTGACGGCAAAAAATAAACCTGCCCCTTAATCCAGACCAGAGGTGGGATTTCCGTTGTCGTATACGTGTCATTATTGCCAGGCGGAAACAGACTCCGCGGAGGCGCATGGTATCACCGTGTATGACAAGAACGGCGTGGAAGAACGAATGGAAGTCCTCTGCGATGCATGTTACAAGGAATGGCTGGCTTCACTGAAGGGGTAATGAGGGGGACGCGTGTCTCCCTCATTTTTTTTGTGCGCCCGGCATGGGTGTGGGCTATAGGGTGAAAGTCCCGAACGGGGGCTGGCGAGCGCCTACCGTTAGCCGAGAGCAAGGGTGTCCACCGCGAGGTGGAATCTGGAGGAAGCTTAAGGCAAACGCTTGACCTGAGGTACACGAACCCAATCTGAGGCTGGGTTAGCCGGATGAGTCTGCGAAACAAGACGAAGTCCTAAGCCGCCAAGGGCTAGCTCCAGTATATTGGGCAGGTACATGAGCGGAAAGTTCACACCCTTACCCGGGGAGGTCTGTGCGGAACGCCATCTGCAGATGGTAACCGGTGTCGAAAGGCACCGCTGAACGTACAGAAGTCAGCAGAGGCCATAGTACCTTCACAGGGACGCCTGGAAGGGAAGGGCCGAACGTCAACTCAAGGATGAAACAGACTCTTTCGAGATTCGATGTGTAGAACGCAGAATTCCGGAAGGAACTGCTTGGGGGAAGTACGGGTGAAACCCGGAGGGACCCCAAGAGGGCGGAGCATCGACCGGCAAGACCTGACACTCATCCTGCGAAGGGAGAAATATCGGATGGCCTTGATGGAACAGATTCTGTCACGGGAAAATATGCTGCAAGCCCTGC
>Ga0207870_100732_pt1 | contig 10093 bp, 14 predicted proteins | sample CeladaPassage60B_FD_187477 | JGI IMG/M metagenome (GOLD analysis project Ga0207870, IMG submission 187477) | Cellulose-adapted microbial communities from the Joint BioEnergy Institute, USA - Passage3 60B (SPAdes) (version 2) | ecosystem: Engineered > Bioreactor > Continuous culture > Unclassified...
CCTACGGACTATCTATCTAGCGCGTGTCGATTCGCCGCCTGCGCGCTAGATGGGGCGCGATGGTGGCGATGCGCTCCTACTTCCTTGGATGGCGCGGGCCTTCCCCGCCGCGGAAGCGGCGGCTTGACCACGTAGGGGAACTTGTAACCACGCCCGAACCTGCGGGTGCGGTTCCGCTTACACGAGATGGACGCCGTCGTGCTCTCGGACCGCGGGCGCTTCGCCGTGAAGGCTGTCGATGATTCTCACGGCGAAGGCTTCGCTGACCATCTGCTTGACCTCTGCAGGGGTGGCCCAATGGAACGCGACGACCTCGTCGTTGGTAGTGAGCTTGCCGCCCACGACCTTGCAGCGGAAGACGAGAGCGACGATTCCGCGGACCATGTTCTTGTAGACGCCCGTCAACGCGATGGGCTCGATGATGAGGCCGGTTTCTTCAAGGACTTCTCGGCGCAGGCCATCACTGATGGTCTCCGCCAGCTCGAGGACTCCGCCCGGCGCTTGCCAGTCTCCGTTGTCGGCCCGTTGGGTGAGCAGGACGCGGCCGTGGTCATCGACGATTACGCCGGCAACGCTCACTGAGTGGCGTTCGTCTCGCCCGGTCATATGTCACCTCCAGCCGATAGCCTTGAGCCTAGTAGACGTGCAGACGAGTTGAGGAGTAGGGCATGGCCGGTGACGAGATCCTTGTGGGTCAGCTTGACCCGGCAAGTGATCGTGCCGTCTTCCGGCAGATTGCTGATCACCTTCGTGATGCCATCGAGCGGGGACGTCTGAGGCCGGGTGAGAAGCTGCCCTCTGAGGCGAAGTTGATGGGTCACTATGGGGTGGCCCGGATGACCGTCCGCAACGCGATTAAGGAACTGCAGGCCGAAGGGCTCGTCGTTTCCGAGCACGGCCGCGGCGTCTTCGTCCGGCCGCGCCCGCCGGTGAAGCGTCTTGCGTCGGATCGCTTTGCGCGTCGCCACCGTAAGGAGGGCAAGGCGGCCTTCATCGCGGAATCTGAGGCCGCTGGTGCCATACCTACCGTCGACATGATCCAGGTAACGGAGGCTCCGGCCCCGGCCGAGATCGCCGAGCGTCTCAAGGTCGCTCCTGGTGAGATCGTGGTGGTTCGCAGCCGGCGGTACTCGCTGAATGGGCGGCCGGTGGAGACTGCCACTTCCTACATCCCCGCCGAACTGGCGCGGGGTACGCGGATCATGGATGCCAACCCTGGCCCGGGGGGCATATACGCCCGATTGGAAGAGCAGGGCCACACGTTGGAGCGGTTTGTCGAGGACGTGTTCACGCGGATGCCCACGCGTGAAGAGGCCCGCCTGTTGTTGCTCGGGCCGGGCATACCGGTGTTCCGGCTCATCCGTACCGCATTCGACGTCAATGGGCGGGCCGTGGAGGTCTGCGACACGATCATGTCCGGTGACGCTTACCAACTTTCTTACGAGCTTCCTGCCCATTGACTTGACACGCCTTCCGCCAGTCTTCACCATGAAGACAACTCCTCTAGACGAGTAGACGCCTAGAGGCTAGCTGGCTAAGACGGCCGGAAGGAAGAGGTTCGAGATGCGCAACATTCCCGTAGACCTGTCGGGCCTGTCGTTCACCGTCGTGGGCGATGTCGAGCCGAAGATCGTGGATCGGGCGACGGGCGAGGTCAAGAAGGACGCAGAAGGGCGGGACTTGTACACGATCCCGCTGCTGCCGCAGCCGAACGATGACAGACGCTCGCCAGTGATTACCGTCACTTTCCCGTCGATCGACTTCCCGAAGATCCCGCAGGGTGTGCAGGTCCGGCCGGTGGGGCTGGTGGCCTTCTTCTGGCAGATGAACGGCCGGTCGGGGCTGGGCTTTCGCTGCGAGGCGATCCGCCCGGCGACCGGTAAGGACGCCTGATGGGCATCGTCGGACCTGCATACGCAGCCGCTGTTTTGGTGGTCTTAATCCCCCGGGAGCGGCCCTTGCCTGCCAGCTCCGCCGCTCCCGGGGTGCTCCCCTCGCTCACCGAAAGGAGGTGTCTCCAGTATGACCGCTGATGGGCTCGTCGTCTTCGGGCCGTGCTTGTTCATCTTGGCCGTGGTCTTGGGCCTGGTCACGTGGAGCCGACTGCACGAGGCGTCGTTTTGGCTGTGGGTCGGCTACCCGTGTAAGGCCGTGTCGGTCTACCTCACGTGGGGGAACGTCGCGGCCGGGTGCGGGCTGACGGTCAAGCGGCGCCGGTGGCGGTGGACCTTCGACGGCATCCCCGCTGTCGGCCCGGCCCTTGCCGGCGGTGGCTTGGTCTCCCAGCGGCGGAAGGTCCGTCGGGTGGCCGTCGACAAGCCGCCGCGGCTCGGCCTCGTCCGGCCGCTGGCCAACGGGTTTTGCGTCACGGTTCGTCTCGTCGATGGGCAGACCCCGGATGATTACGCGGCCAAGCTGCCCAACCTCGCCCATGCCTGGCGGGTGCACTCGGTGCGCGTGCTCGACTGGCGGCCCGGACGGGTCACCTTGCAGGCCACCCGCCGTGACCCGCTCACCCGGGTGGACATCCCGGTGCTGGCGGATGGGCTGCTGCGGGTGCGGGTCGGGCTGCTGGAGACCTCCGCCCCCTGGATGATCGACTTCCGGGTTGTGCCGCATTGGCTGATCACCGGGGCGACCCAGTCGGGCAAGTCCACCCTGCTCAACGCGTTGATCTGCGGGCTGGCCCCGCAGCGCGTGGCGTTGATCGGGTTCGACCTCAAAGGCGGGGTCGAGCTGACCCCCTACGCGGCGCGGATGACCGAGCTTGCCACTGAACGCGCCGAGTGCGTCCAGGTGCTGGGCGACTTGGTAGCCGAGATCAAACGCCGGATGGCGTTGTGCAAGGCGCACCGGGTCCGCAACATCTGGAAACTCCCTGAGCAGGTGCGCCCGGTGCCGGTCGTGGTGCTCATCGATGAGCTGGCCGAGCTGTTCTTGATGGCCGACAAGTCCGAGAAGGACGACATTGCCGCCACCGCCGTGCAGTTGATCCGCCTGGCCCAGCTCGGCCGCGCTTTCGGGCTGTACCTGGTGGTGTGCGGGCAGCGGGTCGGCTCCGACCTCGGCCCCGGCGTCACCGCGCTGCGCGCCCAACTGTCGGGGCGGATCTGCCACCGGGTCAACGACCCGGAGACCGCGAACATGACCCTGGGCGACATGGACCCCGCCGCCCTGCAGGCGGCCCGGCTCATCCCGGCCAATCAACCCGGGGTTGCGATCGTGGCCGCTGACGATGGCCGCTGGTACCGCGCCCGGTCGGCGTACGTGTCGGAGGAGCAGGCCGAGCAGGTCGCCGCCACTCACGCCCACGTGCGGCCTACCTGGGCCGAGATGACCACGGTCACGGTCGCACCGGTCTCCGATGAGGAGTTCACCGGCTACGTGCCCGACCCGGCCCCCGAGTCCGACCCCGTCTGACCTTCGGCCCCCCTCACCCGCGTGGTACGGCCCGGCACCCCGAGCGTGCCGGGTCCCTACCCGATCCATGCCCGCACTCTGGAAGGAGCCCTGATGAGCGCCCGCCGTTTGGGCCGCGTCCGGTCCGCGGTGGTGGACTCCGCCCCGGTGATCGTGCTCGCGGTGATCGCCGCTGTCGGGTCTTTCGACCACATCAGCACGCTGGCGGCCAAGTACGGTCAGCAGGGTTGGCGCGCGTGGGCGGTCGCGGTCTGCATCGACCTGATGTGCGTCATGGCCGCGCGCGAGCTTCAGCGGGACAAGCGCACCGGCCGACCTCGTCGCGGGCTGATCTCCTGGCCCGCGCTCGTCCTGGCTGGCGGGATCGTGCTCACCCTGGCGGCCAACCTCGCCGAGGCCGACCCCTCGCCGTGGGGCTGGATCGTCGCGGCGACCCCCGCCGGGGCGTTCCTGATCGCCATGTCGATGCTGGAACGCCGTGCCGGCCACGCCCACCCGTCCCCATCCGGGGTGGTCGAGGCTGAGCTGATCGCCGAACAGCACACCGCCCCGGCCCAGGCTGCTCCCGTCGAGCAGTGCCTAAAGCTGGCCACGCCCGAGGAGGTACCTGCCGCGCTGGCCGCCGTGCCTGCTGTCCCGGCCCGGCCGGACATCAACCCGGCCGTGCTCGATGACGCCCGCTACTTCGCCGACGAGTACGCCCGGCTGCACGGCACACCGATCACGTGTGAGGAGCTGTGCCGCCGCATGCGGATCGCCCCCGAGCTGGCGGATCACCTGCTCACCCAGATCCGCGCCACACCGGAAACGGCCTGAGCGAAAAGACCTCGACCCGAAGGGAGGTGAATCCTGTGATTTCGCATCTGCCCTGCTGCACCTGCGGCGGTACCGGCCTGGTCAACGACGACCACGGCGAGGGAGTCACGTGCCTTGACTGCTTCGGCACCGGCATCGACAACCACGGCGCATAGCGTCGCCTCATCGGCGGCCCCGCCTGCCAGCTCCCGGCCGCCACCCACATCAGCCCGTATCGCTCACCAAGGAGAGACCCAGCATGACGCGCTTCCGTCTCATCCGCCGCCGTCCCTGCCACATGTGCGGCGGCCACGGAACCATCACCTACGGCCAGACCCGCGACATCTGCGGCGTCTGCGGCGGCTCCGGCTACCTCAACTAGCCGGCCGTCCCTTCCCCTTACCTCCCCGGGGCGGGGCGGTCTACGCCTGCCAGAACCGCCGCCCCGCCCCGGCACACCCGCTCCCCTTTCATCGCTCACCAGGAGGCTCATCCATGCCCGCGTTTGCCCGCATGCGCGTCTGCCCGGACTGCGGCGGCTCCGGCTCGGCCGTCGTCCGCGACCTCGACCCCGCGACCGGCGCCTCCACCCTGACCACCGTCACCTGCCCGGCGTGCTGCGGTACGGGGACGGCGGCCCGATGATCCAAGCACCCGAGCGTCCCGCCCTCGCCGCCGACCTGGTCGGCCCGGTCCTCCGCGACCTGACCCGCCACTCCACCCGGGACCTGAAGCGCTGGATTCAGCAGGTGCAGCGCCTACGGGGTTGCCGCGAACCGATCCGCCTCGTCGGGCACGCCAACACCCTCGACACCCGCACCGGCGAACTGCTCGCCCACTACAGCACCCGGGCCGAACCCCACGGGCAGCTCCTCATCCGCTGCGGCAACCGCCGCGCCTCCCGCTGCCCGGCCTGCGCGGAGGTCTACCGGCGCGACACCTTCCACCTGATCCGCTCCGGCCTGCTCGGCGGCTCCAAAGGCGTTCCCGAGACCGTGCGCACCCACCCGCGGGTGTTCGTCACGCTCACCGCCCCGAGCTTCGGCCCGGTGCATCGCGGCCCCGGCAAGGACGGCCAGGCCGTCATCTGCCACCCCCGCCGCACCGGCCCAGCCTGCTACGAACGGCACCCGGCGGGCGACCCGCGCATCGGCCAGCCGATCGACGCGGCCACCTATGACTACATCGGGCAGGTGCTGTGGAACGCCTACGCGCCGGACTTGTGGCGCCGCTTCACCATCTACCTACGCCGCCGCCTGGCCGCCTCGGCCGGGCTCACCCGCAAGGACTTCGACCGCACCGTCCGGGTCTCCTTCGCCAAGGTCGCCGAGTATCAGGCCCGGGGCGTCGTCCATTTCCACGCCGTGATCCGCCTCGACGGCCGTCGCGACAACGAGGGCGGCGACGGCTCGCCGATCCCGCCACCGGCCTGGGCCACCATCGAACTGCTCGACGCGGCGATCCGCTCGGCCGCGGCAGCCGTACGGTTGACCGCGCCTGATCTCGGCCAGCCGACCCGGCACCTGGTGTGGGGCGAGCAAGTCGATGTCCGGCCCATCTGCCCCGGTGACCTAGAGGACGCGGACAGGGACCGGCTCACCGAACAGAAGGTCGCGGCCTACGTTGCCAAGTACGCCACCAAAGCGGCCGAAGCCTCCGGGACACTCGACCGGCGGGTCAAGCCGCGTGACCTGTCCGAACTCCACGAGCACGGCGTCTCTGAGCACGCGGCCCGGCTCATCCGCACGGCCTGGTCCCTCGGCGACCCGATCAAACATCCCGAGCTGCTGGGTCTGCGGTTGCGCCAGTGGGCGCACATGCTCGGCTTCCGCGGCCACTTCTCCACCCGCTCGCGCGCCTACTCGACCACCATGACCGCGCTCCGCCAGGCGCGGGCCGACTACCGCCAAGCCCAGCTCCGCGAAACCGGCGGGGCCTTCGACCCCGACACCACGCTCGTGCTCGCGCACTGGCGCTTCGCCGGCCAGGGCTATACCCCGGGCGAGGCGGCATTGGCGCTGCAAATCACCGACCACATACAGGAGGTAGCACGTCATGACCAACGTGATCTCGCTGCGATCGCACCAGGGCGCCCCTGCCACCTCGGTGGCCGACGATGACCGCGCCGTCTACACGGTTCAGGAGGTGGCGCGCCTCCTTTCGCTCTCAAGGGGCAGTGCCTATGCCCTCATCCGCGAAGGGACCATTCCAGCTCTGCGGATGGGTGGGCGCTGGATCATCCCCAAACGGCGGTTCCACGCCTGGCTCGACGGCATCGGGGAGGAAAGCGGCTGATGGGGCACATCGTCAAGACCAAGGCAGGCACCTATCGGGCCAACTGGCGCGACCCTGCCAACCGCCAGCGGTCCAAGACCTTTCGAACCAAGAAGGAGGCAGCGGCCTTCCTCGCTGAGATCAGTCGTTCACTCCACCGCGGCACGTACGTCGACCCCCATGCTGGCAAGACGAAGTTCGGACCGTACGCCCAAGCCTGGCTGAGCTCACGGAACCATGAGCTGGCCACCGCCGCCCGTGATGCGTCGATCATGAGAACCCACGTCCTGCCTCAGTGGGGCGACTGGGCGATCGGCAGAATCGATCACCTTTCGGTGCAGGCGTGGATCACGAAGCTCGGAAAGCGTCTCTCCCCTGCGACGGTCATCGAATGCCACCGTCTGCTGTCCGGAGTGCTCCGATCGGCCGTACGGGATCGCCTGCTCGGGATCAATCCCTGTGAGGGCGTCCGCTTGCCCAAGCGCAGGCGGCAGGCACATGACGACCGCACCATCACCCGTGAGGAGTTCGCCGCGCTCCTCCCGCACGTACCGGATCGCTACCGCGCTCTGGTAGCCCTCGCTGGCGGCACCGGTCTGCGGTGGGGTGAATGCGTTGGTCTGCGCTGGGATGCGGTGGACCTTGACGTCGGCATCGTCCGCGTCCTTCGTGTGATGGTCGAAGTCGACGGGCGCGTCAGCGTGAAGCCCTATCCGAAGTCCAAGGCCAGTCGCCGTGAAGTCCCACTTCCTAGGTTCGTGATCGAGCTTCTCACCGCTCACCGTAACCGCTACGAGCCCGGACCGCTCGGCGAAGTCTTTACGAACTCGGCTGGTGGTCCACTCAGCCGCCATGTCTTCCGAGCCCGGGTTTGGCGCCCATCGCTCGTCCGAGCCGGGCTGCTGGGCTCCATAACGAACCTGGGCTCCGAGTGCTGTCTAGGCACCTGGACGGACCGCACGGGTAGGGAGCACAGTCAGGTGTTCCCGACTCAGGAGGAAGCCATCGCGCACATAGCCAAGCACGCGGGTGATGGGCTGAGGTTTCACGATCTCCGCCACTGCTACGCCACCTGGCTGATCTCCGACGGCGTGCCCGTGAACGACGTAGCGTGTTTGCTCGGACACAGCCAGATCTCGACCACGCTCAACCGCTACACGCACCCCTCACGCGAGCACCATCAGCGGGCTCGGGCGGTCTTCGCTGACTTTTCGCTGACTTTCGGCCCTGGGAACGGAGCGGTGCCCGTGCCCTCGGTACTCGGCCAGGAACGGCCCCACGCCTAGGAACAAGGCCCTGAGCAGCGGAAGGGCCCGTCAGAGGATCCTCTGACGGGCCCTTCCCATCGCTGTGGAGCTAAGGGGATTTGAACCCCTGACCCCTTCGATGCGAACGCTGGCACAGCTCGCCAGGCGCTTCCAATGGATGTCAACTCGTACCGCTACCTGTGTTTGCTCTATCGCCTGATGATCTCTATGACGGTTCTTCGTCAGCCGTCCTGCTGACTTTTCGCTGACTCCGCACGCCCTCTCTTCCTGATCTTCCCGTCTGCCGTCGACCCGCCCGTAGGGGCAGCAGGCCGGCGACGAAGGGTCAAGCCCGGCTTCGCGTGTACCTGCTCCCGTGACTTTCCTCATGCACTGGTTGCCCTGCCTGCACAGCCGGGCTTGACCCGTAGGAGCCGGTCTGCTGGGCTTTGCCCGGGTCGATGGCGGGCGGGAAGATCAGGGCCTTTCCCCCATTCACATGGGCACAATCTGGAACGCTTCTTCGGGATCTTGAGGCCTTCCCGGAGCCGGAGGCCCCGGGGTTTGGGGCGGAGCCCCAATGCCCAGGTCGGCGATGTTGCGCGCTTGAGGCCGAGGCGCGCGCCCGCCGAGGCGGGATCGGCCCGGAGAGGCCGCACGCCCGCCGAAGGCGGGGCGCGCGGCCTACGGACTATCTATCTAGCGCGTGTCGATTCGCCGCCTGCGCGCTAGATGGGGCGCGATGGTGGCGATGCGCTCCTACTTCCTTGGATGGCGCGGGCCTTCCCCGCCGCGGAAGCGGCGGCTTGAAGACGTAGAGAAATTCGTAACAGGTCGCTGGCGTCGGCGAGGCGCGCCCGCAGAGCCGCAGTGACGATGTCAGGGAAGGGCTATCTCCCCACCCGACATTCGCCTAGTCATGCGCACGTGTCTGCATTTCCAAGTTGATCTATGAGGTACTGACGTACCGGCTCGAACAGTCCAGGGAGGAGGGTGTCTACTTCAGATAGAGGTATCCACCTAACCTCTTCGAGCTCATCGGGGTCGCCGACAACCGCGTCGGTCCTACCTGTAGGAGAGCAGGCAACATAGATCATTGTGCGGCCAGTCTTGGGATGAACCCGTCGCCCGATCTCACGTTCAGCGGCAATGACGCGAATACCTGCCTCTTCTTTGACTTCGCGAACTATAGCTTCGGCTGGCGATTCACCTGGTTTCACCTCGCCAGCTATGAAGGTCCATGGCGGTTTTCCGTCGATTCTCTTTCCTACCAAGACACCACGTTCACATGTGACGATTCCCGCCACTACAGGCGGGCGCTCTGGCTGAGTAGCTTTTTCCGGCATATAGTATGTCTCCTTATTTATAGTCGCAGACTTGATAATTTGTGCAGCTCGCGATTTACTTATCTCGGCACGTCGCGCTATTTCAGACAAGCTTGCACTTTCCTCCTGCCAGATGCGAACCACTATTTCATCTCTGGCGGCCCTAATTTGATCTGACAGGTTTTCGATTTGTTGAATAAAGCGCTTGGCGCGCGACAACGCCTGATCAGGGTCAGAAGCTTGAGCAATAAGCTTCTTCGCCCGCCCGAGGTCCCTATCGAAGGCAGAGAGGACGGACATTAGCTGCTTGTCCTCTGGCGTCGTCATGACAGTGAGTCTATCGTTCAGGACTCTGACCGTATAGCCCGATAGACGTGTAGGGCCCTAGACGGACCGTGCAGCGCGGTGTACGATGGCCGTGTAGCGCGCTGCACGACTCAGTTGGTGGTGAGCCCCAGCGCGCGCATCCCACTGAGGCCTATGCACGTACATCGCTCGATCAAGAGGAGCAGGGCATGCGGAACATCCCGGTGGACGTTTCAGGGCTGTCGTTCATGGTCGCGGGCGAGCCCGAGCCGAAGATCGTGGATCGGGAGACGGGCGAGGTCAAGAAGGACTCGGAGGGGCGGGACTTGTACACGATCCCGCTGCTGCCGCAGCCGAACGACGACCGGCGTAACCCGGTCATCGTCGTCACCTTTCCGTCGGAGGACTTCCCGCGTATCTCGCAGGGGATCAAGGTGCGTCCGGTGGGGCTGACCGCTTTCTACTGGTCGATGAACGGCCGCAGCGGGCTGGGCTTCCGCGCCGAGGCGATCCGCCCGGTGACCGAGACGGGGGCCTGAGCTGTGTTGGCGGCAGCCGATCTGTGGTGGATGGGCGTCCCCGCGGCCGCGGCGGCTGGAGGCGTGGCCTGGCGCATTGCTCACCCGGTCTCGTTCTGGTACGGGGTGGAGTTCCCAGTCACCGCGGCCCGGGTGTATGCCACCTGGGGAGCGGTGGCCCGCGGGTGCGGGCTGTCGCGCCGGCGTC
>Ga0207870_100733_pt1 | contig 10075 bp, 12 predicted proteins | sample CeladaPassage60B_FD_187477 | JGI IMG/M metagenome (GOLD analysis project Ga0207870, IMG submission 187477) | Cellulose-adapted microbial communities from the Joint BioEnergy Institute, USA - Passage3 60B (SPAdes) (version 2) | ecosystem: Engineered > Bioreactor > Continuous culture > Unclassified...
GCTTGCGGCATGCGCTTTCTGCCGTTCAGTCGCTCCCTTCTCACTCGGTTGAAAGGTAAATTCATTGAGCCGGCAAGCCTATGTATTTTTTCTTGCAATTCTCTGCACTTTTTGCTTGCAAAAAACATCACATACAAAAACTTTTTTCCGAATCCAACAAAGAAATATAAATGCCTTTGCAGGAGGGTGAAAATGGACAGCCATCCATGCTTAAAGTTGTTCGTGAAAATCTCGCAAGAAAGAATGTGCAGCCACTACCTTCCGAAATTCGTTCAGTCTCTCCAGGCGCTCGATGCCGATGCGATATGGAGGAAGGAAGCGGAAAATTTAAATTCCGTGGGCGGGATTGCCCTTCACATTTGCGAACACGTCAGGAGAATTTCCGCCAAAATATCCGATCGGGATCACCCCGGCTTTGATGAGGGGATCGAAGATAATTTTCCCGATTTATCTCTGTCTCCCGAAGAACTGATCCGGACGGTGGAAAAAACCTTCGATGAATTTCGCTCCGTCACGGAAAAATTCATGGAAAACATGCCTGATGAAATCGATATGCACAGTCTGTATCATTTGGTGGAACATACGGGCTATCATTTAGGACAGATTGTTGACCGGGCGAAAAGAATGACGAAAAAATCGTTTAACTTCTGTCAAAACGGGATCAACGAGCGAAATCTTAAAGAACGAATAAATGCCCGGTTATGAAAACCGTCCCGGACAAACGGCTGTACAAGGAAAAAACCGTTCCAAACCGTTCCTTACGTCAGGCAAGGATTTCCGAATACTATTATTGTATCATTCGGAATGCATTTGGGAAATTTTTCTTCAGGACACGCATAAATTGGGCCCGGCAGCACCGGCCGGATAGTAGGAAAAGAAGCAGAAATGGCCCGTCCATTTTGGGGGATGAACGTTCCGCAAATGGACTAGGGCGGAATGAATGAGGTTTAACGCTTTTCGGAATCGTCATGGTTCCCGGATTCTTTAAATATCAGAAGGTGTGCATCAATCATGATCCGTCTTGCAAATGTGTCTTTCGCTTATAAATTCTTTGGCCGCGGTCTGGGGGCGATGGAATCTAACCAGCGGCACATTACCTGCCGGTGAAAAACGAGGGATGTATTGGAGCCAGAGGGGCGGCGAGCCATGGTCAAAATCATCCATGGGATCATGAATCAGACGCTGCGGAGCGCCTATTTGAAAAACAGGCAAAGGATCGTCCGCAAATCGCGGGATGTCAAGAAGAGCGTAAAGATGTCCGCATGATTGCATCAGAGAGAACCCGGGCATCGATCGGTGTGCGGCGCGGATTGATATCGGTATACACGTCCAACTCAAGTGCTGTGGGACGTTTGCGAAAGGTCATCAATGAAACATTACTGAAACTGACGAAAAATGATTTGCAGGAATTGGAAAAAATCGTTGGTTGTGACGCCCAAAATGGGGCCCCCGAAATGCCGATCCAATAACCGTCCCGGGAAACTCGGCGCATAACTTTGTTCGTAAAAACGGTTTATGCAGTTCGACTTTGGTGAATAATGAATGCGGTTATCCAAACTTTTCCAAGGAAGCTGAGAATGATGTCAATCCGTTTGAATCCATATTTGATTTTTGACGGCAATGCGAGGGAAGCCATCCATTTTTACGAGAAAGCGCTGGGCGGGCAAGTGATGGGCATCATGACGTTCGGAGATATGCCGGAGGATCCGGATCATCCGTTGACGGATGACATGAAAGGCCGCGTGATGCATGCGCAATTGAAAGTCGGCGACGCGGATCTCATGTTCTCCGATACGTACCCGGGCATGCCTTATCAGCCGGGCGACACGGTCCAGATTGCCATCCATCCGAAGGACGAGGCAAGGGCGAGAGAAATCTTCGCCGCTTTGGCGGACGGCGGACAAGTCGTCCTGCCCTTGCAGAAGACGGATTGGAGCCCCTTGTACGGGATCGTAAAGGACAAGTTCGGCGTTACCTTCCAAGTGAATGTCCCGGGGGAGCAGCCGCAGGAATAGCTTACAGGTTCCGTTCCCCCAACAAACAGAATCTCCTGTTCGCAGATGGATGCCCGTCCCCTTTTCATCCGCACCTTCGATCATAAAAAATTCCCCTCTCCAAACCTGAACCGTGGCTTCTTCCATTGTCACTGCGTTCCTGTTGGGAGCGGGGAATTTTATTCCGGCGGCAAGATCGGGAAAGCATGGGCATAAAAAGAACATGTTCCTTCGGAAAAGCCGGGTGCTTGAGCAAAAACAGGGGGCAAAAAAACCCCGCTTCCAATTCGAAACACCGTGCAAGGGGGCAGCGTCAGTCGTTCCTTTCAAAACGGAATTGATGCAAAGTTCTTATGTCCGTTCCTTACAGGCGTACGAAGGGCGTTTTTTCTCTGGCCGTCACCGTGTCCGCTCTTTTTGGCGCGTTCCGGTGATTTTTGGAAGAATCGGTCAATGCGCACACGAATCTCTTTTGGAAAAAATCCGATGCGAACTGAAAACTCCCCAAGGTTTTCCCTTGGGGCGGGGATGCGGATTTCTATTTCAATGTTTCGATTATCTGATTTTCTTTTAACCATTCTGCAAAAAGCCTGCTCCCGGCTTCATAAGATAAATCCTCCGCATCGACAGTAAAAATCTTATAACCGTATCCTTCGTGATGCTCATATTTGCCGGATATTTTTTTGACGATTTCAGCATCGTGGCCCATATCAAAAAAGACGACCCACTTATTTTCATTTTGGATTTTATAGGCGATTGCTTCTAAGTCGGTGCCGTTTTCATAATATCCCAAATGGAGATGTTGAGTTGGATCGAATTTCATCTTTATCCGCTCCCTGTCATTGGTTGCCGGAAAAAGCGGCTTTATATCGGAGATTCATGAAATGCCGATCGGGTCGGCTTCATTTTGTTGCGGTTTCGGATATCTCTTTGCCCGCCGGACCTCAAAAGCGGTCTGGCTCGAAGCCCCTCGTTTTCCGCTTAACCGGCGGAAGGATGTAAAATCCCGGCCGCTGCAGGCGCCGTCCTTCCTCTTGGCTTCAACCGGCTTCCGCTTCTTGAAGGCTATAATTTTTTTCATCAATAAAAAGGATGGAAGAAACCAACCCCTTCATTCCAAAACGGTCCCGTCTATTCTAGAATATACGAAATTCTTGAGGGCCGGCAATCATAATCATGTCCGCAGCGTCCGCAAAAGGTAACGCAAAAAAAAGACATGGATTTCCATGTCAAGCACTGTGCTTACTTAATCCGTCATCCCCAATGGGGCGGATACTGGGGGACGTATGGGGGCAGTTGGTACGGATGAATGGATTGGAATTGTTGATACGGCTGATTCAAATGGGGATGGGACATATCTTCCTTTGTCTGGCCGCAGTTCTTATATGGGCCGATATATGTGGAGGGTTTGACGGGCGCGATGGCTTGTTTCCATAGATTTTCATCGAGACAATAGGTATGCGCCATGATATTTGCCGGCGTGAAGGTCAAGATGTCGGAGCCTAAAATCACTTCTGGCGTCGGCGCGTCAAAAATCGCCAAAAGATGGGTGTGATCGGCTTCGGCTATTTCATAATGCCACCAAGCCCGGGGGTCAAGTCCAAATTATTGTGTAAATTCCCCTTTGATAGACAACATGGACCTGATGACTTGACGTATGGTAGGTAAGACCGGAAAGTCTCCCTGCCGGTCGCCTTCCCGGACAAATGATCATGTTGTCAAGGAACAGGCGTGTCAAGGAGCTTTCGCGGCATATCCTCGCTTCGCTCCGGTATTCCACGTTCTCCTTGACACGGCGTAGAGGTTATCCCACTCTCTTGATCGCCGGAGCCTCCTGATTCACCGATCGGACTCCTTGCTCTTTCGTTTTCCGCCACTGCCAATATTCAGCCATATCCAAGTATTTGCGCCCTGACATCCATTTTTCATCGATTTCGATCAACACGGCACCAACGAGGCGATACACCGATTCCCGGTTCGGAAAGATGCGGATGACCCGTTCTCTGCGGCGAATTTCTTCGTTCAGCCGTTCCACTCCGTTTGTCGTACGCAGACGCCGCCGATAACGGTCCGGATAGTCCAATACGGCGGTGGCGTCTTCGAATCCCTCTTCGAGGATTTGCATGGCTTTTGGGGCTTTTTCTTCCCATTTGGCCAGCACTTGTTCCAATAACAGCCGGGCCGTTTGCTTATTTGGAGCATGAAGAATCCCACGAATCTCCTCGAGCAAGGCATCCTGCATATACTTTGGTGCGGCATCGAGGATATTGCGAATAAAATGTGTCTGGCATCGCTGCCATGTAGCGCCTTGGAAATGCTTTTCAATGGCTTGCACCAGCCCGCCGTGCTGATCCGAGATGATCAAGTCCACTCCCCGGAGTCCCCGGTCTTTCAGCCATCCGAAGAACTCGCTCCAGCTGGACTCCGATTCACTGTTTCCGATTTGCAGGCCAAGAATTTCCCGATATCCTTCCTCATTCACTCCTGTAGCGATCAACACGGCTCTGGAGCGTACTCGTCCATCCTCCCGGACTTTCGTATAAATAGCATCTACTAGCACAAACGGATACACGTGTTCATGAAGGGAACGATCATTCCAGTCTTGGATCATCGGATCCAGTCCCTTGCACAGTGAGGAGACCGTGGATTTGGAAAACGAAGTGCCGCATAATTCCTCCGTGATTTGAGTGATTTTTCGGGTAGACACCCCGTTTACCACCATTTCCATGAGTGCCAGTACCAGAGCTTGTTCGCTCCGTTGATACCGTTGGAACAGTTCCGTAGAGAACTCTCCATCTCTTGTCCGTGGAACGCGCAAGGTCAACCGTCCCACCCGGGTCGTCAGCTGGCGTGGATACGAACCATTTCGATAGCCTTTTCGTTCTTCCGTCCGTTCATAACGGCGAGCCCCCAGCTGTTCTTCTACTTGTGCCTCGAGGATTTGATTGAGGACTTGTTCCAATCGCTTAGCTAATCCCTCATCTCTGGTGAATAACCCGTGCAAAAGTTCATCATTTAGGGTAATATGATATTGAGCCATGGTTGCATACCTCCTTATGTTTGGTGTTTTTGGTCCACTGTTTATTCTACCAAAGGGGAAGCAACATGGCTCTTTTTCTATTTCCCTTTTTACACAATTATATGGACTTAACTATCCTGCAATCCATTGCAAATGGGTGGAATATGAAAACCTGCCCAAAGAATTGAATCAAGTCCATGCAGGTTATATTTACTTTGATATCAGGAATATAAACAAAAAATACGCCTTGCCCAACAAGTTTTTCAGCTTTTTGAATAACGGCATCCCTGTCGTAGTGAATCGGGCAATGGACATGAAAAATATCATTGAGAAACATCAATGCGGCATCGTGATAGATAAAGACGATCCAACCGCCGAAGAATATGTTGAACAGTTTTTACGCTTATACAAGGATCGGAAAATGCTTGCCCGGATGAGTAAAAACGCACGGGAAGCGATGAAAAACCATTATTGTTGGGAGAAGATGGAAGAGCGTTTGGCTGCAATTTACAAAGGGCTGAAATGATGGCCCCATACGAAAGAAAGAGGCTGGGACAAAAGATAAAAAACACCATTTTCTCACGGGAGAAAAATGGTGTTTTTTTGATAATTGAAGAAAATTGATTTCCGTTCCGGGGACGCTTTCCGCGGGCCCGGCTCGAGCCTCCTCGGAGCTCAATCCTTCGCTCCTGCGGGGTCTCGAGACTCGGGCTGTTCCCGCAGGAAAGCTTTTGCTTTGCGACTAAGCGTGCGCGACAGAAACTCGCCCCGTCACTCCAATCAATTTTCTGTGATATCAATTTTTTACAAAAAATTTTTTTGCAGCTCGTTCACTTTATTAGTTATGTCCCAGCCTCTATCTTTCACAAGCCCATCCGTCGTCGTCCCGGTCCAATTTCGTTTGATAAGCGGAATGGGTGGAAGGAACTCCATTTGTGCCCTCCCCATTCCTGCAAAAACTACATATTATAAATAAACAAATTTTATTGGAAAGGGAGGGTTGAAAATGATGCAACCACGAAAATCTTTATTCGGCATTTGCTATCCCGGTTACCGTTATTGCGGACCAGGCTGTTCCGGTCCGGGTGCCCCGACAAATCCTGTCGACTATTGCTGCATGCAACACGATTACTGTTACCGAATGTATGGACCATCAAGATTTTGTGATGATCTGTTCCAACAATGTCTTGCCCCTTACCAGCATCCATACTTTGGAAAAATGGCAAAGGATGCCCGATTTTTTTCCCGTGTCATGAGATTGCGCAATATCTTTTTCTAACACCAGTCAAAGGACGTTTTCAAGCGTCTTTTTTTATTCAGTAAAATTTGATTCCTCTTTAGTGTTTGTTCCCTCTAAAAGAATATCCACTAAATAAACGTTAAAAACCGTTTATTTTGGTTGATAAATTTGATTGATTGTAGTATAGTATAATACGTGAAACAAATGACCAATATTGTCATTTGGTCAGTTTTTGATTAATGGAGGTGAATCCAATGGCGATCGACCGAAAACAATTAATCCTGGAAGCTGCGAAAAAATCCTTCTCCTTATTTGGCTTTAAGGCGACAACGATGGATCAGGTGGCGAAACTGGCCAATGTCGGCAAAGGAACCATTTATACATTCTTCAAAAGCAAAGAAGAAATTCTAGATGAAATTGTCACTTCCCTGATCCGGGACATGAAGGCCGAAGCGGAAAACGCCATCGATCCAAATAGCCGCTTTGATGAAAACATCCATCGTGTTCTGATAAGGCTTTTGGAATTCCGGAAATCCCATCAGCTCACGATCAAGCTTTTCCAAGAAGAGAGAGAAATTGGAACAAAAGCGGTTGTGGATGTCATTCAGCGGGTGGAGCAAGCCATCATTGACTACATGAAAGGGATTATTCAGGATGCCATTGACCGTGGTGAAATCAAAGAATGCAATCCGGAAATCACCGCCTTTGTCATGCTGGAAACTTATGTGGCCTTAATATTTGATTGGGAACAACATCACCCGCCTTTGGACAAGGAAGAAGTGTCCGATTTGTTTAAATTATATTTCTTTGAAGGATTATTGAAATGACTTTTCATTGAAGGGACTCAATTTCAGGAGGGCCCTACATATTTGCTGCAAAATGACCAAATCAACAAAATAGTCATTATTTCTAGGGGGTAACAATGTGAAAAAATCGTCTTTTTTGGCGGAACTAAAATTCCTTCTTACAAACAAAAAAGTGCTCATTTCGGTGATCGCCGTCGCGCTAGTACCTTTGCTTTATGCCGGAATGTTCATCTGGGCATTTTGGGATCCATATGCCAACTTGAACCACTTGCCTGTTGCGGTCGTCAATGAAGATGAAGGCGCAGAATTCGAAGGCGAAAACTTGCAAATCGGGAAAGAACTCGCCGATAAGCTGGAAGACAGCGATGAGTTTGAATTCCATGTGGTTTCCAAGGAAGAAGGATACAAAGGCCTTGAAAACCGGGATTATTATTTGCTTGTGGAAATTCCGAAAAACTTCTCTGAAAATGCAACAACCATCCTCGATGATGAGCCGAAAAAATTGGAAATCAAATATGTGCCAAATGAAAGCACCAACTTCCTTTCAGCCCAAATCGGAGAATCTGCCATGAAAGAAGTGAAAGCGGAAATCTCCAAAAAAATCATTGAAACTTATGCGGAAACAATGTTTGATTCCATCACGGAATTGGCGGATGGCTTGAATCAGGCAAGTGACGGTGCAAGCCAATTAAAAGATGGGATTGCTAAACTCGATGACGGTTCCAAAACATTAAGTGAAAATCTTGCCACATTGGCATCCAAAATGATCGAGTTCAAAGAAGGCGTGAACACTGCTGCCAACGGTTCCAATTCCATCGCCTCCGGTGCCGGCCAATTGAAAGATGGCCTAAAACAAGTGAATGATAATCTTCCAGCGCTGGTGGATGGAACTTCCCAAGTGAAAAATGGCGTCAAACAAATGAAAGACCAACTGCCAGCTCAAGTGGCGGCGGGAATATCAGAAAATCTCAAAGGCAGTGTTAAAGACATCAGTGCTGGAATCGACCAATTGGAAACCCAATTGTCCAGCGAATTATCAACTCAATTGACAACCGGAATCGTCAACGGTCTATCCGGCCAATTGGCGGAACAAACGGTTTCAAATCAATCCCAAACATTGGCGCAAATCAAATCCGCCCTTGTGGCAAACGGCTATATGACGGAAGCGCAAGCGGATGCCTTTATGGCGAAAGTCGCAAGCAATTCACCTTCGAAAGAACAAATCGAAGCGCAATATAAAACTTCATTGCAAGCCCAATTGGAGCCTCAAATATCCGAAGGCATCAGCAAAGGGCTCAACCAAGGATTGACGCAATTTGAAACGTCATTGACAAACCAATTGCTTGGTTCAGCTGACGGCATTGAAGAGAAATTGAAAGCCCAAACTGCCCCAGCCTTTGATCAATTGATTGCCGGGCTTGACCAAATCAACTCCGGTGCACAAACATTGCAAAGCGGGGTAAGCAAACTTTACAACGGTTCCGTTGCATTGAACAAAGGCGCCAATGAATTGACTGCAGGCATGAACAAACTTTCTGACGGTGCCAGCCAGCTTCAAGATGGCGCAGGAAAACTTTCTGACGGCGCAAATCAATTGACATCCGGCGCGGATAAATTATTGGACGGTTCAACAGAACTTGCCGACAAACTCGCTGAAGGCGCTGAAAAAGCAGGCACAGTGAATGCCAACGATGACACTTATGATATGATGGGTGAACCGGTCGTTGTGGATAAAGAACCTGTCAATGAAGTGCCAAACTACGGTACAGGTTTCTCTCCATACTTCATGTCGCTCGGCCTATTCGTCGGAGCATTGATGCTTTCCATCGTCTTTGAATTCAAACGACCAGTGATCCGTCCTAAAAACCCATTCGCCTGGTTCGGAAGCAAATTCAGCGTTGTCGCAATCATCGGTTTGATCCAAGCGTTACTGGTAGATTTCATTCTGTTGGTTGTATTAAAACTTGAGGTTGAGAACTTACCGTTATTCATCTTAACGTCCATAATTGTCAGCTTCGTATTCATGGCGTTGATCCAAATGCTTATTACATTGTTGGGTGACGCTGGCCGATTTATTGCAATCATCGTGTTGATTTTGCAATTGACGACAAGTGCCGGAACGTTCCCGATGGAATTGTTGCCAAACGCCTTGCAACCAATCAACGCATTATTGCCAATGACTTATACAATCCAAGCCTTCAAAGCGGCCATCTCAAGCGGAGATATCTCCTACTTGTGGCACAACAACTTCATCCTATTGGGTTACATGGTGGCCTTTATGTTGCTTACAACCGCCTCTTTGGCCATTTCATTCAAACGTCAGAAAGATGTGGAAATGGTGGCTGCGATGCAGTCTCATGGGGATGAAGAATGATTTCTTGGAAGAGTAAATAAAGATGTTAAAAGAAAAGGATAGATGCACGGGGAGCCTGTGTGTCTATCCTTTTTGTTTGGGGCGTGAAATTGATTTAATCGGTCATTAAAAATGTTTTTGGCAAATAGATTTTTTTAGCGGTTGCTTTACAGCTTAAAACTGGAAAACTTTATCAAAACCAGGAGATTAATGAAGTGTTTTTATAACGGCTTTAGTTTACAAAGACTCAAGTATTGTTTTTTCCAGTTGATAATGAGTGTTGTTCCTGACACAATGAAATTGGAGGGATTGCAATGAATCGAAATTTCTTTGTCTACGGCACACTGATGACAGGGTGTTCCAATCATCATGTCATCCCCAAAAATGCAATCGAAAACATTCAAAACGCGGCGATTGAAAATGTGGAACTATATTCACATATCAGCGGCGAATATCCTTGCATGATCGAAGGAAATTCGACGGTGTTCGGGGAAGTCATTACCATTAAAGAACGTCATTTTCAAAAGGCTTTGCAAGGTCAAGTCCAAATTATTGTGTAAATTCCCCTTTGATAGACAACATGGACCTGATGACTTGACGTATGGTAGGTAAGACCGGAAAGTCTCCCTGCCGGTCGCCTTCCCGGACAAATGATCATGTTGT
>Ga0207870_100736_pt1 | contig 9943 bp, 7 predicted proteins | sample CeladaPassage60B_FD_187477 | JGI IMG/M metagenome (GOLD analysis project Ga0207870, IMG submission 187477) | Cellulose-adapted microbial communities from the Joint BioEnergy Institute, USA - Passage3 60B (SPAdes) (version 2) | ecosystem: Engineered > Bioreactor > Continuous culture > Unclassified...
GCTGCGGTCTCCACCGGCCAGAGCGTGGGCTTGATGGCTGAGGGACGGCATCGCGTTCGATTGACGCCAAAGGCGGATCAGAGGCAGTTGCAGCAGATCTGCCGCTATCTGGCTGTTGAGGAGGCGGTGGGAGAAATGAATCTCCCGTCTTTAATCCTGCAACAGTTGCCGCAGCGGACAGGCGGCCAGCAAATGGTGATCATCAGCCCCAGGCTCGATAAAGCGCTGGTTGAATTGGTACGGCAAGGGGTTCAGGTTCAGCGGCAGACATCCATCCAGGTTTTTTGGTTGACTGAATCCGAAACGGAACGGGCTCAGGAAGCGGCCTGTGCCCAGCTGTTGCGGTTGGGCGTGCCGGTTTACCGGGTGGCTGAGGATCGCCTGCAAAATCTGTTCTTGCAACATCCGGCCAAGGAGGGAGGACATGTCGGTTCGTAGAGGCGTTCATCTGCTGATTGTCGCCTTGTTTCTCTTTTTCATGGGTTGGGAATGGCTGAAGCCTTTTCAAGTGTTGACCGATACGGCAGACTTGCGGATCTTTTTGTCCTTCCTCGCCGTATTTTGTTTGTCCCGGCTGTTCCGAAAGCCCCGTTGGCTTCCCTTTGCGCTGACTTGGACCGGGTTTGTCTGTTTGTTTTATGTTCATTATTACCGGGATACCGGATGGTTTTCTCTCAGCTGGCTGGGTGCATGGGGCCGCGAGATCAAGGCCAGCCTTCCTCTCCTGTTTGCCCGTGACTGGCTGGCGATGTCCCCTCTCAGTCGCACCTTTTTCTTTCTCATTGCTCTGTGGTTTGCCTGTTTTGTCATCTGGCACTATGTTTACGTCAAGCGGCGTGTGTTGTGGTTTGTCTTTTTGAGTGTGGTCTATTTTTCTGTATTGGATACTTTTACGCCGTACGAAGGCCGTTTTTCCATCATGATGACCCTGGTGTCAGGGCTTTTCCTCATGGCGTGGCTCCGCCTGCCGCTGTCCGACGGGCGCCTGCCGTTGCGCATGGGGGTTCAATGGCTGGCAGGCAGTTTGGCGCTGCTCATGTTGGCCACGGCTGTGGCTTATGCGGCGCCGAAACCGGCACCCGCCTGGCCCGATCCGGTTCCCTGGCTGCTTCACCGTGGCCAACCGGAAGGCATCCCGGGCAGTGCGAAGAAGGTGGGGTATGGAACCAATGATGCCCATTTGGGAGGACCTTTTGTCCAGGATGACACCGTGGTCCTGGAGGTTCAGACGACGGAACGGGCCTATTTGCGCGGCGAGAGCAAGGATTTTTATACCGGCAAGGGATGGATAAGCATGACCGCGGAAAGGGACAAAGACAGCCCGCTCACGGTTGCCGTCGGGGAGGAGGTCCCTCCTGATTTTCCCCATCTTTTTGACGACACGGCGATCGCCGTCCGGCAGGTGGAACAGCAAATCGCATGGGCGGCGGGAGCGCCTTTGCTTGGAGGCGGAGCAAACAAACGCTACCCTATCTTTCACCAGGGGATGGTACAGGTGGTAGAGGAGGCCGCCTTTCAAAAGCGCGTTTTCTCCGGTGATGCCGGCGCTCAGACGTTGATCTGGGGCGATGAAGCCAGCGGCATCTTTACGGAGGAAAATCCTGTGACGAAAGCCGTGGTGCGCTCCGTGTTGCCGGTCATTGACGAGGAAAAGATGCGGCTCACCGGACAGGCATATCCGGAGGAGATCCGCCGACGTTACCTCCAATTGCCGGAAAGCCTGCCGCCGCGTGTCAGGCAGCTGGCCGCGTTGATTACCCGCGACGCCGACAATCCCTATGACAAGGCCAAAGCGGTGGAACAGTACCTGCGTTCTCCGGAGTTCGTATATGACACCCAAGAAGTCAGTATTCCGGAAGCGGATCAGGATTTTGTGGACCATTTTCTTTTCGAGTCAAAAAGGGGTTATTGCGACTATTTTTCGACTTCGATGGTGGTGATGTTACGTTCGGTAGGGATTCCTGCCCGCTGGGTGAAGGGGTTTACTGCAGGAGAGCTGGTGAAAAAGACCGTCCCACCCGCTGACGGAGAAGCGGGTGCCAAGGAACAGAGCTACTATGAAGGGAAGGTTTACAGCCGAAATGCGCACTCCTGGGTGGAAGTGTATTTTGAAGGCGTGGGCTGGTTGCCGTTTGAGCCGACAAAAGGCTTTGTGATGCCGCAAATGACGCAGCAAGAGGCCGTTTCTGCCGTGTCCCCTGGGGATGAACCGCCGGAACAGGCAGAACAGAAACCGGAAGAGGAAAGCGGGGAACAGGCCGTTTCCGGACCGCCAATCGGCTGGCAGGAATGGATGCCGCTGTCTGACGGGCCAGACGTGCGCATCGCTTTGGTGACGTTGGCGTTGTTGATCTTGATGGGGTTGGCCTGGTGGCGGTACCGAATCCATCTTTGGTTCTGGTGGCAGGCAAGGCGGATGAGAAGCCGTGACGTATCTCCGGAAACTTACCTGAGGGCATACCGGCGGCTGCTCGCTTCTTTTGCCCGGCGGCACCGGCGAGAGCCGCGGGAGACCATCCGGGAATACCTTCAGCGAATACGGGTGGGTGACGAGCTGGAGGAGGATTTGGCGCGCCAGACCGTGTTGTACGAGCAGCTCCGCTATGGCGGGCGCGCTTCCGATACCCTGGAGCAGGGCGGGTTGAACCAAATGTTTCACGCGCTCTATCGCTCGTTTCTTGCCATGCACTCCAGGAAGTGAAAGCGGGAACGGAATAAGAGGTGTTTTTCCGAACGTTTGGCATGGAATAGCAAATAAAATTCGCTTTTTCCATTGACGGATGGCGATATTACTGGTAAGATCCGTATGGATCGTTCGCCATGCGGTCATCTGCCCTTGTCGTGGGATTCAGATGGATTGGAGAAGATCCAGGGAAGTTCCAGATACCTGGATCTTTTTTATTTCAGAGGAGGGATAAATGAAATGGAAAGGTTCTTCCAACTTCGTCAAAATGGGACGACCATTCGCACCGAGATCCTGGCCGGTTTGACCACCTTCATGACGATGGCTTACATTTTGGTGGTTAACCCGGCGATTCTCGGGAAAGACGGTGGCATGGACTTGGGAGCCGTCTTCGTCGCCACAGCGCTGTCATCGGCGTTGGGAAGTCTCCTGATGGGGCTTTTGGCCAACTATCCGGTGGCATTGGCACCCGGCATGGGACTCAACGCCTATTTTACGTACACCGTGGTGCTGGGGATGGGTGTGCCCTGGCAGACGGCGCTGGGAGCGGTGTTTATCTCCGGCTTTCTCTTTTTGCTTCTGACCGTCACGAAGGTGCGGGAAACCATTATCAACGCCATTCCCACCGGGATGAAGCATGCCGTCTCCGGGGGCATCGGTCTGTTCATCGCTTTCGTCGGCCTGAAAAATGCGGGGATCATCGTTGCGAACGAAGCGACGCTGGTCGGCCTGAATGCGAACCTGGCCGACGCAAATGTGTTGTTGACCTTTTTCGGACTTATCGTCACCATCTTTTTCCTGGTGCGGAAGGTGCGCGGGGGCATCTTCTATGCGATGCTGATCACGGCGGTGGTCGGGATGATTACTGGAGTCGTTCCGCTTCCGAAGGGCATTGTCTCCGCTCCGCCGTCGATCGCTCCGACCTTTTTGCAGCTGGATATTCTCGACGCCCTGAATATGGGATTGTTTACGATCATTTTCGCATTTCTCTTTGTCGACTTGTTTGACAACACGGGGACACTGGTGGGTGTGACCAATCAGGCCGGGATCCTGAAAGACGGCAAGTTGCCTCGTGCCGGCCGGGCTTTGACTGCCGATGCGTTGGCATCCATGGGGGGATCCCTGCTGGGAACATCCACTGTCACTTCCTATATCGAGTCGTCCGCAGGCGTGGCGGCGGGTGGAAGGACCGGCCTGACAGCCGTCGCGACAGCGGGATTTTTTGTGCTGTCCATTTTCTTTTTCCCTGTCGTAGAAACGGTGGCCGGCACGGCTGCCATTACCTCTCCGGCCTTGATCGTGGTCGGGGTGATGATGGCTGCCAGCTTGAAGGAAATTGAATGGAAGGAGATGGCTGAAGCCATCCCCGCATTTCTCACGATGATGCTGATGCCGTTGACGTTCAGCATTGCTACGGGAATCGCGCTGGGATTCATCGCCTATCCGCTGGCCAAGTTGTTTGCCGGCCAAGGCCGCCAGGTACATCCCGTCATGTACGTGCTCGGGGTCTTGTTTGTCCTGCGATTCATCTTTTTGTGAGCGAAGGATGAGCGAAGCATCAACCGGTAACATAAAGTGCGGGTTTGTCTCATATAACAGCACAGAAGGTACCCTCTGTACAGAAGGCACCCTCTGTGCTGTTTTTTTGGAGGTGGACGGACTTGCCGGCGCGTTGGCGGGGAACATGGCGGCTCATCTGGCTTTTTGTGGCGGGGTTGACGATGCTCTTGCTCGGATGGATCGGGTATGCCTGGTTTGTGCGGGCAGAGCCGGGAGATCCTTTTTTGTCTGCATACGACGGGGAAGTGCTGATCGATCCGATTGGCAAGCAGATGACGGGGATCTGGAAGTGGGAAGGGATCAATCGCAGCGACCGGCTGCTGAATGAGGTGGTTTTTCATGTCTATCCGCGGCAATTCCAGCCGGACATGCCGACCCGTGGACGTCATTGGGAACCCCTGCTCGGAGAAGAGCGTCTGCCGGGCCGCTATGAGATCCAGCGTGTGGTGGTCAACGGCCGGCCAGTATCGTACCGCCTGGAGGGGACGCTTTTGTACCTGGATGAACTGAATTGGCGGAAAAAAGAAAAGTTGCAGGTCGTGATTCACTTTTTGCTGCGCCTGCCGAAAAACGAAGGACGGTTGAGCTATGACCAGCATGCCATTTGGCTTGGGAATTGGTCCCCGCAGCTGGCGGTTTACGAGCGAGGGACGTGGCATGCCTACCCGTATTATCCAATCGGGGATCCGTTTTACAGCCGGGTTGCCGATTATCGTCTCAAGGTGAGCCTGCCGCAAGGGTATACGTTGATTACGACGGGCCATGACCTTTTGCAGGGCACGCCTTACGGGGAATGGGTGCAATATGAGGTGAGCGCCAGGCGGGTGCGGGATTTTGCGATGGTGGTCGTGGATCAGCAATATGCATATCTTCAGGAGCAAGTGGGGAACGTGACGGTCAATACCTGGTTTTTGACAAGCGATGATGTGCGGGCTGCAACGCGGTTGCACCAGGTGGCGGTACAGGCGCTGCAATTTTATCAGGAGAAGTTTGGACCTTACCCCTATGAGGAATTCGACGTCGTCCGAACTAGCGGCTTTTTTGGCGGCATGGAGTATCCGGGTTTGGCGTTCGTCCGAGGAAAGTTTTTTGAACACCCGGAGGATCGCTATGGGACGGTGGTGGTGGCCCACGAGACGGCGCATCAATGGTGGTATGTCGCCGTCGGCAGCGATCAGGTGGGCGAGGCGTGGCTGGATGAGAGTTTGAGCGAATTTTCCACCATGTGGTTTCTCTCTGACATCGAACCTGAGTACGGCCAACTGTATATCGCGGGAAAAGAACGTTATGTCGCCAGCCCTCCCGGCGATCTGAAAGAGAAAAGCGGTCCCGTCCGCCGCCCGTTGTGGGAATTTGCCGATTGGGAGACCTACGATTATGATGTCTACCAGCGGGGCGCGATGGCGCTCTGGCGGGTATATCAACAACTGGGCGCGGATAAAATGATGCGTTTCTTACAAGAATACTATAGGGAATACCAGTTCAGGGAGGCGACGGGAAGCGACTTTCAGCGGCTGATGATCCGGCACTTCGGCAGGGAGCGGTGGGAGGAGCTGGCTGAGCAGTTGCAATAGGAAAAAGATAGGAGCGTTGACAGAGATGGCCGGACGGGTCAAGCTGCTCAGATTGGCGGCGCTGTGGCTGATGCTGTGCATGGGCATCTTCGGTTGTGCAGGGGGGATGTTCGGCATCTCCATCACTGAGAAGATCCCTGAAAGCTGGCAAACGGAGATCCGCGAGTTGGTCAGACAGCAGGAAAGCGCGGTGATCAGCGGTTCGCTGGAACGGTACATGCAGACGATTGATGACCGAGATGCCGTTTATTGGCAGGAACAGCGGCACTGGTTTACAGATGCTGCCGCGTTTGTCAAGGAGAGGAAGTATCGGCGGAGCGTGAGTGCATTTTTGGAGAGGCGGGCCAATGATGAGGTGGTGGCGCTCATCGAGCAGCGGGCGGAAGAAGGAGGGAAGGCGCGCCGTGTCCGGGTGCCGATTTGTTTTCGGCGAACACCCGCGGGGTGGAAAGATGCCGATCTGCCGTTTTTGGAAACACGCAGCCCGCATACGATCGTCAAGGTGACCCATCAGCGGCTGTTGCCCTTTGCCAGAGAGCTGCAGGGGATGGCCGATCAGGTCCAAAAACGGCTGGCCTCCCTTTACGGCTGGAAGCCGCGGCAGCCCGTGGCGGTGAAATTGTATGGAAAGAAGGACTGGTTTCTGCAATCCGTAAAGTGGTCGCTTCCCGACTGGGCGGGAGGCTGGAATGAATACGGAGAGTCGATCAAGCTGCTGGTGGAGGCCAATGCCGACATCTCAGACCGGTACAAGACATATTATCATTCCGCAATCATCCATGAGATGGTGCACAAGATGTTGGGTGAGCTGACCAATGACAATGCGGCCTATTGGCTGCAAGAAGGGTTGGCGGAACAGACGAGTGCACGCATGGATCGCATCCCGGAAAACGATGCGCTGCCTGTCATTCCCCGCTCGGAACTGTGGAGCTGGCCGAAGCTCGCCTCCGTCCAGCTGGAACAGCTGACTGCGGAGGAAGCGCCCCAGTATTATCATCAATCGCGGCTGATTGTGGAATTTCTGCTGGAGAGATACGGATATCAACCTTTGCGCGAGGCGTTCCGGCTGCTTCGCCAACAGCCCTATATTCCCGCAAGCACCGCGGAAAAGTTGCAGGAGGTGAACCGGAGAACCGTCAGGGCCCTTGAACAGGCGCTGGGCAAACCGTTCCAGCAATTGGCCGAAGAGTGGTGGATCTGGGCCACGGGTCAATAATGTCCCCTTTCGAAAGAGACGAGGATGTGTTTATAATAATAGCTAATGTTACGATTTCGTGACCGGTTGCCTTGAGCAACCGCGGGGAGAATCCGGGACAATCAAGAGGAATGGGGAATCGGAATGACAGTATGGCTGGCTTTGTTGTTGCTCTTGTTGGGCGTGGTGGCAAGCACGATTGGCAGCATCGTCGGCTTGGGCGGCGGTGTGTTCATCGTGCCGGGGCTGTTGTTTCTCAGCGGTTTGCTGCCCTCTCTTTCCGGCGTGACAGCTCAGGTCGCTGTGGGCACTTCGTTGCTGGTCGTGGTTTTTACCGCTTTATCATCCACCCTGTCGTACATGAAGCAAAAAAGGGTGGATGTCAAGAGCGGCCTGCTTTTTTTTGTCGCCAGTGGGCCGGCTTCCATATTTGGCGCTTGGCTCAACCAACATGTCACCTCTGAGCGCTTTCAGGCTTTTTTTGGGTTGTTTCTGATCTTGATGGCCTTCCTTTTGTCGATCCGGGATCGGATCCGGCCCCGCAGGGTGAAGTGGCATGTGGAGCGGCTATACGTGGAAGCGGGAACTGGCCGGGAGTATCGGTATGGCTACAATCACTGGATTGCTCTGGCGGTTTCTTTTGTTGCCGGGATGATGGCCGGATTTTTCGGGATAGGCGGCGGTGCCCTGATGGTGCCGATGATGGTGATTTTTTTCGCTTTTCCGCCGCAACTGGCGACGGCCACCTCGATGTTTACGATTTTGTTGACCAGCTCATTTGGCAGCCTGACGCACGTCTTTTTGGGGAATATCAACTGGCTTGTGGCGCTCTTGCTCATACCGGGAGCCTGGGTGGGCGGGAAGCTGGGCAGCTGGATCTCCTCGCGCATGTCCGGAAAGGCGTTGATTTGGTTTACGAGGCTGGCGATCGCAGGGGTAGGCCTCAACCTGCTGATTGAGGGGTTGTGGTAGGCTTGAGGGAGCTGACGATTCATTTTTTGCATACCAACGACATCCACAGCCGCTTTGAGCAAATGCCGATCATTGCCCATCAGGTGCGCATGATGCGGAAGCGTTGGGAGGCGATCGGGGAGCCGGTGATCGTGCTGGATCTGGGGGATCACATGGATCGGATGCATCCGGTGACCGAAGGCACGGAAGGGCAGGCCAATGTAGACATTTTAAAGACACTGGGTGCGGATCTGATCACGATCGGAAACAATGAAGGGCTGACCTTTACAAAAGAACAGCTGGCCAAGCTGTACAAGGACGTTCCGTTTAAAATTCTGCTGAGCAATATGGCGGATCGGGAGACAGGACAGCCGCCGGCATGGGCAGAGCCGTTCCTGTTGCTTGAGGTGGGAGGGATCCGGCTCGGCTTTCTCGGTGTCACGGCAGCCTTTCAAGCCTTTTACAACCTGATGGGGTGGGAGATGGCTTCGCCCCAGGAGGTGGTGGCCGGCTGGATCCACCGTTGCCGGGACCAGGTGGATCAATGGGTGATTCTGTCTCATGTTGGCATCCACGAGGACATCCGGCTCGCGGATGTCCTGCCGCCGGGGAGCCTGGTTTTTGGGGCGCATACCCACCATGCCTTTCCGGAAGGTGAGTGGCTGGGCGATATTCTGCTTGCTGCGGCGGGCAAATTTGGCGAATACCTCGGTCATGTCGAGGTGCGATATGATCTCGACAAGCGGCGCGTCAGCCAAATGCGTGCCGAGCTGATCGCCATGGAGCCTACCAGGCCGGCCGATCCCGAAACGCAGGCGGTGATTTCCCGCCATCGCAAAGCGGCTGCCCAGGTTCTCAGCCAGCCAACCGCTTGGGTGCCGGAGGCGCTGCACATCCGTTATGATGCGGAATCTGATCTGGGGAACCTGCTCGCCGACGGCCTGCGCCGGATTGCCAATGCGGACATCGGGCTGGTCAACTCCGGCCAATTGCTGGGCAACATCGAGGCGGGGATGCTGAGCAAAGGGACTTTGCATCAAATTTGTCCTTCGCCGATTAACCCCTGCCGGGCGCGGATCAGCGGTGAGGTGTTGCTGAAAAGCTTGGAGCAGTCCCTGCTCAGGGAGTTCCAGCAACGGCCGATTCGCGGGTTTGGCTTTCGCGGAAAGGTGCTGGGGAACCTCAGCACATCCGGCCTGCGCGTCCAGTATGACCCGAATGGCCCGGCGTATCGAAAGATCAGACGGGTCTGGGTCGGCGATGAGCTGCTGGAGCCGGAGAAAATGTATACCGTCGGGATGATTGACATGTTTACGTTTGGCGTCGGATATCCAGAATTGCAGAAGGGACTTGATTTTACCTTTTATTTGCCGGAATTCCTGCGGGATATCCTGGAGCAGGATCTGCAAAATCCCAGGTTTGTCAGAGAGGCGAAGCGGCGTCTCTGGCAGCCGCTGTCATGACTGTTCCGGAGATGAACATCATGAATTTGACTAAAGGCGGTCGATAGGTGATGAAGATTGTGGATGAGATTTACGCCATGTACCGAAATGTTCTCCGCGGCGATGAAGAGGATATCCTCGCCCTGGTGATGGGATTGTTTTTGGACCACAGCCGGGAAGATTTATTAGCGATGATCCAAGGACTGTCCAAAGAGGAGCTCCTGCAAATGGTCACCCTGTACACGTATCAACTCCTGCGGCTGAAACTGTCGAGGGAAGGAATGGGGGATCCGCCGGATAAGGATGAACAGGCGGTCCGGCGGTTTCACTGAGTACAAGCGCAATACCTTGCGGCTGAACCATATTGACGTGCCGGGTGTTCCGTGTTAAAATGCAGGTGGTCAGCCAGCAAGACCAATGTGGGCCTATAGCTCAGCTGGTCAGAGCGCACGCCTGATAAGCGTGAGGTCGGTGGTTCAAGTCCACTTAGGCCCACCATGTTCATCGAAGGGGCTATAGCTCAGTTGGGAGAGCGCCT
>Ga0207870_100739_pt1 | contig 9897 bp, 10 predicted proteins | sample CeladaPassage60B_FD_187477 | JGI IMG/M metagenome (GOLD analysis project Ga0207870, IMG submission 187477) | Cellulose-adapted microbial communities from the Joint BioEnergy Institute, USA - Passage3 60B (SPAdes) (version 2) | ecosystem: Engineered > Bioreactor > Continuous culture > Unclassified...
GCCGCCCGCCGATCCGGGCGTCCTGCCGCAGGTAGGACGAGAACGCCCCGCCGGGCCGCAGCCGGATGTAGAACTCGAGCAGCCCCTCCCAGTTCCCGGTGTTGGCGAGCGAGTACGCCCGCTTCACGCCCTCCTCACCGGGCACCTGGAGCTCCATGAACTGCCCGGGCTCGAACTGGGCGTCGAGGCCGCCCGCCTCGTCCTCGGCGAGCCGCAGCGTCAGCCGTACCGTGTCCCGCGCCACCGGGTCGAGCCCGATGATCTCGGCCTCGCGCACCGGGATGCCGCCGTACAGGATCCGCGACGACTCGTACGGCAGCGCCACCGCCAGCGGCTCCCGCGGCACGGTACGGCACAGCAGCACCTCGCCGCAGGCCCGCCGCTCCTCCGGCAGCGCCGCGGGGCTGTGCGCGCCGAGCTCGTACCCGCCCGCCACCACGGTGGCGTGGCAGGAGCCGCAGGTGCCGCTGCGGCACGAGGCGGGCAGGGCGGCCCCGGCCTCCGCCGCGGCCTCGAGCACGGTCTGCCCGGGCGCGCAGGTGACCTGGAGCTCCTCCCCGTCGGCGGTGGTGAGGGTCACCGGGAGGCCGTCGGCCCGCCGCTCGCCGGTGGCCCCGGTCTCGGCGATCGAGGTCATGCCCGCTCCAGCGCGCTGGCGAGGTCGGCCTGGACGTCGCCGATGATCCGCAGCCCGAACCGCTCCGCGAGCCGCTCGGCGAGCGCGGGGGTGAGGAACGCGGGCGGCTGCGGCCCGACGCGGATGTCCTTCACCCCGAGCGCGAGCAGGGTGAGCAGCACCGCGATCGCCTTCTGCTCGGTCCACGCGAGGGTGAGGGTGAGCGGCAGGTCGTTGATGCCGCACCCGAACGCGTCCGCGAGCGCCGCGGCGATCTTGATGGCGGAGTGGCTGTCGTTGCACTGGCCGACGTCGAGCAGCCGCGGGATGCCGCCGATCTCGCCGAAGTCGTGCCGGTTGAACCGGTACTTGGCGCAGCCGAGGGTGAGGATCACGGTGTCCTGCGGCAGCGCGAGCGCGAGCTCGCGGTAGTAGTCCCGGCCCGGGGTGGGCCCGTCGCAGCCGCCGATGAGGAAGAAGTGCCGGATCGCGCCCTGCTTGACCGCCTCCACCACGCGGTCGGAGACGGCGAGCACGCTGTCCCGGGCGAAGCCGACCGTGATGTACTCCTCCGGGCCGTCCTCGGTGAACCCGGGCGTCGCCTTCGCCGCCTGGATCAGCGGCGTGAAGTCGTGGTCCGCGATGTGCCGCACGCCGGGCCAGCCCACCGGGCCGGCGGTGAAGATGCGCCGCCGGTAGCTCGCGTGGGGCTCGATGATGCAGTTCGAGGTCATCAGGATCGGCCCGGGGAACGCGGCGAACTCGCGCTGCTGGTCGTGCCAGGCCCCGCCGTAGTTGCCGACGAGGTGCGGGTACGCCTTGAGCTTCGGGTAGGCGTGCGCGGGCAGCATCTCGCCGTGCGTGTACACGTTGATCCCGGTGCCCGCGGTCTGCTCGAGCAGCGCGGCGAGGTCGCGCAGGTCGTGGCCGCTGACCAGGATCGCCTTGCCCTTGACCGGGGTGACCCGCACCGCGGTGGGTTGCTGGGCGCCGAAGGTGCCGGTGTTCGCCGCGTCGAGCAGCTCGATCACGGAGAGGTTGAGCCGGCCGAGGCCGAGCGCCCGCTCGAACAGCTCCTCCACATCCCTGGGGTCCTCGGCGAGGTAGGCGAACGCCTTCTCGATCTCGGCGAAGATCTCCGGCCGCCGGTGGCCGAGCACGCACGCGTGGTACGCGTAGGCGCAGATGCCCTTGAGCGCGTACAGGTGGAGGTTGCGCAGCCCGACCACGTCGGCGCCGGCGATGTCGAGGCCGGCGAGCACGCCCCTGGTCGCGGCCTGGGCGCGCAGGCCGTCCTGGTCGGGCTCGGGGTTCCAGGCGGCCGGGCCGCCGGGCGTCTCGGGCTCCAGGCCGCGCGCCCGCGCCGCCTGTTCGTACCGCGCCCGCACCCGGTCCCGCACCGCCGCGGCCTCGCGCAGCAGCCCGGCGAACCGGGTCGGATTGAAGTTCACGTTGGTGAGGGTCGTGAAGACCGCGTAGAGGATGAACTCGGAGGCCTCGTCGTCCGGGACGCCGAGGGCGCGGGCCCTCGTGGCGTACTGCGCGATGCCCTTGACCGCGTGGAGCAGCAGGTCCTGCAGGTCAGAGGTGATCGCGTTCTTCCCGCAGTTGCCGACGGGGCCGCCACACCCGGGGCTCGCACCGCTGCGGTCGGTCTGTTCGCACTGGTAGCAGAACACGTCGTCGTCTCCCGTGAGTCGTGGCGGTTACCGGCGCGATCCTGCCGCCGGGGCGACGCGCGTTCCTTGACGTGGGTCAACTAGTGGGCGGGAAGGGCCATATTGTGGCGGAACTCACCAGCTGCTCCAGGCGGGCGACGTCGTGCAGGGTGATGCGCCGCCCGCGCACGCTGATCAGGCCCTCCGCGGTCAGGTCGCGCAGCACGCGGGAGAGGGTCTCGGGGGCGATGTTGAGCCGGGAGGCGAGCACCTGCTTGCGGGTGGGCAGCACCACCACCCGATCCGCGGGCGCGGCGCCGTCCGCGCCCTCCCCGGCGTCCTCGGCGTCCTTGGCGTCCTCGGCGTCCGCGGTGGGCTCCTGGCTGAGCAGGAAGCCCACCACCCGCTGGATGCTCGACCGCAGCGAGTACGCCTCGACGTCGCGGATGAGCCGGCGCAGCCGTACCGCCATGTTGGCGAGCAGCCGGCGGGCGAACGTGGGGTCGCGGTCGATCAGGTCGAGCACGGCCGTGCTGGAGACCGCGAGCAGGGTGGTGGCGACGAGCGCGGTCGCGGTGACCGGGTACCGCTGGCCGTCGAACACCACGGCCTCGCCGAAGCTCTCCCGGACGGTGACGAACTCCACGACCTTCTCGGCCCCGTCCGCGGTGGAGACGGACAGCTGGATCTGGCCGCGCAGCACGTAGTAGAACCCGCGGACCGGGTCCCCCTGATGAAACAGGATCTCGCCCTTGGCGAGCTCGGTGACGTGCGACCCGGCTCGGATGATCTCCGTCTGTTCCGGGGTGAGCCCGGTGAACAGCGGGAGCTCACCCAGTAGCTCCGGCGGCGCGGACGCGATCCTCCCCACGACCCGAGGCTATCGCGGCGCCTCCTCGCCCCCCGCCGAGTACGGCACGGCCGGACGCCTCGCCAGGGCGGCGAGCCGTCCGGCCGTGCGGAGCGGCGGGCGCGTTACAGCACCGCGCCGGAGCTGTCCCGGACCCGCGGCGCCTTGCGCTTCTGCGGCTCGGGCGGCGGCTGCTTGCTGAACCGCTCGAGCTCGATCGCGGACGGCCCGGCGATGAACGAGGACGAGGCCGTGCCGACCACGATGCCGATGATCAGCGCGATGGCGAAGTCGCGCAGCGAGTCGCCGCCGAAGAACGCCAGCGCGAAGAGGATGAACAGCGCGCCGAGACCGGTGTTCACGGTACGCGGCACGGTCTGCAGGATCGCGGTGTTCACCACCTGGCGGAACGGCGTGCGGCGCTGCATGCCCCACAGCTCGCGCACCCGGTCGAAGACAACGACCTTGTCGTTCACCGAGTAACCGATGATCGTGAGCATCGCGGCGAGGAACACGCCGTCGATCGGCTTGTTCAGCCAGGCGAACGCGCCGACCACCGCGGCCACGTCGACCACGAGCGCGATCACCGCGGAGGTACCGAACGTCCAGCGGAACCGGACCGCGAGGTAGAGCAGCTGCGCGGCGAGCGCGACCGCGAGCGCGATCAGCGCGTTGCGGCGCAGCTCCTCGCCGAGGCTCGGCCCGATCAGCTCGTCACGCTCCTTGGTGACGTCGCCGAACGCCTGGTCGAGCGCCTGCTCGATCTTCGCCACCTCGTCGGCGGAGATCTGGCCGGTGCGCACCGAGATGTCCTCGCCGGACGACTGGACCACGGCGTTCGGGTAGCCGGCGTCGGAGACGACCTGCCGCGCGGCGTCGGCGTCGACCGCCTTGGACGTGGCGAACTCCATGATCCGGCCACCGGTGAACTCGACGCCGAAGTTGAGCCCTCGGATCATGATCCCGGCCGCCGCGGCCACGATGATCAGCGCGCCGATGACCAGCCACAGCCGCCCCTTGCCCATGATGTTCGGGTTGCGCTTGGTCACCCAGGTGCGGACCCGGCCCACGCTGCCCAGGCCCGAAGGGCCGGGCTTGATCCGGTTGATGAACAGCCCGGCGACCGCCCGGGAGATCACCATCGCGGAGATCAGCGAGGCGAGCACACCGATGGCGAGCGTGACGCCGAAGCCCTTCACCGGGCCGCTGGCGAGCCAGAACAGCAGCGCCGCGGCGAGCAGCGTGGTGATGTTGGAGTCGGCGATCGCGCTCCAGGCGTTCTTGAACCCGCGGTCGAGCGCCGCCCGCAGGCCGCGCTTGGGGCTCTGGCCGTACTCCTCCCGCGCCCGCTCGAACACGAGCACGTTTGCGTCGACCGCCATACCGATGGCGAGCACGAAACCGGCGAGACCGGGGAGGGTGAGCGTCGCCCCGAGGGCGACCAGCGCCGCGTACGAGATCAGACCGTAGGCGGCGAGCGCCACCGCGGCCGCGAACCCGACGAGGCGGTAGATCACGAGGATGAACAGCGTGGTGGCGATCACGCCGGCCACCGCGGCCTTGGCGCTCGCCTCGATCGCCTCGGCGCCGAGCGTCGGGCCGAGGGTGCGCTGCTCGATCAGCTCCAGCGGCACCGGCAGCGCACCGCCCTTGATCAGGACGGCGAGCTCCTGCGCCTCCTCCTGGGAGAAGTTGCCGGTGATCTGGGTCCGGCCGCCGGTGATGCCCGCGTTGCAGACGATCGACGGATCGACCTGCGGCGAGGAGATGATCTTGTTGTCGAGCACGATCGCGACCCGGCGCTTGGGGTCGCCGGGGTCGGCGCAGGCGGCCTTCCCGGTGAGCTCCTGCCAGGCCTTGGCGTCGCGGAACTCGACCTCGACGAAGTTGCCGATGCCCTGCTGGAAGTCGGACCCGGCCGCGGCGTCGGCGACCCCCTCACCGGTGATCGCGGCCTTGCCGAGCTTGAGCTTCTGCCCGGACTCGTCGGCGAGCGCGTCCTTGTCGTTCTCGTCGGCGATGCCCTCGACGGGGTGGAAGGTGAGCTGCGCGGTCCGGCCGATCACCTCGGCGGCCTGGCGCGGGTCGAGCACACCGGGCAGCTCGACGATGATCCGCCGCTCACCGGAGCGGACCAGGGTGGGGTCGACGACGCCGAGCGCGTCCGCGCGGCGCCGCAGCACGTCGAGCGCCCGGTCGGTGGCCTCCGAGTCGGCCTTGACGTTGGGCGCGTCGCGTGCCTCGAAGACGAGCTGGGTGCCGCCGCGCAGGTCGAGCCCTAACCGCGGCGGAAGGGTGTAGGCGAGTACCGCGGAGGCCGCGAGGATGACGAACGCGACCACGGCGCGCCAGATCGGCGCACGTGACATGGATTCCTCCACAGGCTGAACGAAAACGGATCGGGAGAACGTCAGCGTGTGGAGGCGCCGGGCGGGGCCCGGGGCGCGGCCGCGGACCGCGTGGCGGACGGGAGGGCGGCGTGGCCGGCGCCGTCGGCCGGAAGGATCGCGTGCGGCCGGGCCGGTGCCGCGCCGCCCGGCGGCAGGGCGAGCGGGCCGCCGACGGCCGGGGCGCCCTTGGTGACCTGCAGGGCGAGCAGCGCCGCGCCGTACGGCGCCTGGCCGAGCGCCGGGTCGTGGGCGCCGGTCGGCTGCTGCGCCGTGACGACGGTGCGCCCGGCCTCGTCGGGGCCGCGGCCCGTGCCGGTCAGCAGGCACAGCAGAAGGAGCAGTGCGGCGGTGACCCTGCTGCGCATCGCTCCCTCCTCCTGTCCGCTGGGCCAACGGTACCGTGACCGGACGGTGTACGAGTCGACCCGCGCTCGCCGGTTTGCCGCGCGCTTACCGATGGGAAGAAAGGGTTAACCGGGACGCGCACGCGATCCGGACGCAGGAAGGCGCGGATTTTTTACCACATGCTTTTCTGCGTGGCCTGGGCTATGGTGAGGCGATATGGGCGGATATTTGCGGTTTTTCCGCCGGATAGGCGCGGCGAGCGCGATCACGACAGGGGTGGCCCTGCTGGTCGCGCTGCTCGCCGTGTCCGGATCCGCCCTCGGCGCCCGTGCCCATGACGGGTTCGCCGACCCGGCTCCCGCAGGGCCCTGGATCAGCCAGTCGACCGGCGTACCCCTCGCCTACGCCGCGCCCCGGGAGGACCCACCGGCGCCCTGCCTGCCGACCCGGCACGTGGCCCGGTCTCCGGAACTGCCGCTTCCGCTGCCGGACGCGGAGGCGGAGGCGATACGCAGCCCGCAGCAGTTCGCGTTCCGCTGCGCGGATTCCCGCAGCCCGCCGCTGATCTGATCTTCGGTACGTCCCGGCGGCTGCCGCGCACGCCCACGCCGTCCGGGTGGCTCGCATGCCCGCATCACCGCACGGCGGCGGCGACGTCCTGCCACCGCCGCCTCCGGCATACCGTCACGCCCGTACTCGCCGTCGTCGGCGCGTGACGGGGTTGTGTTCACCCCACCCGAGGAGTGATGTCGCCATGGCCGACATCAGATCTGTCCACGCCCTCATGCGCGCCCACGAGCGCCATGAGGCCCAACTGGACACGCTGCGCGACCTGCTCACCGAGCGGCTCGCCGCCGCCCGGGCCGAGCTCGCGCAGGCGCCCGCGGCGCTCCGCCGTACCCACCCGGCGCGGCGGCGGATCGGCGAGCTGGAGGCCGCGCTCGACCGCATGGAGCGCGGCCTGTACGGAATCTGCCGCGGCTGCGGTGCGTTCATCGAGATGAGCGTGCTGCTGAACGCTCCGCAAGACCAGGAATGCGCTGAGTGCCGCCGTGCGGGTGAACGGCGGGCGGGTCCGCGGCGGGCGGCGGTATGACGTCGCCGGACGGTCCCGCCCGGGCGTGGGCGGGCCGCGGCGTCGCCCTCGCCCTCGACCTCGGCACCGCCCGCACCAGGACCGTGGTGCCCGGCGAGAGCGTCGTCCTCGACCGGCCGTCGTGCGTGCCGTCGGCGGACGGCACGGCCGAGCCGGTGTGGCCGATCCGGCACGGCATGGTCGCCAGCCTGTCGGCCTGCCACCGCCTGGCCCGGACCGTGCTGAGTGAGGCGCTCGCCCAGGCCGCGGGCGTGCCGCCGGGCGGCGACGCCGAGCCGCTCGCCGGGCGGGTGGACCGCGTGCTCGTCGGCGTGCCGGTCGCCGCGGCGAGCACCGAGCGCCGCGCCGTACGGGCCGCGGTGGCCCGCGCGGTCGACCGGCCGATCGTGCTCGTCGAGGAGCCGCTCGCGGCCGCCATCGGGTGCGGCGTGGACGTCACCGCCTCCCATCCCCGGCTCCTGCTCGACGTGGGCGCCGGGATCATCGAGGCCGTCGTGATCAGCGACGCGGCGGTGGTCGAGGCCGGCGCGCTGCAGGTGAGCTGCACCACGCCTGCGGGCCTGCCCGGCCACGCCGTGGAGGCGGTGGTCGACCTCGTCGCCGACCTCGTGCGCAGGCTTCCGCCGGACGTACGGCTCGGCGTGCGCGCCGGTGGGCTGCTGCTCACCGGCGGCGGCGCCGCCCAACAGGACCTCGCGGGCCGGCTCGGCGCCGGACTGCGCCTCGCCGTCAAACCGGCGACCCGGCCCGCCCACGCGACCATCCGCGGTCTCACCCGGCTCTGCCTCGTACCCGAACTCGCCGAGCGGGTGACCGCGTCCGAGCCCATCGACCTGACGAGAAGGAGTGTCTGACCATGGCCGGACTCAGCAGTGTGCAGATCCAGGCCCTCCGCCAGGAGCTGGAGGAGCAGCTGCAGCGGCGGCTCAGCCAGATGGAGAGCCTCAAGGCATCGGCCGAGGGCGGCACCGCCGCTGAGATGAGCTGGCAGGACGTCGAGGTGGCGATGGCCGCGACCGACCGCGCCATCGCCGAGACGCGGCGCTGCCTGGAGATGCTCGACAACGGCACCTACGGCCGCTGCGAGCAGTGCAACGCGGAGATCCCGTTCGAGCGGCTCAAGATCCGGCCGCTGGCCCGCTACTGCATCACCTGCCAGCGCAAGCAGGAAGCGGCCTGACCCACGGGCTCCGGCACCGGCCGGAGGCGTCCCACGACCACGCCTCCGGCCGGCGGCCGGTCCGCGGCCGCCCCGCCCGCCGATCGGGTACGGCGGGCGGGCGGACGCGCACGGTGACGTGCGCCATTGCGGCGGGACCGGCCGGGGCGTACGTTCCGGTAATGGACGTAGTGCATCCACCGCGCGTCGCCTGGGAGGGCGCCCGCGTGTTCGTCACGGCGGCGGGCTGCGACGTGTACTGGTGGCTCAGCGAGATGGTCGGCCGCTACCTCGGCCTCATGCTCGAGCTCTACCTCGCCGAGACCAGGGCGCGCCTGCTCCGCCGCGACGAGCCGTACGCGGAGATGGGCCTGTGGCGGGTGTACCTGCAGGAGCTTCTCGAGGAGCGCCCCGAGCTGCAGCCGATCGTCCGGCAGCTGATCGAGGAGACCGAGTACCGGCTCGCCCACTGAGCCCTCGCCCACTGAGCCGGGGTACGGCACGGCGACGCTCGCCTGGCCAAGGTCGCCGCCCGCGCACCCCATGACGGCGTGGCCCGCGTTCGCGGGGCGGGCGGCCCGGGCGGTGGACCGGCCGCCGCGCGCGGCCGGATTCCCGCGCGGCCGGCTCATGCTTTCCGGGCCACGGGGCCGTGATCAGGAAGGCTTACCGTCACCGGGCTCCCGGGGCTCGCCGAGGATCGCGCGGATCCACTCGGTGTACTTGTCGGCCAGATCGAGGATGAACGCGCGTCCCGTGTCGCGGAACGGCAGGACCAGCCACGCCGGCAGCGTCAGCACCATGGCGAGCAGGATGAGCAGGGCGGCGACGGCGGCGAGCGCGACCCGCTGCCACCGGGTAAGGGCGTGGAGCATGGCAGCCTCGACGAGTGGGCACACGAGAACGGCTGCCGGTCTCTCCCGCCCGCAAGCAGCGTCCTGGCGTTCCGGTCTCGCCCACCCTTGGAGGCGGGCACCGGCCCGTGCGCAAAAGCCGGTCTCTCCCGCCACGCAGCTGCCTGGGGCCCGCGGCCCGGCCCACCGCATTCGGTGAGCGTAATGACGAACCGACGGTCGAGGGATACTCCCCGGTGTCATCAGCAGAACACACGCTGAGGCGGGGCGCAAGACCTGCCGGTCGCGCGGCCGGGCTAGGGTGACTCGTGCCGTATCCGAGCTGTATCACCCTCTATCACTGATGTATCGACTCATATTCAGCCAGGTCCTGCAGCGGCTCGACGCCGAGGACGTGCACCGGGCGACCGTCCGGGCGCTCGCGGCGCTCTCCCGGGTGCGCCCGCTCAACCGGGCCGTCCACCGGAGGCTTGCGCCGCACGACCCCGCGCTGCGGGTGAGCGCGTTCGGGGTGCACTTCCCGTCGCCGTTCGGGCTCGCCGCCGGGTTCGACAAGAACGGCGTCTGCTTCGAGGCGCTCGCCGCGTTCGGCTTCGGCCACGTCGAGGTGGGCACGGTCACCAGGCACGCCCAGCCGGGGAACGCCCGGCCGCGGCTGTTCCGGCTGCCGAAGCAGCGGGCGATCATCAACCGGATGGGCTTCAACAACGACGGCGCGGCCGTCGTCGCCCGCCGCCTCGCCCGGGTGCGCGGGGTGCCGGTGGTCGTCGGGGTCAACATCGGCAAGACCAAGGTCGTGCCCGAGTCCCAGGCCGTCGCCGACTACGTTGCCAGCGCCCGCGCGCTCGCCGACCGCGCCGACTACCTCGTGGTGAACGTCAGCTCGCCGAACACGCCCGGGCTGCGGGACCTGCAGGCGGTGGAGCGGC
>Ga0207870_100742_pt1 | contig 9848 bp, 10 predicted proteins | sample CeladaPassage60B_FD_187477 | JGI IMG/M metagenome (GOLD analysis project Ga0207870, IMG submission 187477) | Cellulose-adapted microbial communities from the Joint BioEnergy Institute, USA - Passage3 60B (SPAdes) (version 2) | ecosystem: Engineered > Bioreactor > Continuous culture > Unclassified...
ACGGGCGTGTCTTGGTGGATGGCGGCGTCGTGACGCGCGTTCCGATTACGACGCTCAAGGCAATGGGCGCCGATCTGGTGATTGCGGTGGACGTGGTTGCCGAGGTACCGAAAATCGAGATTCAGTCCCTCTTTGATGTCATCTCGCAGACAATCGACGTGATGGAACGGCAGCTGTACAAAACCCAGGCGGAACACGCCGACGTGTTTATTCAGCCCAAAGTGGGACATATCAGTTCCACCGACTTCACAAAGGCGGCCGAATGCATTGCCGCTGGAGAGAAGGCGGCAAGAGACAAGCTCGCGGAGATTCGCCGGTTGATCCAGTCGTGGCCTGCAAAGCCAAGGGAATGAGAATTGACAAACCATTGTTCGATGGTATAATGAACCTGTTGCAACATAAGGTGGGTGAAGTCATGCGCATTCCTTTAAACGACATTCTCCACGCGCCGGAACAGAAAATCTGGATTCAGACCACGCTGGATTACTCCTATCTGGTCGGTGAAGTGGAACAGCTGGTGGATCTGGCGCCAGTGGAAGTTGAGGTAGAGGTGGCTCAGCTCGGCGACGTTTTTTACTTGCAAGGCGAGGGAAACACCATCGCGCAGTTGAGTTGTTCCCGTTGCCTGGAACCTTATACGGCCAAAATGCGCTTCCAGCTGGAGGAGACGCTGGTGGAACGGCCGCTGACAGCCGAGGAGGAAGAGGTCGATCTCATTCAGATACGGGATCACGTCATAGAGCTGGCACCGATTGTCGAATCGGCGCTGATTCTTTCATTGCCGTACACCCCCCTCTGTCGTGACGAATGCCGAGGCATTTGCCCACAATGCGGAACTGACCGGAATGCACGTGCCTGTTCCTGTCAGGAAGAAACCATCGACCCTCGATGGAGCAAATTACAAGCATTGTTAAACAATGATTTGCGCAATTGAGAGAAACCATGGTGAAGAGGAGGTAGGAAGATGGCAGTACCTTTTCGAAGGACATCCAAGACGAGGAAGAACAAGCGTCGCACGCACTACAAGCTGGAGGTTCCCGGGATGACCCAGTGCCCGCAGTGCGGCGAATACAAGTTGTCGCATCATGTCTGCAAACATTGCGGCTATTACAAAGGACGGGAAATCATCACAAAATGAGAGAAAAAATTACCCCAAAGCTTATTGCGACGGGGTAATTCTTTTTATATACTACTTTTAGCACCTCGTGATAAATGTTATTAAAATTATAATATTTTTCTTTTGTCGATTTACTCTTGAAGGTGGTGTCCAGAATCTCCCGTCGTGCAAAAGAACAGCGCCAACGCCAAGTGTCTGAGATTATCAAGCAAAACCCTTTTGTGACCGACAAGCTGCTGGCCCGCATGCTGGGTGTCAGCGTCCAGACGATTCGTCTGGACCGGGCCGCGTTGAAGATCCCTGAGCTGCGCGAGCGGATGAAACAGCTGGCCCGCGGTGATGACAAAGTCAGAAGCATGGAGACGCAGGAGGTCATCGGCCAGATTGTGGACTTGCAATTGGACCGGGGCGGCATCTCCCTCCTGGACGTGGAGGAGCACCACGTGTTTAAAAAGACGAAAATCGCCCGCGGCCACCATATCTTTGCGCAAGCCAATTCGCTGGCGATTGCCGTGATTGATGCAGAGCTGGCGCTGACGGCAACGGCCAAATTGCGTTTTGTTCGTCCTGTAAGGAAAGGGGAGCGTTTGGTCGCAAAGGCGCAAGTGGTTCAATCGACAGGCTCACGCAGTAAGGTGAAGGTTGAGACCTATTCCGGAGAAGATCTGGTTTTTGAAGGAGAATTTTGGGTCTACAGAGGAACTCAGCCGTCATGATATGAAAGGGGAAAGAGGATGCGTCTGGCTATTGATGCAATGGGAGGGGATCACGCTCCACGAGAGATTGTCCGCGGTGTGCTTTTGGCGTTGGAGGAAGGGTTGGACATTGAGGTGGTGCTGGTCGGTGATGAAGCACAGATCCGGCAGCATCTTCCCAAACCAGACCCACGCCTTCGCATCCGCCATACGGAATCGGTGATAACGGCTGAAGAAGAGCCGGTTCGGGCCATTCGCCGAAAAAAAGATTCCTCTCTCGTCGTGGCCTGTCAGATGGTCAAGGAAAAAGAGGTGGACGCCATGATCACCGCTGGCAATACGGGAGCTTTTATGGCAGCGGGGTTGTTGGTCGTCGGGAGAATTCCCGGTGTCGACAGGCCAGCCTTGGCGCCGATTTTGCCGACCGTTGACAATCGTGGCGTGTTGCTGCTGGATGGCGGTGCCAACATGGACGCTAAGCCGGAGCATCTGGTGCAGTATGCGCTGATGGGAGATGTGTATGCCCGGGGAGCTTTGAATCAGGAGCAGGTCCGGATTGGCCTGCTCAACGTGGGAACGGAGGCGGCCAAAGGAAATGAACTGACCAAGATGGTATACGCCGAGTTGCAAAAGCTCCCACTTCATTTTGTCGGAAATGTGGAGGCACGGGATGTGCCATTTGGGGTTTGCGATGTCATTGTTTGCGACGGTTTTGCAGGCAACATCCTGCTGAAGACGATGGAAGGAACGGGGTTGTTGTTTGCCCGCATGTTGCGAGAGATGTTTGGGGCCGGTCTTCTGAGCAGGTTGAGTGCTTTAATGATTTCGCGCCAGCTGCAAGCGCTGCGGAAGAAGATGGATTATACCGAGTACGGCGGGGCGCCGCTTCTCGGAGTTGACGGGCTCCTCATCAAAAGCCACGGTTCGTCCGAGGCGCGTGCCAGACCATTCACCAGACGGCCAAGGCAGTGAAATATGGCGTCATCCAACGGATTACCGAAAACATTGGTAAAGGGGAGCAATTCAATGGCTGAATATGTCGGGATTCTCGGGACCGGTTCTTATGTTCCGGAACGAGTGCTGACCAATGCGGATTTGGAAAAGATGGTGGACACGAGCGATGAATGGATCGTCACGCGGACCGGGATCCGGGAACGACGGATCGCGGCTGCGGATCAGGCGGCCTCCGACCTGGCCCTGGAGGCGGCGAGAAAAGCGTTGCAAGCATCTGGAATCGGCGCCGAAGATCTGGATCTGATCATTGTCGCCACGATCACGCCGGATTCGTTTTTTCCCTCGACGGCCAACATTCTCCAGGACAGGCTGGGGGCCAGCAAGGCGGCCGCCTTTGATCTCGCTGCAGCCTGCTCCGGATTTCTCTACGGCGTGGTGACAGCGACACAGTTTATCCGTACCGGGGCATACCGGTATGCCTTGGTGGTTGGTGTTGACACCCTGTCAAAGATTACCAACTACGAAGATCGCAATACCTGTGTCTTGTTTGGTGACGGGGCGGGAGCAGTGGTCGTCGGCCCCGTGCCAGAAGGGTATGGCCTGTTGTCTTTTGAGCTGGGTTCCGAAGGGGCGGGAGGAGAATATCTCTGCTTGCCCGCAGGGGGTTCACGGATGCCTGCCAGTCTGGAGACCGTGGAAAAAAAGCTGCATACCATTCACATGAACGGTCCGGAAGTTTTCAAGTTTGCCGTACGGATCATGCAGACCGCTTCCCTCCGGGTGATTGAGAAGGCGGGCCTGCAGCCTTCCGAGATCGATTTTCTCATCCCGCACCAGGCCAATTACCGGATTATTGAGGCGGCGATGCGGCGTCTGGAGCTGGATGAAGGACATGTCGTGATCAATCTGGATCGTTATGGAAACATGTCCTCGGCGTCGATTCCGGTGGCGCTGGACGAGGCGCTGAAACAAAACCGGATCAAGGATGGAGATCGCTTGGTTCTGGTGGGTTTTGGCGGCGGGCTGACATGGGGCGCGGCGGTTGTCAAATGGTATGCGGGATGAGGAGGGATGTGCAATGGGAAAAATCGCTTGGGTCTTTCCCGGACAGGGCTCCCAATATGTGGGCATGGGGCAAGAGGTGACAGAGGCCTACCCGGAGGCGAGGGAAGTCTTTGAAAAGGCCGATGAGGTCTTGGGCTTTTCGTTGACGCAGTTGTGCATGCATGGGGAAGAAGCGGAGCTGCGCAAGACGGAAAATACGCAACCCGCCATTCTCACCACCAGCATCGCCCTTTTGCGCGTTCTGCGAAGGAAGGAAGTTCCTGTCGATTTTGTGGCGGGACACAGCCTCGGCGAGTTTTCTGCCCTCGTGGCGGCGGAGGCGCTCCAGTTGGAGGAGGCAGTCCGGCTGGTACGGATAAGAGGGAAGCTGATGGAAGAGGCGGTGCCCGCAGGCAAGGGAGCGATGGCTGCTGTTCTCGGCATGGATCAACCCGTGTTGGCGGAGATTTGTGAACAGGTTTCCGCGGCTGGCCAGCCCGTCGATTTGGCCAACCTGAATTGTCCGGGCCAGATTGTGATCTCCGGCACCCGTCAAGGCGTGGAGGATGCTTGCAGGCGGGCGCGGGAAGCGGGGGCCAGACGGACGATGATGCTGGAGGTCAGCGGCCCGTTCCATTCGCGTCTGATGCAACCGGCAGCGGACAAGTTCAGGAAGGTGCTGGACGAAGTGAACCTTTCCGAGGCACAGGTGCCGGTGGTGGCCAACGTGACCGCGCTGCCCGTGCAGGATCCGGGCGAGATCAGGGAATTGTTGTACCGCCAGGTTGCCTCGCCGGTGCGTTGGGAAGAAAGTATCCGCTGGCTCTTGTCGCAGGGGGTGGAAACCTTCGTCGAGATCGGGCCGGGAAGCGTACTCAGCGGATTAATCCGAAAAGTGGATCGCAAGGTACAGACCTTTCAGGTGGAAAAGCCTTCCGACCTGGAAAAGGTCTGGGATCATTTCGCGTGAGAAGCGGAGGTAGGAAGGATGCTGTCTGGAAAAGTGGCACTGGTCACCGGTGCATCGCGCGGGATTGGCAGGGCCATCGCCCTGGAATTGGCCCGGTCTGGAGCTGATGTGGCGGTCAACTTTGCCGGCAGCCGCCAGGCGGCCGAAGAAGTGGCCGCGCAAATCCAGGAGATGGGCCGGAAAAGCATGGCCATACAGGCGAATGTATCTGAACCGGCCAGCGTCGAAGCGATGTTCCGGGAAGTGGAAGAGCAATTGGGCCCGGTGCAGATCCTTGTAAACAACGCAGGCATCACCCGTGACAATTTGTTGTTGCGGATGAAAGAAGCGGAATGGGACGAGGTGCTCTCCATCAACCTCAAGGGCGTTTTTTTGTGCACCAAGCAGGCGTTGCGGCCCATGCTGAAAGGGCGGTGGGGGCGAATCATCAACATCACGTCCGTTTCAGGTGTGATGGGGAATGCGGGACAAGCCAACTATGCCGCCGCCAAGGCGGGCGTGATCGGGCTGACGAAAACCACTGCCCGGGAAGTGGCAAGCCGGGGGATTACGGTCAATGCGATCGCTCCTGGGTTTATCGAAACAGATATGACGGCCGCCCTCGGAGAGGAAGTGAGCCGGCAACTTCTCGGGCAGATTCCCCTGGGCCGTTTTGGACAGGCGGAAGAAGTGGCCCGTGTCGCGCGATTTTTGGCGTCTGATGACAGCTCCTATATCACGGGACAGGTGATTCACGTCGACGGAGGCATGGTGATGTAGGGCTGCCGGATAATGGATGTGGGTGGTTAGAATTGGCTTCTGGTTTTTCTGAAACAGTTCTCGTATAATACCTGAGAGGGAGGTGAAAAAAATGGAAGAAAAGGAGATTTTTGAACGCGTCAAGAAAATTATCGTCGACAGGCTGGGTGTGGATGAGTCGGAAGTGACGCCGGAAGCATCCTTCAAGGATGATCTGGGTGCCGATTCATTGGATGTCGTGGAACTGGTGATGGAACTGGAAGACGAATTTGAACTGGAAATTTCCGATGAGGAAGCAGAAAAGATCAACACCGTTGGTGAAGTGGTGGAATACATCAAAGCTCATCAGTGAACTCTTCGCTCACCCGTCTTTCACTGAGCATACATCTACGAAGGAGGTCCCGGCATACGGGGCTTTCTTCACTCGTGTTCCACACCCAACCGATTGGTCATGATTCCATTGACCAGCCGATATGTTGCCATCACCTGCCCTTCATTCGTGTGATCGATTTGTCTGGGCCAATTTGCTGGCCGTTGCGATAGACAGCCACCCTGGGATGATAAAGAGGTGAAAATATGGAAGGCAGACGGGTTGTGATTACCGGCCTGGGATTGATCACTCCCTTGGGAAATACCGTAGAGCAATTCTGGTCCAATCTCCTGGCCGGAAAATCAGGTATTGACCGGATTCAGGCGTTTGATGTCAGTGACTACCCGACGCAAATCGCGGCCGAGGTGCGCGACTTCGATCCGTTGGAAGTATTGGACCGGAAAGAGGCCAGGCACATGGACCGTTTTACGCAATTTGCCGTTGTTGCGGCGCAAAAGGCCGTCGAGGATGCCGGGTTAAAGATTGAGGAAGAGGATCCGGATGAAGTGGGCGTTTACATCGGTTCCGGAATCGGCGGAATCGCCACCTTTGAGGAACAGCATCGCGTGTTGTTGGAACGGGGACCGAGACGCGTGAGTCCGCATTTTATCCCGATGATGATCGCAAACATGGCTTCCGGTCAGGTTTCGATCCGCTTTGGCGTGCGTGGGCCGAACAGTGCGCCGGTCACTGCCTGTGCCAGCAGTTCGCATGCGATCGGTGACGCGATGCGGCTGATTCAGCGCGGTGAGGCGGAAGTGATGATTGCGGGCGGTTCGGAGGCGACCATCACTCCGCTGGCGCTGGCTTCCTTTTGTTCCGCAAGAGCGATGAGCACCCGCAATGACGACCCGGCACGGGCCAGCCGCCCGTTTGACAAGGAACGGGACGGGTTTGTCATGGGGGAGGGCGCCGGCATTCTCATTCTGGAATCGCTGGAACACGCACAGCGCAGGGGGGCCAGAATCTACGCGGAATTGGTCGGTTACGGGATGTCCGGAGACGCCTATCACGTCACCGCCCCGCATCCGGAAGCGGAAGGCGCGAGCCTGTCGATGAAGCGGGCATTGAAAGATGCCGGGATGCGTCCGGAAGAGATCGACTACATCAACGCGCACGGCACGTCAACACCGATGAACGATAAAACGGAAACCCTGGCCATCAAGAAAGTGTTTGGTGAACATGCCTATCAGTTGGCCATCAGTTCCACCAAGTCGATGACCGGCCATTTGCTCGGGGCAGCGGGAGCTGTTGAGGCGATTTCCTGTGCCCTGGCGTTGCGCGAGCAGGTGATCCCGCCGACAATCAATTACGAAGTGCCGGATCCGGAATGTGATTTGGATTATGTGCCCAATCAGGCGCGGCCGGCCGAGATTCAGACGGCCATGTCCAACTCCTTCGGATTTGGCGGCCATAACGCCACGATTATCCTCAAGCGGTGGTCGGAGTAGGAATGAGGCGGTGGTGATTCTGAAGTCGCTTGAGCCATTAGAAAAGAGCTTGGGAATCCAATTCCGTGACCAGAACTTGCTCCGTCAGGCTTTGACGCACTCCTCCTATGTCAATGAGATGCGTTCCCGCGGGAAGGAGATTCCAGATAACGAGCGGCTGGAATTTCTTGGCGATGCCGTTTTGGAACTGTCTGTTTCGGAATTCCTTTACCGCAACTTCACTCAGATGAGCGAGGGTGAAATGACCAAACTGCGCGCGGCGATCGTCTGTGAATCCACACTGGTCTCATTGGCCGAATCGCTTCGCTTTGGCGATTATATTCTTCTGGGAAAAGGGGAGGAGATGACGGGAGGCCGGGCGCGCCCCTCCGTATTGGCAGATGCGTTTGAAGCCTTTATCGGCGCCCTCTATCTGGATCAGGGATATGAAGCTGTGGTCTCTGTACTGGCGCGCCTCATCTTTCCGCGCGTTTTGAACGGGGAATTTTTCCAGCTCAACGACTTTAAAAGCCGGCTGCAGGAAGAGATCCAGCGGCGAAATCTCGGTACACTTAGATATACAATCGTCGAAGAACGCGGGCCGGCTCATCACCGTGAATTTGTTTCGGAAGTGTTCCTGGGCCACAGGTTGATGGGCGTCGGGCAGGGACGCTCCAAAAAAGAAGCGGAACAACATGCGGCGGCCCAGGCGTTGGAAAAGCTTGCCAAAGAAAACCGCATCATCGCGACTGAAACGGGGGATGGAACAACCTAGTTGTTTCCTCCTCATTTTTTGTATAATCTTCTTGCATTGCTGCAAGTGCGTCGGGGGAAGACGCATGCGGCAGAAAATGGCCTGCCTGAGACGGGGAGGTTGTCAGTGAACCTGAAACGGATCGAAATTTACGGATTTAAATCGTTCGCCCAAGCCACCGAACTGGAAATTTCGCCGGGGATCACAGCGGTCGTGGGACCAAACGGCAGCGGCAAAAGCAACATCGCCGATGCCATTCGCTGGGTGTTGGGGGAACAGAGCACAAAAGCGTTGCGCGGCTCGAAAATGGAGGATGTGATTTTTGCGGGAAGCCAGACGCGCAAGCCGCTGAATTACAGCGAAGTTTCCCTGACCCTTGATAATCAGGATCAGACGTTGCCGCTGGATTTTGCAGAGGTGACCATTACACGGCGATTGTACCGATCCGGCGAGAGTCAGTACTTTATCAATCGCGAGCCATGCCGGTTGAAAGACATTCACGATTTGTTGATGGATACCGGTCTGGGCAAAGAGGCCTACTCGATTATCGGTCAAGGACGGATTGACGAGATCCTGAGCAACAAACCAGAGGACAGAAGAGGGATTTTCGAAGAGACGGCTGGTATCGTTCGCTATCGGGTACGGCGGCGGGAAGCGGAAAAGCATCTGGCCGAAACAGAGCAAAACTTGCAACGGATTCGCGACGTGCTGCACGAGCTGGATCGCCAGCTGGTTCCCCTGAAGCAGCAAGCGGAGGTTGCCAAACAATATAAACAATACCGCGAGCAGCTGGAAAAGCTCGAGGTCTCCCTGTACCTGTCGCAAATCCAGCAGGCTCACGACGAATGGCAGGCTGCCCAGCAGGCCATGCAGGCGTTACGACAAAAAATGGAAGAAAAGCGGCGGCAAGCGGAAGAGGAAGAGGCCAACCTGGCCTTTTGGCGAAAGCGGCTGGAGCAGGTGGAGCGTGCCATTGAACAGCTGCACCATGATCAGTTGCACGCGAGCGGAGAACTGGAAAAGCTGGAGGGACTGCGGGAGGTCTTGCGGGAAAGGCAGCGTCAGCTGGCTGCCCAAAAACAGCAAACGCTCCAGGCTCGGGAGAAAGTGGAGCAGCAACTGCTTCTGCTCAGCCAGCGCCTGGCCCAACACCGCCACATGTGTCAGCAGAAGGAGGAAGAATTAGCAGCCGCCTTGCGCAAGCTGCGCGGTCTGGAAGAGCGGCTCCGGGGTGCCAATCAGGAATGGGCCGACCGGAAAGAACAGGTGGAACGGTTGAAAAACGAGTATTTTGATCAATCCAATCGCCTGTCGACCTTGCGGAACGAGGAACGCCATCTGAAAAACACCCTGGAAGCTTCCGCGCAGCGGAGAGGGCGGCTGAAGCGCGAACTGGACGAGCTCAAGGTTCACCTGCAGCAACTGGAGTCGGAAAGACAGAGGCTGTCGGAAGAAGAGCAGGCATTGCAGGCCGAGTTAACACAAAAACAGCTCACATTTGCGCGGAACCGGGAACAAGAGGAACGATTGCAAGAGGCGGCGGATGAGAGCAGGAGACTCCTGGAACAGTTGCAGTACAGGGAATCGCAGTTGCGCTCCAGGCATGAGGTGCTGCACGAAATGCAGCAGGAATTTGCCGGGTACGGGCAGGGCGTGAAGGCGATTTTGCAGGCACGGGGCAAAGGCGTAATCACCGGCGTACACGGTGCCGTCGCCGAACTGATTCGCGTTCCGCAGGAGCTGGAAGCCGCGATTGAAGCAGCTCTGGGAGGCGCA
>Ga0207870_100744_pt1 | contig 9779 bp, 8 predicted proteins | sample CeladaPassage60B_FD_187477 | JGI IMG/M metagenome (GOLD analysis project Ga0207870, IMG submission 187477) | Cellulose-adapted microbial communities from the Joint BioEnergy Institute, USA - Passage3 60B (SPAdes) (version 2) | ecosystem: Engineered > Bioreactor > Continuous culture > Unclassified...
TGGGGTGAATAGCTCTGGGGAGCCGCAGTGACCAGGCCCAAGCGACTGTTTAGCAAAAACACAGGTCTCTGCTAAGCCGCAAGGCGACGTATAGGGGCTGACGCCTGCCCGGTGCTGGAAGGTTAAGGGGAAGGGTTAGTGACCACCCCAAAAAGTGTACCTTTTTGGGGGCCCCGGTTGCGAAGCTCTGAACCGAAGCCCCAGTAAACGGCGGCCGTAACTATAACGGTCCTAAGGTAGCGAAATTCCTTGTCGGGTAAGTTCCGACCCGCACGAAAGGCGTAACGACTTGGGCGCTGTCTCAACGAGAGACCCGGTGAAATTGTACTCCCTGTGAAGATGCAGGGTACCCGCGACAAGACGGAAAGACCCCGTGGAGCTTGACTGCAACCTGATATTGAAACTTGGTCTGTCCTGTACAGGATAGGTGGGAGCCTTAGAAATTCGCTCGCCAGGGCGGATGGAGGCGCCGTTGGGATACCACCCTGGGCAGGCTGAGTTTCTCACCTGCCGCCCTGAATCGGGTGGAGGGACCGTGTCAGGCGGGCAGTTTGACTGGGGCGGTCGCCTCCTAAAAGGTAACGGAGGCGCCCGAAGGTTCCCTCAGCGCGGTTGGAAATCGCGCGTGGAGTGTAAAGGCAGAAGGGAGCTTGACTGCGAGACCGACGGGTCGAGCAGGGACGAAAGTCGGGCTTAGTGATCCGGTGGTACTGAGTGGAAGGGCCATCGCTCAACGGATAAAAGCTACCCCGGGGATAACAGGCTTATCTCCCCCAAGAGTCCACATCGACGGGGAGGTTTGGCACCTCGATGTCGGCTCATCGCATCCTGGGGCTGGAGTAGGTCCCAAGGGTTGGGCTGTTCGCCCATTAAAGCGGTACGCGAGCTGGGTTCAGAACGTCGTGAGACAGTTCGGTCCCTATCTGTCGCGGGCGGAGGAAATTTGAGAGGCTCTGTCCCTAGTACGAGAGGACCGGGATGGACATACCGCTGGTGTACCAGTTGTTCCGCCAGGAGCAGACGCTGGGTAGCCAAGTATGGAAGGGATAAGCGCTGAAAGCATCTAAGCGCCAAGCCCGCCTCAAGATGAGATTTCCCACAGCGCAAGCTGGTAAGACCCCTTAGAGATGATGAGGTGGATCGGTCCGGTGTGGAAGCGTGGTGACACGTGGAGCTGACGGATACGAATGGGTCGAGGACTTCTTTCACACACAAGGACTGGCTTCTTTGCTGCTAGTTTTCAGGGAACATCCCGGTTGTCTGGTGACGATAGCGGAGGGGACACACCGGTTCCCATCCCGAACACCGCAGTTAAGCCCTCCAGCGCCGATGGTACTTGGGGCGGGAGCCCCTGGGAGAGTAGGACGTTGCCAGGCAGCCGGTCAAGTAAGCCCATGAGTCCAGTACGGATTCATGGGCTTTTGTCTTACGCAGCGGACCTTGACATCAGATAGGTACATTGGTAGACTGTGAGGAAAATTTAAGCGGGATGAACCTATATCAAACTAAAAACTATTTTGGGGGAAACAAAAAATAGAAAGGAACTGTTGAACATGAGCTGGGAAGAGAAGTTTGGCAAAGAGGGTCTCACCTTTGACGATGTGCTGTTGATTCCTGGAAAGTCTGAAGTGCTGCCGCGGGAAGTGGATGTCCGAACCAGGCTGAGTGAGCAGATTATGCTCAATATTCCCCTCATGAGCGCCGCGATGGACACCGTGACCGAGGCGCCGCTGGCGATTGCCATCGCACGCGAGGGGGGCATTGGCGTCATTCACAAAAATATGTCCATCGAGCAGCAGGCAGAAGAGGTGGATCGCGTCAAACGTTCGGAAAGCGGCGTGATTACCAATCCGTTTTACCTCAAACCGGACAATCGCGTATACGAAGCGGAAGAACTGATGGCAAAATACCGGATTTCCGGCGTGCCGATTGTGGATGACGAATTGCATCTGGTGGGTATTATCACCAACCGCGACTTGCGTTTTGTGCATCAGCGCGACATTCCCATTCGCGACGTGATGACCAAGGAAAACCTCGTCACCGCGCCGGTGGGCACAACCCTGGCAGAGGCGGAGGAAATCTTGCAGCGGCACAAGATAGAGAAACTGCCCCTGGTAGATGAAGAAAACCACCTCAAGGGACTCATCACGATCAAGGATATTGAAAAGGCGATTCAGTTCCCCAACGCCTCAAAGGACCGGCAAGGACGTCTGTTGGCGGCGGCAGCGGTCGGGGTCTCCCAGGATACGTTTGAACGGGCAGAGGCCCTTGTCGCCGCGGGGGTGGATGCATTGGTGGTGGATTCCGCACATGGCCACTCGGCAGGCGTGATCCGGGTGGTGCGCGAGTTGCGCCAGAAATATCCGGATTTGACGATTGTTGCCGGGAACGTGGCGACAGCCGAAGGGACGCGTGACCTGATTGAAGCGGGCGCTTCCGCAGTCAAGGTGGGAATTGGCCCGGGTTCCATCTGTACCACCCGTGTCGTGGCCGGGATCGGCGTACCCCAGGTGACGGCGATTTACGATTGCGCCACAGAGGCGCGGAAATACGGTGTTCCGATCATTGCCGACGGCGGGATCAAGTACTCCGGTGACATTGTCAAGGCGATTGCCGCAGGGGCTGACGTGGTCATGCTGGGAAGCCTGTTTGCCGGGACGTCGGAAAGCCCGGGAGAGACGGAGATTTACCAGGGCCGGCGGTTCAAGGTGTATCGGGGGATGGGTTCGATTGGTGCGATGAAAGACGGCAGTGGTGACCGCTATTTTCAGGAAAATATGAACAAGCTGGTGCCTGAAGGCATTGAAGGGCGAGTCCCCTATAAAGGGCCCCTGGCGGATACGGTGTACCAGTTGATTGGCGGCCTGCGTGCCGGCATGGGATATGTTGGCGCCCGGAATATCGAAGAGCTGAAAAACAACACGAGGTTTATCCGCATTACGCAGGCAGGCCTGCGGGAAAGCCATCCGCATGACGTCCAGATCACCAAAGAGGCACCCAATTACTCCATCTGAATGACTCAAACTGACCATTGACTGCACATTTCAATTGACTGGACATGTCATTTTCCAGTGGATTCCCACCTTCTTTTCTCCCATGCCCTGTGTTACAATATCTTTTGTTGGATAGGCGTGGGGGTGGGAAGGTGTGAGGAGAGGAAGCGGCAAAACATTGTGGGGAAGACGATTGGCCGCATGGACACTTTCTTTGTGTCTGTTTTTGTTGTTGATAAACGGCACTGCAGGTGCGGTTCATGCCCAGGTGCCTTTGAAATTGAACGTCAAATCCGCCATTCTGGTGGACGCGCATACAGGGAAAATCCTGTATTCGCTCAATGCCAGTCAGGCGCTGCCTCCTGCCAGCATGACCAAGATGATGACCGAATATCTGGTGCTGGAGGCGATCCAGCAGGGGAAAATTTCCTGGGATCAAAAGGTCAAAATTTCAGAGGCGGCTGCCAGCTTGGAAGGATCGCAGGTCTGGCTTTATCCAGGGGAGGAACGGACCGTCAAGGAACTGTTTACGGCGATGGCTGTCTACTCGGCCAATGATGCCACGGTAGCCCTGGCGGAACTGCTTGGCGGAAATGAAACCGAATTTGTCCACATGATGAATGAAAAGGCAAAAGCAATCGGCATGAAAAATACTCATTTTGTCACCAGCAGCGGATATCCGCCGGAGGATATGCGACCAGAATATCGTCCGCAAATTGACGGCGATCATGTGATGTCGGCGGAAGATGCGGCCATCCTGGCACGGGAACTGATCCGAAAGCAGCCAAAAATCTTTGAGTTCACGACGATTCCGGAGGCAGTCTTTCGGCAAGGGGAAGGCAAGGGCGAAATCCGGATGCAAAACTGGAACTGGCTGATCAAGCCCCTCATCTATGCCTACGAAGGGGCCGACGGCCTGAAAACGGGCAACACGGAGGCAGCCGGCTTTTGTATTACGGCGACGGCCAAGCGCGGTGAGATGCGCTTGATCGCCGTGGTGATGGGCGCAAAAACGATCAAGGACCGGTTTACGGAAGTCAGAAAGCTCCTGGATTGGGGATTCAACCATTTTACCGTGAAAACCGTCCTGAAGGGAAAAGAACCGGTCGAAGGATTTGAGCAAGCACCTGTCGTCAAGGGCAAAAAACGGGAAGTGGACGTCGTCCCTCAGCAAAATTTGTCCATTGTGGTCCCTAAAGGCGAAGAAGCAACATATAAGCCGGATGTGGTCTGGGATCAGAAGGCGCTGACGGCGCCGGTAGAAAAGCAGCGGGTTGTCGGTTGGTTGAAACTGGTTCGGGAAGGCGGACAGCCTGAGGCCTTTTTGTCCAATATCCCGCCGGAAGAACAGAATGGGGTGGCGATGATCGCCCAAGAGGATGTGAAAAAGGCAGGGTTTATCCGGCTCTTTTTCCGTTCCATCATGGATATGGTGGTGGGTGTGTTCAAAGGAATTGCGGGGGATACGTCGGCATAGCGTCCCGAACGATCACATTCTTTCTGCTCTCGTCCTGTTTACGGGATGAGAGTTTTTTCATCGGGGTTATACATGCGATGGGTGTCCATCGGAATGGAGGGGTCATCGTGTTAGACAGCAAGCGACTGCGTGAGGATTTTGCGGCGATTCGGGAAAAGCTCAGCCACCGGAACGAGGAGATCGATGGCCTGGATCGCTTTCTCGAACTGGATGAGCGGCGACGGAAGCTGCTGCAGGAAAGTGAAGCGTTGAAAAACCGCCGGAATACGGTGAGCCAGGAAGTGGCTGCAAGAAAGCGGCGGGGTGAGCCTGCTGACGAACTGATTGCCGAGATGCGTGAGGTGGGAGAGCAAATCAAGCGACTGGATGACCAGTTGCGGGATGTGAAGGGCGAACTGGATGCCATCCTCCTCTCGCTTCCCAATATTCCCCATGAGAGCGTCCCCATCGGAGAGTCGGAGGAAGACAACGTTCCCGTTCGCTTCTGGGGAGAGGTGCCTTCGTTTTCTTTTACCCCGAAGGCGCACTGGGAGCTGGGGACGGAACTGGGATTGTTGGATTTTGAGCGGGCCAGCAAGGTGACCGGGTCGAGGTATGTTTTTTACAAGGGCTTGGGAGCGCGACTGGAGAGGGCCTTGATCAATTTCATGTTGGATCTGCACACCTCCGAGCATGGCTATGAGGAGATGTTTCCGCCTTTTATCGTCAACCGGCACAGCCTCCTCGGCACCGGGCAGCTGCCGAAGTTTGAGGAGGACGTTTTCCGAATCGACGGGCAGGAAGATTATCTGATTCCGACCGCAGAGGTTCCGGTGACCAATTTTTATCGGGACGAGATTCTGTCGGCCGAGCAACTCCCGTTGTGTTTTGCCGCCTACAGCGCTTGTTTCCGCTCGGAAGCGGGGGCCGCGGGCAGGGATACCCGGGGACTCATCCGGATGCACCAGTTCAACAAGGTGGAACTGGTGAAATTCGTCGAGCCTCAGCATTCCTACGAGGAACTGGAGCGCCTCGTCCAGGATGCGGAGCGGGTCTTGCAACTGTTGGGATTGCCTTACCGGGTGGTCCTGATGTGTACGGGGGATCTGGGTTTTGCGGCGGCCAAAAAGTACGACCTGGAAGTATGGCTTCCGTCCAGCGGCCAGTACCGGGAAATTTCCTCTTGCAGCAATTTTGAGGATTTCCAGGCGAGACGGGCCAATATCCGTTACCGGCCCCACCCGAAGGCCAAACCGGAATATGTTCATACGCTGAACGGGTCCGGCCTGGCCATCGGACGGACGATGGCAGCGATCCTCGAGAATTACCAGCAGGAGGACGGCAGCGTGGTGATTCCGGAAGTCCTGCGGGATTATATGGGCGGCCTGGATGTGATTCGGCCTGTTTCTTGAGACAAAACGCAATCACGCATTGTTTGCCTTTTCTCTCCAAAGGTGAAAAGGATCCAGGTAACCCTCTACTTGGATTGACCTTACCGGGATGGAACGCTCGTCTGAGGGTTTCTGCATATCTTCATGAAATTTGGTAAACCGGTCTTGGTAACCCGCTTTCACGGCTTCCTGTTTGGAACAAGCATAGTAGACCGCTTTCAGCCGTGCCCAGTAGATGGCTGCCATACACATGGGGCACGGCTCACCGCTGGCGTAGATTTCGCAATCCTCAAGCAGGTACGTGCCAAGGGCGGAACAGGCTTGCCGAATGGCCTGAATTTCCGCATGCGCCGTCGGATCATGGGTTCTTTCAACCTCGTTGACACCTTTTCCGACAATCCTCCCGTTTTGAACAACCAGGGCAGCAAACGGGCCTCCATGTCCGCTTGCGACATTCTTTTTTGCCAACTGCACGGCTTCTTCCAACCATTTTCTTTTTTCCTCCATCCTTTTCCCTCCCTGAATGCCATCTTGATGACATCGTTCATGGCATCTTTCCATGCTGAAAATGGCCAGCACCATGATACCACAGGTTGTGTACCTGTTTGAGGCGTTCATGCCATGAAAATGATTGACAGTTCGTCTGTTTACAATTATATTTTCTTGTAAAAAAGGTACGAAGAAAATCACAGCCTGTGTCCGAGGACTTGCCGTTTAAGGAGCCACAGGCGTGAACCGGGATGACGAAATGTGGCAGGGGGATGCTTCTTGCGTACTACCTGCATCTTTTCGCATGCCGGTTTTTTTGATTTTTTTGCTTCTGGAATCTTTCGTTTAAGAGATTTTCGTATTGGGGATTGGAGACATTTTGAATGGGGTGAGCGTATGAGCCAAATTCAGGGAGCCTTGACAGGCATTCGCGTGGTGGATTTGTCCCGCGTTCTGGCGGGTCCTTTTTGTACCATGATTCTGGGGGATTTGGGTGCCGAGGTGATTAAGGTGGAGGCGCCTGGAGGCAGCGACGAGACGCGCGGCTGGGGTCCCCCCTACACAGGCGGGGAGAGCGCTTATTACCTGACGGCCAATCGCAACAAGAAGGCCATCACGTTGAATCTGAAGCATCCGGAGGGGAAGGAGATTTTTCTCCGTTTGGTGAAGGATGCCGATGTGTTGGTGGAGAATTTCAAAGCAGGAACATTGGCCCGAATGGGACTGGCGCCGGAAAAGCTGTTGGAGATCAATCCCCGGCTGGTCATCGCTGAGATTACCGGTTTCGGGCAAAACGGCCCGTTGCGTGCGTTGCCGGGGTACGATTACATCGTGCAAGCCTTGGGCGGTTTGATGAGCATCACCGGAAGCGAAGAGAGCGGGCCGATGAAAGTGGGCGTGGCGATCGTCGATGTCCTGACCGGCCTGTTTACGGCCATCGGTATCCTGGCGGCGTTGCAGGAAAGGCAGCGCTCCGGCAAGGGACAGGTGGTGGATGTGGCGCTGCTGGATGTCAGTGTGGCCGCCTTGGTCAATGTGGCCAGCAATTATTTGGTATCGGGAGAGCTCCCACGGTTATTGGGGAATGCCCATCCGAACATCGTGCCATACCAGACCTTTCGGGCAAAGGATCAGGAAATGGTGGTGGCAGTCGGCAATGACCGGCAGTTTGCCCGTTTTGCGGAAGTGATTGAACGGCCGGATCTGGCGGAAGATGAACGGTTTTCAACCAATCCTGCCCGCTTGGCCCACCGTGAGGAGCTGGTTGCCATTATCCAAGAGGCTCTACAAAAGAGAACGGCGCAGGAGTGGATGGATCGGTTGCAGGAGGCAGGGATTCCCTGCGCACCGATTCAAACGCTGGATCAAGTGTTCCGGCATCCGCAAGTGCTGGCGCGCGGGATGGTGGTGGAGATGGATCATCCGACGGCAGAACGGGTTCGCCTGGTCGGCAGTCCTTTGCATCTTTCCCGCACGCCGGTCAGCTACCGGACCCATCCGCCGCTCGTTGGAGAGTATACGGACGAGGTGCTTTTCGAACTGGGTTATTCAGCGGAAGAGGTGCAGCGATTCCGTGCCGAAGGTGTGGTTTGAGTGGCGCAAGAGGCGCTCCGGATTTGCTTGACGCATGAGTTTTTTGCTTGACGCACGAGTATCCCGGTCCACTTGAATGGGTCGGCCAGTTGCGTTATAATTCCAAGTGGGAGTCGTATCAAATCTCGTTGAGAGACATGCTGGAGAGGTGGTCGAGTGGTTTAAGGCAGCGGTCTTGAAAACCGCCGAGGGTTCACGCCCTCCGTGGGTTCGAATCCCACCCTCTCCGCCATTGTAATTACATAGCGGATTTGTAAATAAAGTCGTCCAATGGTTGGACGGCTTTTTTGTTTGAGAGAAAAACATCTGAAAATAGGCGTTTTGCGGAGGAACAAATGCCGTCTCCAGGCCATATGCTAGCCTAGAAGTCAGGATTGCAAGGAGGATTGACATGAGCCACATGGAAAAACACCACCAAAAACCCCATCCGCCACAGAAGTATGCCGAATACCCCGTGTCAAGAGATAAGCTGTTGGAGGAGATTCAAGCGGTGGGATTTGCTTTGACTGAACTGAGTTTGTACTTGGATACGCATCCGTGGGACCAACAGGCTTTGGGCGATTTGAATAGTTTGTCGAAGCATTACCGGATGTTGACGCATGAATACGAATGTAGCTTCGGTCCTCTCTACAACTTAGGCCATTCGATCAGTCCATACCCCTGGAAGTGGAACGAACCGCCGTGGCCGTGGCAAATGTGAACAGTTGCAAAAAAAAAACCGGTATGAGGAGGAAATGATGGACGATGTATCCTTACGGAAAGGTCTCCGCTCACAGCAATTACAAGACGTGGTATCCCTATGTCAGCCCGCATGATCCTTGTCCGCCGATGAAAATGAAAACCTACTACACGCCTCCCCAACTGTATATGGGATTTCAACCGCCTGGCCTGCCGCGATTTGAGATTCACGAGGCGTTGTACCGTGGAACGCTTTGGAAAGACTTGTACAGTCCGTACGACAAAAAGTTGCCGCACTAGCCTTCGGATTCCGATGATAGGCCGGCCAAGAAAAAAACGGTTTTCGTGAAGACATTTCAACTGCAGAGGAGTGGAATAGTACCGTGTGGATTTATGAGAAACGCCTGCAGTATCCCGTACGGGTCAGCAAGTGCAATCCCATGCTGGCGAAGTTTCTGATTGAACAGTACGGCGGCGCCGATGGTGAACTGGCAGCGGCGTTGCGTTATCTGAATCAGGCTTATACGATTCCCGACAAGGTGAAAGGATTGCTCATCGATATCGGCACGGAGGAGTTTGCGCATCTGGAAATGATTGGCACAATGGTATACAAGTTGACCAAGGATGCGACTCCGGAACAATTGAAAGAAGCGGGATTGGGAGATCATTACGCGAACCACGACAAAGCCCTGTTTTACCACAATGCATCAGGCGTTCCATGGACGGCGTCCTATATCCAGGCCAAGGGAGATCCAATCGCCGATTTGTACGAGGATATTGCCGCCGAGGAGAAAGCGCGTGCCACTTATCAATGGCTGATCGACATGTCGGACGATCCGGATGTGAACGATGCGCTGAAGTTTTTGCGCGAACGGGAAGTGGTGCATTCCCAACGCTTCCGGGAAGCGGTTGAAATATTGAAAGAAGAAAGGGAAAGGAAAAAATTTTTTTGAATTCCATTTATCTGGATGGTCGAAGATGGAAAAAAGGGATACCGAACCGGTATCTCTTTTTGGGTTTGGAGGATGGCGGATTTGTGGCGATGAGCCTGGTGTAACCGCTAAAATAAAGACAACAAAAATTGCTGAACAGCAATGAACACTTTACGTTCCTTCCTTGCCCATTTACCATATCCTTGAAATCATTTCATCATGGGTGAGGAAGAGTATGAAACGCTTG
>Ga0207870_100745_pt1 | contig 9691 bp, 12 predicted proteins | sample CeladaPassage60B_FD_187477 | JGI IMG/M metagenome (GOLD analysis project Ga0207870, IMG submission 187477) | Cellulose-adapted microbial communities from the Joint BioEnergy Institute, USA - Passage3 60B (SPAdes) (version 2) | ecosystem: Engineered > Bioreactor > Continuous culture > Unclassified...
CGGCCGCACCACTGTGGTGCGGGCGTTGCAGACCCTTGCGATGCAAGGGTGGATCGAACGGGAGCACGGGCGCGGGTCCTTCGTCAAAGGCCGCCCCCCGGAGCCCCCTGCCGACCGTGCCCGGCCTGGCCTGACCTGTGCCGAACAGGCGGAGGCCGCTGAGAACATCGTCAGTGTCGACCGGGTGCCGGCTCCCCGGCATATCGCCCGGCTGCTCGGGATTGACGAGCGCACCCCCGTGATCGCCCGCAAGCGCCTGGCTCGGCATGGGGAGCGGGTCTCCGCGGTGGAGATCCTGTGGTTTCCGCTGGAGGTTGCGCTCGGCACGGATGTGGACAAGCCCGCTCCGCTTCGGTACGGCGTGCGTCATCACTTGCAGGCGGTCAAGCACCTGCGGTTCGACCACATCACCGAACGGTTGACCGCGCGTACGCCCACCGCCGAGGAAGCCAAGCTGCTCGGCTCCACCGACCCGGTCCTGGGCGTGCTGGCCACCGTGCACGATGCGAGTGGGGCCGTCCTGATGGCGCTGACCATCTCGCTGCCCGGCGACCTGCACGAACTCGAAGATGTCTACCAGGTGAGGTAACTCTTACCCCCAACCCGGCCTCATCCACTTGTGCGGACAAGTGCGGGGGCCTAGTTCAACTCAATCGGACAAGTGGATGAGCGGATGATCCGCTGTCCTGGATGAAAGGAATTTCAGTCATGGCACTACAGGGACCCATCCCCGTCAGCTTCGAGCTGCTGTTCCCGCACGGCTGCTACGTCGTCGGGGAGATCCAGGCGGCGAAGGACTTCGAGGCCAAGCGGGACACGCAGGCCAGGGACAAGGCCACCGGTTTGCCGGTGTGGCAGGTCCCGGTCATGGACGCCGACCCTTCGCTGAAGGCCACACAGAAGACGGTCACGATCAAGATCCTCTCCGAGGCTGAGCCGGTCGTGCCGCCGCCGCTGCCGGGGCTGCCGATCTCCCCGGTCGAGTTCGACGGGCTGGAAGTCAAGCCGTACGTCCACCAGGCGACCGGACGCCTGGCCTACTCGATCACCGCAAGGGGGATGCGTGCTCCCCGCAGTGCCAAGCCCGCCCCGCAAACGAAGGACGCCGCCTGATGGCACGCGAGCCGTACACCTATGTCACGGTGTCGATCCGGTCAGCCGAATCCCCGCGCGTGTGGGTGTCGTTCTGCACACCCGAGCTTGAAGCCAGGGCCGGGGTTCTGGAGTCGGGGCGGCCCTTTCTCGACATCAGCAGCAACGCCGCAGGCGTGACGATTTCGACCACCGGTGCCGGGCCGGTCACCGCGACGGATCTGGAGGTCGCCCGGCAGATCTTCACCGCCGCCGCCCGGTACCTGGCCGACTGCGAGCGACTGCACACCGCGCGCTTGGCCGACGGTAACCCGCTTGCCCCTTCGTCCGCCTCAGGCGAGGAGACGGCGGCCTGACACGAAGCGGGGCCGCTGGAAGCGGCAACTTCCGGCGGCCCCTCGATCTCTCCCTGACTGCGAATCAAGAGAGGACACCGAGTCTAATGTTCAAGAAACTGCCTGGTGACGAGGCGCGTACCCTTGTCTCCACCACCCCGGACACGGCCGTGGTGTTCCGCCCGGCCGTCGTCAAGACGCCCGCGATCGTCACGATCGTGATCTGGCTGTCCCGCCTGATCGCTAGCCTGGCCCGGCTCGTCGTCCGTCACCCTGTCGCGGCGGCTGTCTTGGCTGGCTTCGGCGTGATCTGGGTCCTGTATAGCCGCGCCATGGCGGTGGTTCTGCTCGGCTTCGTCCCGTCGGCGGGGCTGTCGTGGCTGCTGGTCGATCGGGCCTCGTTCATGCACCTGGTCGGCTGGCCCCTGCTCGCCTTCTGGCGCCTGCTCTGGGTGTACCGGCGGCACTGGCAACCCGTCATGGTCGTCTCCGGGCTCGGGCGGCACATCCGGGGCCGCGACTACCTGCCCCGCCTCGCCCGGGTTCACTGTGATGGCTGGGCCGACCGCGTCACGGTCAAGATGCTGAGCGGCCAGGCGGTCAAGGACTGGGCCGACCGCACTGACCACCTGGCGCACGGCTTCGGTGCCCCCTCCTGCCGCGTCACCGTGGCCCGGGCGGGGCGGCTGGTGCTGACCTTTCCCCGGCGCGACCCGCTCGCGACCCCGCTCCCGGCCGTCCCCATCCCGGAGACTGCCTCGGTGGGGCCGGTGGAGGTCGGCCGGTGCGAGGACGGCACCCCGTACCACCTCAATGTCCACGGCACACACGTCCTGATCGCCGGGGCGACCGGCTCAGGTAAGGGCTCGTGGCTGTGGTCGACGATCCGCGGCCTGCTGCCCGCGATGCGGGCCGGGCGGGTTCAGATCTGGGCGCTCGATCCGAAGCGCATGGAGCTGTCCTTCGGCCGTCCCCTGTTCGGGAACCGGTACGCGGCCGATCCGAAGGAGTGCGCTGACCTGCTCGACGAGGCGGTCAAGGTCATGCAGGAGCGGGCCGGCCGGTTCGCTGGCCTTCAGCGCTCCCACACCCCGCCCCTGGCCGACCCGTTCATCCTCGTCATCGTCGATGAGGTGGCCTTCCTCACCGCCTACCAGGCGGACAAGCAGCTCCGGCAGCGCATCACGGCCGCGTTGGCAACGTTGACCACGCAGGGGAGGGCGGTCGGGATCGGGGTCATGGCCGCGCTCCAGGACCCCCGTAAGGAGGTCATGACCATCCGCAACCTGTTCCCCGACAAGATCGCCCTCCGGCTCGATGAGTCCGAACAGGTGGACATGGTCCTCGGCGACGGGGCACGTGACCGGGGCGCGCTCGCCGATCACATCTCACCCGTGCCGGAGCTGGGGGCCGGGGTCGGATACGTGCGCCTGGAGACCTCCCCTGATCCTGTGCGGGTGCGGGCGGCCTACGTGTCCGACGCCGACATCCGGGCCATGGTGGCCGAGTTCGCGGGGGTGGGCCGATGATGCGGCTCGCTCACTTCCTCGATGGGCTGCGCTGCTCCTGCTGCGGCGCCCTCAACGTCCTGTGGCTCGACCCGGTGCGCGGCATCCTCGAGTGCCACGAGTGCGGCCAGAAAGCCGCCGTCCTGGTCGACGGGCCCGACCCGGCCGACACCCCCGACTCGTTCGACGACCTCGACCTGATCAACGCCCCCAGCTCACTGGACTCCTTCGACTGGTGCGGGGGTGACCGATGACCCACCCGAACGATCGGTCGCTGCCCCGGTCGGTGCGAATGGCGATGCCGCTCGCCCGCGATGTCGTCGAGCAGATCGCCATCCAATACGGGGTGTGCATCCGCCCGGTCTCGCTCAAGCGCATCGACGTCCAAACGGGCCAGGTCGAGATCATCGACGTCCCCTGCGGCGCCACCCTGGAGAGCAAGTGCCCGCCGTGCGCCAAGCGGAACCGGCACCTGCGCATGGCCCAGTGCCGGGAGGGCTGGCACCTCGAAGCCGAGCCGGTCAACATCCCCGACGAGGCGGACGACTATCAGCGCTACCTCGTCGAGCTTCGGGCCGACGCCCAAGCCTGGCGCGACCGGGCCGATGCTGCCGGCCAGGACACCACCGACCTGGACGCGGCAATTGAGGACCTGGACGAGGAGATCAATCGGGCAGGCATGCGCGGCAACGTCCTCGGCCGTATCTCGGGGAAGCGGTCGCGCTCGACGAGGCGGCGGCAGGACGCCCCGGACCTGCCCAAGCGGCAGATGACCAAGACCACTCTCGGGCGGACCTTCACAGGTTCGGACGGCAAGACCTACCGGCCGTCGATGTTCATCACGCTCACCCTGCCCTCGTACGGGCGGGTCCTGGAGGGCGTGCCCATCGATCCGGACGGTTACGACTACGTGCGGGCGGCCCGCGACGCGCTGCACTTCTCCAAGCTCATCGATCGGTTCGTGCAGAACCTCCGCCGGGTCGCCGGATATGACGTGCAGTACTTCGCCACCGTCGAACCACAAAAACGGCTCGCCCCGCACCTGCACATGGCGATCAGGGGCACCCTGCCTCGGGCGGAGATCCGGCAGATCGTCGCGGCCACCTACCACCAAGTGTGGTGGCCTCCAACCGACACGGTTCGATTCGACGGGGACCACCTACCCGTCTGGCACGAGGGGACCGGCTACCTCGACCCCACGACAGGCGAGGTCCTGCCCACCTGGGAACAGGCCCTCGACCAGCTCGACGCCGACGAGAACGCCCAACCCCTGCACGTGCTGCGCTTCGGCGACCAGCTCGACATCCAAGGCGTGCTCGCCGGAACCCCGGATGCCGACCAATGCATCCGGTACCTGGCCAAGTACCTGACCAAGTCCATCGGCGACGCCTTCGACCCCGGCAACCCCGCCCAACGCCAGCACGCCGAACGCCTTATCGAGGCGCTGCGGTTCGAGCCGTGCTCGCCCACCTGCCCGAACTGGCTCCGCTACGGCATCCAGCCCAAGAACGCCAAACCCGGTATGGTGCCCGGCCGATGCCGGGGCAAGGCGCACAAGCCTGAACACCTCGGCTACGCGGGCCGCCGGGTGCTGGTCTCCCGCAAGTGGTCGAACAAGACCCTCACCGAGCACAAGCACGACCGCCGCACCTGGGTCCTGGAAGCCCTCGGCCTGCCAGACGAGACGGTCGACCCCCACCGCTACATCTGGCGGCCGGTCAAGCCGACAGACCCCGACGTCGCCCCGATCGGGATCCGCCTCCTGCGCTCGGTCCACGAACGCCAGCGCTGGCGCGCCCACATGGACCGGCTTCACGCCCAAGCACACGGACAAGATCTTTCGGCAACCGAAGGGAGGGCCGCATGACGAAGAAAGACGAGCTTCTCACCGTGGCACAGATTCTCGAAGAACTCGGCGGCATCTCCCGCCGGACCTTCTACCGGTGGCGCGAGATCGGCAAGGCTCCCGAGGGCTTCAAGCTCCCCAACGGAGAGATCCGCATCTACCGCAGCGAGTTCAACGCATGGCTTGAGAGCCTCCGGGAGGCTGCGTGAGCACCTCCTATGACGTCAAGTTCTTCGAAATCTACCGGAACAAGTCGAGCAAGGCACCGTCCTATGTCGTCCGCTGGCAGGTGGCCAAGAAGCGATCGTCGAAGACGTACCGCACGAAGGCACTGGCCGAGAGCTTCCTGTCTGACCTTCGTCAGGCGGCCAAACGCGGAGAGCCCTTCGAGATCGAAAGCGGGCTACCCCTCTCCATGCTCAAGGCCAAGAGCGCCCGGACCGTCTTCGACTTCGTGCGCGCATACGTCGAAATGAAGTGGCCTCACGTGGCGGCGAAGACCAGAGACAGCATGTCGGACGCACTGTCCACCGTCCTGCCAGCGCTGACCAAGGATCGCCCGGGCCGTCCCGACGCGGACACTCTGCGGACGGCCCTCCGCAAGTTCGCCCTCCTCCCGGCGGGCAAGAGGCCGGATCCGCCCCTGGAGATCATCAAGGCCGTCCGATGGCTCGAAGCGGCATCCCTGGACCTGGCCGACCTGAACGAGACCAAAACCATACGGCTTGCGCTCGATGCGATCGCGCTCCGGCTCGACGGCAAGGCGGCCAGCGCCAACACGATCAGGCGTAAGCGCGCCGTCCTGCATGCGGTCCTGGAGTACGCCGTAGAGCTGGAAGAGCTTCCGGCGAATCCGCTGCACCGGATCAAGTGGAAGCCGCCCAAGACGACCGAAACGGTAGACCCTCGCGTGGTGGTCAACCCTCGGCAGGCTCGCGAGCTGCTGACCGCGGTGACCTACGTCGGCAAGCGGGGACGTGGCCGGCGGCTGATGGCCCTATTTGCCTGCATGTACTACGCGGCCCTCCGGCCGGCCGAAGCGGTCGCCCTCCGCCAGCAGGACTGCCACCTTCCGGCAACCGGCTGGGGGCGCATCCTCGTCGACGTCTCCCGGCCTGAGGTCACCACGCGCTGGACGGACACCGGTGACGCCCACGAGGCACGCGGCTCAAGCATCGTGGCCGTGATGATGTGCGGCCGGTGCCCATCCCGCCGGTCTTGGTCAAGATCCTTCGGCAGCACATCGACGAGTACGGCGTCGGCCCGGACGGGCGGCTCTTCCGGAGCGAGCGCGGCGGGGTGGTCGCCTCAACGGCGTACACGGAGGTGTGGCAGGAAGCCCGGAAGCTCGCCCTTACCCCTGCCCAGGTCGCCTCACCGCTGGCACGCAGCCCGTACGACCTGCGGCACGCGGCCGTGTCCCTGTGGCTCAACGCTGGCGTCCCGGCTCCCGAGGTGGCCGAGCGGGCCGGGCACAGCGTCGATGTCCTCCTGCGCGTCTACGCCAAGTGCATCGACGGGCAACAAGAGATCGCCAACCGGCGGATCGATGACGCCCTGGTGGCCTGACGTGCTGGCCGTACACATGGGGTCCCGGAAGCCCTCCGGGACCCTTCGCCGCTCCGGAGGGCAATTCCGCCGCGCTCGGAGAGCCGAAAGCCTTCGCCGACCTGGGAAAACGCCACCAAGATCATTGCACACATATTGGTGGACCGGCGACAGAGGGCGGCTCAGGGCGGCCTACGGCTGCGCATGCCGGAGAAACAGAAGAGGCCCCGAAGGGCCTCTGAGCTGCTGGTTTGCTGGTGGCAGGTCCAGGATTTGAACCTGGGTAGGCTGAGCCGACGGTTTTACAGATGCCGTGCTGTGCACGCCCACGACCCGCGTTTTCGCTGGTCAGAGCGGTGACAGCACACCGGGCGACTGCTCGTCGCCCTTCTCGTGCCACGTACGTGCCACTCCGTCCGCCGAACCATTCCTTGTGCCACGCTCGGCATCGAACCCGTCCGCGATCTCTCGATCCCGGCCTTCCACTGCTCGCGCGTAGTGGCGCGTGGTGACGCTCGCGTTGGAGTGACCCAGGCGACGAGCCGCCGCCATCACGCCGTACCGATCAGCGACCCAGGTTGCGTGCGTGGCGCGGAGATCATGAGGCGTGACGTCCTGCAAACCCGCCGCCTCGACGGCCGGGTCGAAGTGCCACCGCCGCCAGGCGTTGTAGTGCAGGGCCTTACCTGTCCGGCCAGTGAAGAGCAGGGTGTCCGGATCATCGGGCAGCCGGTTGAGGTGGGACCGAAGGGCCGAGATGACGAATCCGGGGAGCGTGATCGTCCGCCGCTGGTGCGACTTGGGCGTGTCGAAGACGTGCTTGCCTGCGATCTCCGCCAGCGATTCCGCCACGATGAGTCGCCCCTGCTCCAGCTCGACATGCCGCCGCCGCAACGCGAACGCCTCACCGATGCGCAGGCCGCCGTACGCGAGGAGCTGCACGATCAGGCTGTGCGGCTCGCGCATCGCCGAGATCAGCCGCTCGACTTCCGCCTTGGTCAGGATGTGTGGTTCGGTCTCAGGCATCCTGGGCAGCCGCACACCACGGCAAGGCGTCGCCTTGATCAGGTCGTTGTTCACCGCCGCCGTCATGATCTGAGACATCAGGCGGTATGCCTGTCGAACCCGGGAAGGGCTCAACCCCCTCTTGGTGAGGCTCGCCACCCACTCACTGATCATGATGGGCCGCACCTGGCCGATCTCGTTCTTACCGAAGCGAGGTTCGATGAGCGTCCGGAGGAGGGAGGTATACGAAGCGCGCGTCTTGGGCTTGAGCGACGGGCTCACCGACGAGAGCCAGCGCTCCGCCCACTCCTTGACAGTGATCTTCGCCTCATCGGGGTTGACCCACTCCCCTCGCGCTATCTCGGCCTCCTTCAGCGTGAGCCAGCGTTCGGCGTCCCGCTTCTTCGCGAACGTCTGAGGGGCCGAGCGCATGCGCCCATCCGGTCCCCGATATCGCGCCTGCCAGCGTCCGGAGGGCAGCTCTCGCGTATTGCCGAAAGCCCGCTTGGCCATTACGCCGCTCTCCCCCCTCCGTAGCCGTCAATCGTGATGGCTGGCACGATTCCGGCCGCGATGAAGGCGTTGAGCGCCGCTTCCGGGATACGGACGTTCCGGCCCACATGGACGAAGGTGATGCGCCGCTCCTCGATCAACCGTCGAGGGAATCGCTCGGAGGTGTTCAGGCGTTCCGCCGCCTCCTTCACCGTGAGCAACCGCCCGCTAAGTAGCTCCTGAAGGGACAGGGCCTCCTGACCCGCCTTTCTGGTCACGCTGCCCTCCCTTCAGTTGCCGAAAAATCTTGGCCGTCTCCGAGCGCTTGGAGCTGGTTCATGTGGTTGCGCCAGCGTTGGCGTTGGTGGATCGAGCGCAGGAGCCTCGGACTCCAGGGCCAGGTACGGCCGCCCGGACTCAAGCACCCGGGCACGCGCCCGGATGATGGAGCCGCAGAGCGAGATCCGGATGCGGGGACGCTCGCCGGGGTCGATCGACATCGAAAGGAGCGTGTACGGCTGCTCGGTCACGCCGCCGCCTCCTTGCCGTTGCCCGCCTTGGCGTGAGCGCGAGGAGCGCGCATCTCCCGAGCCCGGATGGAGTAGGCAAGCCTTCCGGACCCGTTGACGTAAGGGGTCACGGTCAGCCCGTCGAACTCGACCGGCGTGAACGGCAGGCCCGCCACCGGGGCCGGTGGCACCGGCTGAACCGGAGCGAGGATCTTGACGGCCACGGTCTTCTGGGCCGCCTTCAGCGACGGGTCGGCGTCCATCACGGGGATCTGCCAGACGAGTTCGCCGGTCTGCTTGTCCCGCGCCTGAACGAACCGGCCGTTGCTCGACGCCTCGAAGTCCTTGACCGGCTCGACCTCGCCAACGGCGTAGCAGCCGTGCGGGAAGATCTGGTCGAAGCTGATCGGAATGGGTCCCTGCAGACCTTCTTGTATGGCCAGCCAACTTGACTGACCAAGTTGCCTCTCCATTAAGCACTGAACCCACTTGGCTAGTCAAGTAGTCCAAGTGGGTTCAGGCGGGAAATCTGGCTTACCTGATCGGGTAGGCGTCCTCCAGCTCGTGACGATCGCCGGGAAGCACCGTCTCCACGACCACCCACGGCTTGCCGCTCGCCTCGCAGGCGACGGCGTAGACAGCCAGCAGGGCGGCAGAGGGCTTGACGCCGAGGAGGTCGCACTCCTCTTGATTGGGGTTGCGCGCGGTGACGTGCTCGACGATGTGGTCCAACTGGACACCGGCCGCGGCTTCGACGTAGCGCCGTACGCCTTGCTTGAGATCGTCGGTTCCTGTCAGCGGGGTGCCTTCGGCCACCTCGGCTGGTACCCAGGTGGAGGAGATCTCAGATGCTTCCTCATCGCGAGTGACGAGGATCTTGCGGAGAACGACGGATGACTTGGGCTCAATGTTGAGATAGGCCGCGATGCGGTTGGGAGCCGGCACCGGCCCCGCCGACAGCAGCGAGCTTCCGACCTGAGCCTCCCTGCGGTCGAGCAGTTCCCGACCAGTACGAACCTGCCGCCCGGCGGCGATGGCGGGACGGCCGCGCACGAAACGGCCCTTGCCCTGATGGGTGACGATCCATCCTTGATCTCGGAGCACGCTCAGCGCCTTGACCACCGTGGGCCGCGCCATGCCGAACTCGGCCATGAGCTGGTGCTCGCTGGGCAGCGGCGATCCGGGCGGATATTCGCCTGACTCGATGCGCCGTTCAAGCTCGGCGATCAGTTGGGCGTACTTGGGAGGAGTGTATTGAAACGACATCAGGGCCCCGCAATCAACATGCTTGTCTAGCCAAGCAGGCTAGCAGTGCAAGCACGTCATGCGAAGGCCCACGGCCGACAGAAGCGCATA
>Ga0207870_100746_pt1 | contig 9629 bp, 11 predicted proteins | sample CeladaPassage60B_FD_187477 | JGI IMG/M metagenome (GOLD analysis project Ga0207870, IMG submission 187477) | Cellulose-adapted microbial communities from the Joint BioEnergy Institute, USA - Passage3 60B (SPAdes) (version 2) | ecosystem: Engineered > Bioreactor > Continuous culture > Unclassified...
TATCGAAAAAATAATTACGCCACCTGCTTGTCGCCTTGACGGCATGCGGCGATACCCAGCCTGCCGGTTCCACTTCCGGCGATGGCGAATCCCCGTCGCTTGCTCAAGGCGTTACGGATACGGAAATTTTAGTCGGGCATTTGGGACCGCAGACAGGCGCAACGGCCGAATATGACAAAGTGCGCCAAGGCATTCAGGCCTATTTTGATGTTGTGAACGAAAATGGCGGTGTGCTTGGAAGAAAATTGACATTGATCGCGCATGATGATCGATATCAACCATCCGAGACGGTAAAAGGCGCGAAACGGCTGGTCGAAGAAGAAAAAGTGTTTGCGATTCTTTATCCGATAGGCACCGCAAATGTGAATGCGATGAAACCATATCTTGAGGAAAAGGGGATTCCGGTCGTTGGGCTCGGAACGGGCGCCAACATGTTTGTGGAGCCCCCGATACGGAATTTCTTTGGGTACCAGTTCAACTACATGATCGAAAGCAGGATTTACGTCGATTACGCCATTAACCAGTTGGGTGCGAAACGGATCACATTGGTCTTCCAAAACGATGATTTCGGCAAACAAGGACTGGAAGGGGCAAAAAAAGCCGTTGCGGAATATCCCGGTGTGGAAGTGGCAGCTGAAATTCCGTTTTTGGCAACCGATCAAGATTTCAGTTCCCAAGCACAACGAATCGTTGCATCAGACCCGGATGCCGTCATCATGTTTACCACTCCCAAGCCGGCTGCTTCCCTCCGCAAAGAAATGTACAAGATTCATGCGACTGGGTTGCCGTTTTTGGTGTCAAGCACCGGAGGTTCTGATCCGAATCAATTCAATATTGCCGGAAAAGAAGTTTGGGAAGGGGTGATCACGTCCACTGCATTGCCTTCGCCGGAGCAAAGTGATGATCCCGAGATGAAACAATATTTGGAGCGATTTCGACAAACGCCTCAGCTCATTGGTTCTTTGACGCAGAGCGGTTGGGCGGTGGCACAAATTTTCGTTGAAGCTTTAAAACGGACTGGTGAACAGCTGACTTGGGACAACTTCATTCAAGCTTTGGAAACATTTGATCATTGGGATGGCTCGATTTTGCCCAGTGTGACCTATACTTCAGAAAACCGGTATGGTGTCACTTCATTAAGGATGATGAAAGCCGAAAATGGGCGCTACGTACCGATCACCGGATTCATCCGCTTTGATCCAGAGACGAAGGAAGTGATTTATGAAAACAAGTCATGAACGTCAAAGATGGTTGTTGGGGTTTAACCCAAAGCCTTCGAAAGGTCATATGCGCTGAAATCAAGTTCGGTCGGCTGACCCTGGACCCACTTGGCTATTTCGGATCCGAGATACGGGCCAACGGTTAAACCGAACGCTCCTAGTCCATTTGCTACCACAAGCCCCTCATAGCCCGGAAGCCAGCCAACGGCCGGAAGCGCACCGGGAGTGTAAGGCCGGAGGCCAACCCGGGTTTCCAGCCAGGTGCTTGAATATAACCCAGGGGCCACATCCAAGGCTTTTTTCAATAATTCCCACATACCGCCTGCAGTAACACGGGTATCATAACCTGCCTCATCTTCATGGGTGGCCCCGACCACGATCCGTCCCCCATCGAATGCCAGAAGATAAGGGCCGTCAGTCGTCCGTACCACCGGCCATCGGCTGGTATCGGCATCAGGCATCTTCAGATGAACGATCTGTCCTTTCTTCGGCCGAACGGACATTCTCACCCCCAGGGATTCGAGCACATCGTTCGCCCACACCCCTGCCGCTAAGATCACCATCTCCCCACTGATCCGTTCCCCATTGATCGTCACACCGGTGACCCGTCGGTCTTGATGGACCAGACGGGCATCGCCTTGTTTATAGGAAGCACCGTATCGCTTGGCCGCATTGATCAGGGCGTCGCGCAACAACCGTCCATCCACTCGTGCGCCACCGCTGATATGGAGGGAAGCATATCGCTCGGACAACGGGGGAAATAAAGCCTGCGTCTCTGCCGGAGATAATCGGGCGATTTCTCCCATTTCCGGCGCCTCCCGTCGGCGTCGTTTCGCCCGGTCTTCCATTTCTTTCAGTCTGGTGGCATCCGTATGCAGATAAATGGCACCGACTTGAGCAAATCCGGTATCTGTCTGCCCATCGGCGGCCAAAGCTCTGATCAATTTCGGGTAAAAGCGGGCCCCGCCTTGGGTTAAGCGATGCCAGGACCGGCTGCGTCGCTCGGAAAGCCAGGGGCATATGATCCCTGCCCCTGCATCTGTGGCCTGTCCGCAATCATGGCGGTCTACGATGGTCACGTCAACCCCCGCTTTTGCCAAATGATAAGCGATGGACGCGCCAAGGATACCTGATCCGATCACGACACATTGACCCATACGAAACCCCTTTTCTCAGTGGATTTTCTTAAACGAAAAAGACATCATTCCTTCGGCAAACGTATGCTCACTATTGTGCCATTGCCGCTTTCGATCCATACCTTTCCACCATGTGCTTCCACCAGCTTTTTGACAATTGTAAGCCCAATGCCGCCACCCCCGGACTTCCTGTTCCGCGACTTGTCCGCGCGATAAAACCGTTCAAAAACATAGGGCAAATCCTCCGGCGCGATGCCCGGCCCCGTGTCTTGCACGGTGATGAGAACCGAACCGTTCTCATCCTCTACCCGTATTTCGACCTTCTCGCCTTCGGGAGTAAATTTGAAGGAATTGCTTAAGACATTGACCAGAATCTGAATCAACCGATCCCGATCCACGTTCAAACAGAGGGCAGGGTGCGGTTGCACCGCAAGCCGGACGCCCTTTTCCAGGAAAGCTGCCGATACAATGCGGACGCTTTGTTCGATGAGCGCCGCAAGGTTTTCCGGTTTCCTGTGAAGGCGGAAATGGGGAGAGTCCATTTCCGTCAATTGCTCCAAGTCGGCAACCAACGTGATCAGACGTTCAGTTTCTTCATAACAGGAACGCAGCCGTGCGGGTGTCGGTTCCCATATTTGATCCAGCATGGCCTGCATATGACTCTTTAATGTGGCCAGCGGCGTCCGCAAATCATGGGCGATATCCTGCGTCATGGTGACGCGAAGCCGCTCTTGTTGCTGCAATTGCTCCGCAAGGTGGTTTAGTGCTCTCCCCAGTTCGGAGAGTTCATCGCTTCCAGGAACATGTATGCGTACAGATAAATCCCCACGCGTGATTTTTTCCGCCGCCTGTTTCATTTCTATCAGAGGGGCGGATAGGCGTTTCGCCAGATACAAGCTGATGACGGCAGCGAGCACAATCGCACCGAGGAGCGTCCACATCATGGATTGAAGCAAGGCTTGTTCCAGATGAAAAGTAAGCCCTTGCAGATTGTGATCCATCCCATATTGTTCTTGATAAAGATGAAAATGGTAATGGGTTTCTGCCATCAGGCTGATCCCGGCGAGAAGCAACGTTCCGACAACGGCGCTCAGCAACACGAGCGACAAGCGATAGCGCAATCCGAATTTCATCGGGAGCCTCCCGTAAAGCGATAACCGATTCCGTATACGGTTTGAATGTACGTGGGTTGTTTCGGATCCGGTTCAATTTTCTGGCGCAAGTTTTTGACATGTTGGTCAATGGCGCGAACGTCCCCCTCGAAATCCAACCCCAACACTTTCTCCACCAGTTCTTCCCGGTGAAAATGCCGTTGCGGATGCCGGGCCAGTACAAGCAGCAATTTGAATTCGCTGGGGGTCAAATTGACAGGCCGGCCGCGAAGAAACACAGCATGATGGACCGAATCGATCACCAACTCCCCATTGTTGAAGGAAATGCGATCGGCAAGCAGGTCATGATCGTCGCTCCGGCGGAGAATCGCTCTGACTCTGGCCACCACTTCGAGGGGATCAAAGGGTTTTATCACGTAATCGTCGGCCCCAATGGTCAGCCCGCGAATCCGCGAGGCTTTGTCCACCTTCGCTGTAAGCATGAGAATAGGAACCGACGACTCTTGACGGATTTTCTCACACACTTCTTCCCCTGGGAGGTCAGGCAGCATCAAATCGAGGATGACCAGGTCGACCCGGTCCCGGCGGATGGTTTGCAGCGCTTCTGTTCCTGTTCCGGCTTCCAGCGTGCGAAATCCGTGCTTCCGGAGATAAGAAACAACCACGTCCCGGATTTTGTCTTCATCATCCACCATGAGGATGGTTTTCATCAACATTCACCCTTCGCATGGCCTTTACCGTAATTATAATGAGACGAATGGTGTCATCCAAACATAAACGGGAAATGGCGGCCCTGCCGTTTCCCGTCATGCGCAGATGATTATTCCGGTTTGTTCCCGGCCCCTGGATCCGGAACAAAATCGGTTTTGTAATCCGTATATTTCAATTCCGTCACCATGCCGGCGGAGGCATGGTGCAGATCGTGGCAGTGGAACATCCAATCGCCCTTGTTGTTTGCTTGGAAAGCAACGACGTATTCTTCTCCCGGTTTCAGATTCAACGTATCCTTGATGAGCGGAGCCCCTTTCAGCGGTTTGCCGTTCTTGCTTAGTATTTGAAAGAAGTGCCCGTGCAGGTGCATCGGATGATCGTCGGTCTTGGAACGGTTGACGAGACGCACCTTGACGGTGTTCCCTTTCTTGACTGTAAGCGGTTCGGTGTTCGGAAACACTTTTCCGTTTATCGTGTAGACTGTTGCGCCGTTCTTGGTTTCCGTGTCCAAATTCATCGTGTATTCCAGCGTGTACTTTTGATCCAGCGTAAAGTTCATCTTTCCGGCCTGTCCGTAACGGCTGAGGTCCACCGCCGCCAACTGCGCCTTTTCGTTCGGCTGATCCGCCCCACCGGCAGATCCTTCATAGGCGATAACGGCCTTCATCCCTTTGACGGCTTCCTTGTCCCCGTGATCTTCGATGAACCATTGGCCGGGATTGTTGGCTTCGAATTCAATATCATAGCGTTCTCCGGGGGCGATGGCGACAACATTGTCTTTGAGTACGCCCGGGTTGTTCAGCGGCTGGCCGTCGACAGCCGTGATTTTAAATTCATGCCCGTGCAGGTGAATGTGATGCGTCAGGAAGCCTGCGTTTTCGTAAAGATCCTTTTCAAAAATATCTTAGAATGTGATTATGTAGAAGTTGTGAGCAATGAGGGGGATATCTGACTGGAAGATTTCATGCAGGGGCATAGATGATGACCGCCATCAATCAGGGTGTTCCGCTTTTAGTTTAGTTAAGGATATATTGTATCCTGCCTCTTGTTCCCCCATGTTTACCTTTAATGAGCGTGTTATAATTGAGAGGACTATATTGCTGCACCTGAGTATGGCACATGACTATCCGCCATAGTTGCTAGAGGTTTGGATAAATTTTTCGTATAATTATTAATACTCCATCAACTCCCGAAGGAACAACCGGTTCTTGCTTAACAAAAACTCAGGAGCTAGTAATGATAACTTCACCACTAGCTCCCGCTTGCTCGCAATGAATCATCGATTTAACAAATAGCGACGGTGGGAATATTATCTATGAAAAAACATCTTTTTTATTTATTATTTATCACTTCGCTAATTTTTGCATTCATATTCGTTGTATTCGATAACGTTCATTTAAAAAAAGACATTGATCGACAAATGATCAGCATCACTTATTATACTTTGCTTGAAATCAATACTGGATTTAAGCAAGTAACATTGTCCGCAAACAAAGAAGGGCAATTGGACAATCTATACTCCATCGTTACTGTCAACTCTCTTTATTACAACTCCATGGCCAATCTGCGACAGACCGGAACAAACAATAAAATAAAAGCATATCGGGAACTGGTTGACCATTTACGTTCTCAGACTTGGGTACTGATTCATCAGTTGGAAGATGATGTTCACCTTTCATCAAGACAAATGGAAACAATCGATCAATTATCCGAGCTATTGGTAGTCTTACTTGAAGATTTACATACAGGGCTTGATAACAACCTTTCTCTCAAAGAGACGATGGACGACCTGGACGTCGTGACAAAAATATTGCGGCTCTCATTTCGGGATATATAAGCAACAAGCTTCAACTATATCGCATCGCTATTGTTTCCCCAAGTCTTGTATGAAAACATCCTTGCGAACGGTTTCTCCAGAAAATCCCGATCATCGGGAATGTTCACAGAATGTTAACCGATTTGTCAAGATAACCACCAATAATCGACAAAAAGTTACAAAACATACTCTTGAAAAATATACATCTTTAAATACTCTTTATAATTAATGATCGGAGCCAAAGCCAAATTTATAAAATTTTTTATGCCGGTAAAAGATTCGCTTGATAAAAATTAATATTCAAGGCGTCGATTTAGACACCCTGCTACGTTAAATACGGAGGCACCCGGCATGCTTATTGATTTTGACGGATATACCTTGATTGGAGCGGTTTTATTATGGGGATTCCTGGTGCTAATTCTTAAATTCAAATGTAAGAAATCGGTCACTTATCTGTTTTTCTTTTCGATTTTCTATGTTTATCTCTGCAAAGTTTTGGATTATACCCAATTCCCAATCATTTTAAGCGAAGATACGAAACGGGAAATCGGCCAAAACGTATGGAGGGATGCTAATTTTATCCCCTTTCATCCCCATGCATTTGCGGTAAAAACATCATTGCTCAATATTTTACTCACGATGCCATTCGGTTTCGGACTTCCTTTTATTGCCAAAGTGAATTGGAAGAAAATCTCCATACTTGGAGTTTTGTTAGGCGTTCTTTTAGAAATGCTTCAATTGGCCATCGCACTCATCGTTGGATTTACTTTTCGCTATGTAGATATCAACGATGTCATCTTCAATTTTTGCGGCGTCATTTTCGGATACGGCATATTTAAGGCGGTGATGATTGTTTTCAGATTCCTGGTGCATATTGAAAAACAATCGCAATCATAGAATGACAAATTGGAGAAACATACGCATGAACGACGGGGTGCACCATGACATGATCATTGAATTCAGGAAACTGTTCAAGAACAAAATCACTTACATAAGCCTTTGTACGTTGCTCATCATTGTCATTGGGAATGTGTGGGCAGGCATTCGCATTTACCGCGAAGAAGTGGCATTGGCCCATCGATTGTATCCTGATTATCCGGATTCATTGGCTTTATTTTCGCCTCATCAATACTGAACAGGCATGTCGAACACTTTTTTTCGTCGTTTTACTATTTTATCTTTCCGCTGCTCATCGCCCTGACGATCGTTGATGCGATTTACAGGGAAAGAACCACCGGCAATCTGCATTATCAGATCATTCGAATGAGCAGCTTTTCGTATTACCTCAGAAAATTTTTGTTTATTGAAGTTGTTAATTGCAGAATACCGTCTTTTGCAAAAAGACATGTTCAAATTGATTCCGTCCACTGTTCTGCTGTCGATTTTAGGCATCTTAATTTCTGCGAAAAACGGCATCATTCACGCCGGCACTTCCTCCGATCAAGTTTTGCAAACATTGTTCGGTTCGGCAGATCAATATCCGATGAATTGGATTTACTGGATTATCTTTTGCGTGGGGTATGTGATTCTGCTGCAAATCGTCTGGAAATCCCGCGTCCATATGTTTGAAATCAACCAGTTGCTTCGCTACAGAAACACCAACTGGTTTTGGACGAGCAAGTTTGTGACGGTTCTTGTTTACTTGCTTTTATGCGTCATGTTTCCTCCTTACGGCATGGACAACATGCTTCCTGCTGGATACGCGCATGGAGTGAAGTGCCAAATGGCTGATCGTTTTCCTATGTTTAACGTTCAATTTGTACGGACACGCCTTGCTATGGCTCGCCATAAAGGTACATTGGCGTGTCGAGGCGGCAAACATTCTTGTGATGGCCCTTTTTTATGCGGGTGTAAAAGTGGCGCACCCTTTTCTCCCGCTTTATTACGGCATGGTTGAAAAAATTACGGCATGGTTGAAAAAATCAACCCATTCCTGTTCACGGCGTTTCTCATCGAGTCCGTCGTCATGTTCTTGCTTTGTCTGCTGATACTGCGAAAAGCCAAAACGATGGATTATATCATCCACGGAGGTTAAAAAATGTCTGCTGCAATCCGCCTGGAAAACGTAACAAAGAGCATCAAGGGAAGAGAGATTTGAAAGACGTGACTCTTTCGATCGCGGAAGGAAAGATTGTGGGGTTTGTCGGGCCCAACGGTTCCGGCAAGTCCATGTTGTTCCGGATCATCACCGGACTTGTCAAGCCTTCTTCAGGGGAAGTATCCGTTTTTGGAAAAAGGTTACATAAAGAGATCTCCTTCCCGAAGAATACCAGTGTGGTTTTTGAAAAACCCGGATTCCTGGAGCAGTATTCCGGATTCGACAATTTGAAATTCCTGGCCGATATTCAAGGGAAAATCAACGACGAGCAGATCAAGTCAGCCATTCAGCGTGTGGGACTGAATCCGGAAGACCATCGCACGGGTAAAAGCCTATTCGCTGGGCATGAAACAGAAACTGGCGATTGCCCAGGCCATCATGGAAGCATCGGACTTTATTTTGCTGGATGAAGCCACCAACGGATTGGACGAAGAAGCTGTCGAAAATCTCTACCGCATCGTAAGACAAGAAAACGAAAGGGGCGCGACCATATTAATTACTTCCCATCATAAAACGGATATTGAAACCTTGTGTCATGAAGTGTACAGGGTGAATTCGGGCCTTGTCTCAAAAATTTTGTAACAGCTTGATTAACAGAAATCAATGATTGTCTAGTTTCTTTTTAACCATTTCTCGGATGGTAAGGCCTTTCCTTTTAATGCTAATGTCCAAAACTAAACCACAGATAAACCAAACGAAGCAACCCAAATAAAAACCGGAAAACTTATTAAAATTAATTTCAGGAGGAAATACATTGCCATATATCAAAAAGGTGTACAAAAGGGACATAAAAATCGGAGTTCCCCATAAATAAAACGAATCAGCGAATTTCTCCCCTTTTTTCATCCTCAATCACCATTGCCGGAAATTAAATTGATGAATAAATGGATACAAATAGTATACCGTTGCAATGAACCAGATGCTGTATGTGATAAACCGCACGGACTTCAACCCGGCACGCATATGGACTCTTTTCAGGTATGCCGTTTCCGCAACCAACGAAAGGAACGCAAGCGCTAGGATGAACAAATGAGCCATGCCGAGTTGCGACGACCCATAGTGGGGATAAGGTCCGTCAATGGCCAGGATATATATTTCGTAAATGTTCCTGACAAAAAAATAACAACCGGAATACAGGAACAGCAATGCCGTAAAAAAGAAATGGATGTTTCGGTGCTTCACACATAAAACCAGGCACAAAACAAGGGCCAAAAAAGATACCCAGAACAACAAAGGCAAGTTGGACAATACATAGTTCACGTCCAGGTCTTTTGTTCCAGCATCGGGAACATGGGCAATGAGGAATTGGTTGATCAGCGGTTTAAAAGTGATTAACAGAAAAAATAAAGCAAGCAAAGTCAATGCATATCGCCACATGACCGAAAAATATACTTTTGAAAAAATTGAAAAAAGACACCCATGCCACAAGCGCCACCACGAGGGATGAAAATAGGCTTTCTTTAGCGTTACAATAAGATTGCGGCTGGTGGAGCAGGTCGTCAATCGACTTGGCGCCTTGAGCCCGAGAATAAGACT
>Ga0207870_100757_pt1 | contig 9502 bp, 9 predicted proteins | sample CeladaPassage60B_FD_187477 | JGI IMG/M metagenome (GOLD analysis project Ga0207870, IMG submission 187477) | Cellulose-adapted microbial communities from the Joint BioEnergy Institute, USA - Passage3 60B (SPAdes) (version 2) | ecosystem: Engineered > Bioreactor > Continuous culture > Unclassified...
TGGCGTTCACGGAAGCCAAGTCCAAACGGGATCAGTCTGCCGTTTTTCGTCAACTCCAGCATTGGATTTCGAGTTTGCCCAATTATATCAAGGGTTTGTTTGGAAAATTAAGCTGCGAAAGTTGAGTTAATTATTATTAAGTGCTTAATGGGTAAAGCATTTAATCTCAGGTCGAATTTGATTGTAACAGAGCAAAAATCACAACTCAATAAAATCAGTTACAACACCTAATTTAAGACTGAGCGAATGGCAAATGATCCGGCTGGAAAAACGATACGTGGAAGAAGGGGATCGCAGGTGCTGGCACACCGCAAGCGCGGCCGAAAGCTGAAGCACGCTTTGTCCGAGGAGCTGAAAATCACATCGCCGAGGTATATACCACGAAATATCGAGGTAGCAACAACTGCTATTTTGCGAAACTTCTGGAGGAGCACAAATCGCTGAAGTAAAGTCCATCCCGCATACGACGCATTTTGCTGTCCAAGGGTATCAAACAAGCCAAACAAAGGCATGCTGCGGCAGATCAATGCGGCGCCTTATGCTTGGCTGGAAGGTTCGGGAAGCGTCTTCTCCGAGACATGGTCTGTAGAATTATAAAATTGATGAGTTATATATGGATGAAAATTTACTGAAGGATGAGTTTTGAGTTTGATTATAGCAAAGCGAAAGTTTTAACTGACAAACACCTAACCAACATTAGGTGTAGTTTTAACTAGTATCAAGATTGCCAGAGTTGTCGGATCAATGGTTGAAATGGACAGAACTAAATGATTATCTCAAGCGTAAAATATATATCGAAGAACCGATTCAAGTTGTCGGTGCGATTCTTCCAAGTTAATTTATAAAGTAACCCAATTAGACACATCTGTCGCATCAAGATACAAGTATTGGAGGAACGCGCCATGAAGTGAAAGTTCCGGTGTCCGCACAAAAAGTTCGTACTGTCTCCACATACACTTCGCAGATAGATTCGTGAATCGGGGTGAGACGGGCGGTGCTATGGATCGTGAAAAATTTCCCTGTACGAGTTCAAGTCGCCATGAGAGTGCCTGCGTCGTCCTCCTTGGAGTCTAAGATGCTGGTGTTTATACTCAAGACTGGGTGTTATGAGTGAAATGTGGGAACTTGGAAGAGGTTTATCTCCATTACAAAGAAGGCGACGGATTTAGTACCTATCCGAAAACCTCTGCGCAGCGGAAACAAATCCAGGCGCAGGCAAAATGGAGCATGGCCTCGTAGTTCTCCACTTTCTTTTCCCAACGAATGAACAAGCGGCGAAAGCGATTCATCCAGGAGTGGGTCCGTTCGACCACCCATCGTCTGGCCCGGTATCCGGGAATCGCCGCTTTTTCTTCTTTCTCTTCGCCGCGCGAACGCAAATGAAGGACATATCCCAACTCGGCCACTTGTTCCCGGATGATCGGATAGTCGTATCCCTTATCCAGGCACAAATGCTGCGGGTTCTTCGCGTCCGGTTCCGGTCGCGGAGCAGCCGGCTCGGACAGCGTGGGCCCCAGCAGTTTCATATCGTGACGATTCGCCCCATCGACGACGACGCCCAAGGGCATGCCGCGTCCATCCGTCCACAAACTCCGCTTGGTTCCACGCTTGCCGCGATCCGTCGGGTTAGGACCCGTCTTTTTTTCCCCCAAGCGGAGCCTTGGTCATGGCTCCGTCCACCGCTTGCCAGGTCCATTCGATTCCTTTGGCCTCGTCGTACGCTTGCAACCCGGCCTCCCACATCCGTTTGAATACGCCTTGTTCCTGCCAATATTGAAAGCGGTCATGCACCGTACTGGCGGCCCCCATTTGACGGGGCAACGCTTTCCACTGGATGCCCGTGCGGAGCACGTAAAAAATCGCCGTCATCGCCTGACGATCATCCATGCGCGGACGACCGCCCTTCGGTTTTGGCGGTTCCTCCGGTAGCAAAGGTTGGATTTTCTCCCACAGTTCATCGGGAATCGAAAAGAGTTGCTTCGGTGCATTTGCCATGACGGTCTCCTCCAGGTGCTTCTCTTGAAGGAATTCGACATGTTCCACCGTTTTCCTACTTGCTTATAATGGTTTTCGGATAGGCTCTTAACGGATTTAATTTTATCTGCTAATATAAAAAGCGAATGTGATAGATTCTAATTGGAAATGTCCGCATTATATTTAAGTATTGGTTGAAATGGAGCCAAAAGGTATGCATAAGAATTCAATTGAAGGTTTTTACACCAAAATACTTCTCTTTTTTGGAATGCTGTATATATTTATAGTTCCTCCTTTCCAAATGGCTGATGAAGATAGTCATTTCAAAAAAGCTTACCTTGTGTCAAATTTCGAATTGCTTCCAAAAGTAATCGACGGGCAGTATGGGAATTTTCTACCGACAAGTATAATAGAGTTTGAGAACGATCATCGCTATATGATTGGTGATATATCAACAAAATATAACTACTCAAAGTTGTATTATAATTTTGCAATACCCAAAGATTATTCAGAAAAAGAGTTTGTAACATATCACACTTCCAAGACTCATCCGTTACTGTATATTCCGCAAGCAGCGGGAATTATTGCTTTTAAAATTTTGTTTTTTTTCAATGAAAGTTTCATTACACCGGGGACAATATTGTACGCGGGAAGAATAGGGAATTTGTTGTTTTATTCAATATGTTTTTATTGGGCATTGAAGTTGATGCCTTTCTATAAAAGAGTAACAGTGTTGATAGGACTTATGCCCATGACTTTGGGATTGGCATCTTCGTTGAGTTATGATGCGATGGTGATTGGTATATCTCTTCTGCTTGTTGCTTATATTCTAAGACTGGCGTATACAGCAGATTCAATCAGATTAAAGGATATCATTGTATTGTGTATCTTTTCGATTACGCTTATTGAAATGAAGATGGTGTACTTCCCATTGCTGGGAATGTACTTTCTAATTCCAAAAACGAAGTTTGAATCAACAAAAGCTTATATCAAAAACTTTGCTTTCATTATATCTTCTGGAATTCTAGGTCATATCGTCTGGAGTTTGATATCTAGTTTCGGACTGGCAGCGGCGGGTGATTCGGCGAATTACATTTCGGATCAAGTGAAGTTTATACTTAACAACCCATTTTCATACCTTGGAATTGTTTTTCATAGTACTATCGCAAACTTTAAATTTTATGCCATTAGTTTTGTGGGTAACCTTGGCTGGTTGGACACCAATTTCCCCTATATATTTATTATTGCCTATTTGCTATTGTTATTAGTAACTTCACTCTACGATAGTAATGCAATTAAAATAAGTACAATTAATAAGGTGATAATTCTTTTCGTTTTTGTCAGTGTCGTGCTTTTAATTGAAACTTCACTTTATCTCATTTGGACTGCGATACCCACAATTGGTGGAATTGGGCATCCTATCATTTTGGGTGTTCAAGGACGGTATTTTATACCGTGCGCACTTCTATTCTTGATGTTGCTGTCCAATACTTCACTGATCGGCAAAAAGTGGGGGCTTAAAACATCCGCACTCTTAGATTCATCGATACCGACTTTTGCTACGTTTAGTTGCACATTGATGATGCTGATCTTGCTGTTAAGGTATTGGGTCCCTGAAATTTAAATAGATCAAAGGGGTAAAGCATGAAAAAAAACGATGGAATAATTGATTTGTGGAAATATAGAGATCTACTGTGGCAGTTAGTAGCCAAAGATGTAAAAGTAAAATATAAGCGTTCCTTTATAGGGGTGCTATGGAGTCTTCTAAATCCGTTATTAACAATGTTAATTTTAACGATAGTGTTTAAAGAATTGTTTAGATTCAATATAGAGAATTTTGCGGCATATGTAATAAGTGGTCAAGTTATATTTTCTTTTTTCTCTGAATCAACAAGTCTTGCAATGACTTCAATTTATACTTCCGGACAGATAATGAAAAAGGTTTATGTGCCAAAGGCGATTTTTCCTATTTCAAAAATACTATATGCATTGGTAAATACTCTTTATTCTATAATTGCTGTAGTAATTGTTTGTTTGCTTACTGGTGTTCCTATTACAGCGTCATTTTTTTCTAGTTTGTTGACAATTGTTTATGTCATGATATTCAGTATCGGTGTTGGGCTAATATTATGCAGCATAGCAGTCTTCTTAAGAGATCTAGAACACATATACGGTGTACTTTTGACCGCATGGATGTATGCTACACCTGTTATTTATCCCGCTGAAATTATGCCGGATCGGTTCCTTTTTGTTCTATATTGCAATCCGCTGTATTTTTTTGTTACACACTTTAGAGAAGGACTGCTTTACCATCAGTTACCTTCCATTGAACTAAACCTTTACTGTCTTATGTATGCTCTCATTACGTTGGTTATCGGAGTCTACGTTTTTAATAAGCGAAGGAATCAATTTATTTTGTACATTTAAAGGGGCGGGTTTAAATCAATGAATTCTGACGTAGTCGTTAATGTGAAAGATGTTTCAATGCGATTCCTTCAAGCTTCAGAAAAGATTACAACATTTAAAGAATTTGTAATCAGAAGCTTAAAAAAAAAGATAAGCTATACGGAATTTTGGGCATTATCGAATGTGAGCTTTCAGGTGCGCCGAGGGGAGTTATTTGGGATTCTCGGTCTGAATGGTGCAGGAAAAAGTACGCTGCTAAAAATACTTTCAGGAGTTTTAGTCCCAACAAATGGAAGTGTTAGTGTGCACGGAAATATAGCTCCATTGATTGAATTGGGGGCAGGCTTTGATCCTGAACTTACAGCAAGGGAAAATATTTATTTAAATGGAGCAACATTGGGGTTTAGTAGAAAGGAAATGAATGCAAAGTTTGATGAAATTGTGGAATTCTCGGAATTGAAAGAGTTTTTGGATGTGCCAATAAAAAACTTTTCATCTGGGATGTACGCCCGGTTGGGTTTTTCAATTGCAACATCAGTTAGCCCGGAGATCTTAATTGTGGATGAAGTATTATCTGTTGGGGATTTCATGTTCCAGCAAAAGTGTGAGAACAAAATTAGACAGATGATTGATAACGGAGCCAGTGTTATTCTTGTTTCTCACTCAATTGAACAAGTGCGCAGCCTATGTTCAAGAGGCATTGTATTGGAAAGAGGACATGTTGTTAAGTCGGGAGATATTGATGAGTTGTGTGATTTTTACTATGAAAGATACAGTTAGCACAATGTATTGCAAAATATTGAAATATTGGATAAAGGCAATATTGAAATTACAACCTCAACGACTTATTCTTGGGCAAAAGTGGTACGACAAATGGATTGCAGTCAATGAAAAATATGACCTACAAAGTGTACAAAGTACGATTTCCGAGCTTCCACGTCAACCATTAATATCAATCATACTGCCTGTGTATAACCCGAATATTGAATATTTAATTGAATGTGTAGAATCAGTAATAGCGCAATTCTATCCAAATTGGGAATTGTGCATAGCGGATGACTGCTCATCAGACAAAAAGATTAAAGAAGTGCTTGATCAATACTCAAAGATGGATGGAAGAATAAAAGTTATTTACAGAACATCAAATGGGCATATTTCACAATGCAGCAATTCCGCGATACAAATTGCTTCAGGTGATTACTGTGCGTTCTTAGATCAAGATGATACACTTTCACCATTTGCCTTGTTTGAAGTTGTGAAGGCAATTAATAAGTATCCGGATGCAGTTCTTTTATTTAGCAACGAGGATAAACTTTTAGATAATAGGCGCACGGCGCCCTTTTTTAAGAAAAATTGGAACCGAAGATTGTTGCTTGAGTTTAATTATATATGTCACCTGTCAGTTTATAGAAGATCCGAGTTATTGAAAGTCGGAGGACTTCGCACAGGAACTGAAGGTGCTCAAGACTGGGATCTGGCCATAAGAGTAATTTTAGAAAATCCTGATAAAGTGGTGCATATACCGGCTATTCTCTACCACTGGAGAATAACAGAATTGTCTACCTCGTTATCAGAAAAAAATAAACCATATGTGAAGATGGCGCAAAAAAAAGTAATTTATGAAGCAAAAAAGATAGGAGCGTTCAGAAGTGTCTGTAAGAATCTTAATGAAAAAAGCAGCTAGCACTTTGAAATATGAAGGGGTTGGCAGCTTAATCAAAAAAACGATCAGCTATTCTAAGAGGCAACTAAATCGTCCTGTCTTTAATCAGCGCATTTACAAAGATGTTCTTTTTATTAATGGCTGCACATTGCCCCATCCTACTCGATACCGTGTTGAACATCAATTAGAACAGCTACATTTCAGCGGTTATTCATGTGATACTGTGTTTTATGAGCATTTAAATATGAATATGTTGAAATATTACCGCACTTTTATTTTCTTTAGGTGTCATCATACACCCCTTATTGAAGAATTTATCCGTAAAGCTAAATATTTTAATAAAAAAGTTTTTTTTGACATTGATGATCTGGTAATAGATGTAGATTACGTTATAGACATTAAATACCTCCATACACTGAATAAACATGAATATGATTTGTATATTGACGGTGTCCAGAGAATAAAGAAGACGCTGATGTTATGTGATGCTGCAATTACAACTACTGAAAGACTTGCTGAGGAATTAAAAAAGTATGTTCCTCGTGTCTACATAAACAGAAATGTAGCTTCCGAAAAAATGGTGGAACTTTCACGAAATGCACTTAATGATTCTTTGAATAAAAGTGACAATAAAATATATATGGGATATTTTAGTGGAAGCATTTCACATAACGATGATTTTAACATGATCGTACCTGCGCTTGCCCGTGTGTTTGAAAGACATCCAAATGTATTTTTAAAAGTGGTTGGTATACTTGATATCCCAGAATCTCTTAAGAAATACACGGACAGAGTAATTGCTGAACCGTTTACAGATTGGACCAACTTGCCCAAACTGATTGCGAGCGTGGATATTAACCTTGCACCATTGGAAAATTCAATTTTTAATGAAGCGAAATCTGAGAATAAGTGGATAGAAGCTGCACTGGTACAAGTCCCTACTATTGCAAGCAATGTAGGCGCTTTTCAAAGAATGATTGAACACAAAGTTACGGGCATTCTTTGTGATTCTGTCGAAGATTGGAGTAATTATCTTGAAGAACTTATAACAAATAGAGATCTGAGAGTTAAAATTGGAAAGGCTGCTTATGAGAAAGTATTAAGTGATTGTATAACTGCTAATACGGGATATTCGCTTTATCAAATTATTGAAAGCAATCTCAATGAAAACATAGCCTTTGTGTTGCCTTCAACACAAATTAGCGGCGGAGTTAATGTTGTTATCAACCATTGCAAGATTTTGAGAGAGGCCGGGAAAGATGTAACGATTATTTCTATGGCTGAAGACAGCTCAAATATTACGGCGGCTGATGGAAGTGAAATAAACGTTGTTTCCAGTGTGAATTGTTCATTCCACGCGTATTTCCACAAAATGGTGGCAACATTGTGGTCAACAGTTTCTTTTGTGGAATATTATCCAAAAATTAAGGATAAATACTATCTGGTGCAAAGTTATGAAACAGATTTTTACCAACATGGCCATGTTTTTAGAATATGGGCAAACTTGACGTATAATTCATTCGGGGGATTAAAATATGTAACCATTTCAAAGTGGTGTGAAGATTGGTTGAGAAAGAAGTACAACCGTTCTGTTAAGTTTGCAAGGAATGGCTTGGACACAAATTTATTTCAATTTAAAAAAAGAGATTTCAATGGAAAAATTCGAATCTTAATTGAAGGAAGTTCTGAAGATCGCATAAAAAATGTTGATGAAAGTTTTAAGATAGTCGATAAACTGGACCCTGATAAATTCGAAATTTGGTATCTTTCTTATAACGGTAAACCCAAAGATTGGTATAGATATGATAAATTTTTATACAGAGTTCCTTATTCATCGGTTCCTAATGTTTATTCGAGTTGTCACATATTAATCAAATCAAGTCTGCTGGAGAGTTTTTCCTATCCTCCACTTGAGATGATGGCGACAGGTGGAATCGCAATCGTTGCTCCTAATAATGGGAACATTGAATATTTAGTTCATGAAGAAAATTGTCTAATGTACGAACCAGGAAATGTTGACGATGCGGTTAAACAGATAATGCGTGCTTGCACGGATTCCCAATTGAGAGAAAAAATTATTGCAAACGGAGTGCAAGTTGCGAAAGATCGCGATTGGAGGAACATACAGGAAGAAATCCTGGCGCTCTACGATTTTGACAAATAATAGGAGGGCGTATCATGAAACCAATCGCGAATGGTTTAATAATAGTACTAGCTGTTATAGTGTGTGTTGTTGTTTACACAAGTAATTTAGGCTCACAGGAGGTTTTTTATGAAACTCCGGCCTCAAAAGAAATCCCGATTGGTGAATTAACAGACGGAATGGAAGTCATTCAATCATTTGAAGTAAAAAATCAATCCTTGTCTGCAGTCGCTGTAAAACTAGCGACTTATATGAGAGTTAATGAAGGAAAGATTACAATTAGCGTAAGACGATCGGCTAATGGAACAGATATTTACTCAAAAACTGTTGATGCTTCCAATATTGTTGATAACGATTTTTTCATACTTAGATTTCCACCCGTTAGATACTTTAAGAGTGAGCGATATTATTTATCTATAAAATCTGAAGGTGCTGGACTTGGAAAAGGGATTACGGCTTATAAAACACCAGAGGATCTTTATCAGTACGGAGAAATGTGGATTAATGGTGAACCTCAAGCAGGAGATTTGGTGATCAAGGTTTATACGTATGAACCTTGGTATGTAAAAATTCGAAACCTGTTTACTTAAACGAAAAGAGTATTAAGGAGGCGAGACAGTGAGGATCTTGGCTATAATCCCAGCGTTTAATGAGGGAAAAAACTTAGGTCCATTAGTTCAATTAATAAGGAATACTGATATTCAAAATTTGGATGTTGTAGTTATTAATGATTGTTCGACTGATGATACGAGAGAAGTGTGCGCTGCATATAAAATTGAAGCAGTCCATTTACCATGCAACCTGGGAATCGGAGGGGCGGTTCAAACAGGGTACAAATATGCATACGAAAATAAATATCTCAACTTTCGCAGCTTGAAAATCTGTGCTAAGCCTTGATGGAGCTAGGATTTCTTATCGAAAAATCTCGTTCTTGACAGAAAAACACCTTTCTTGTTTGGTAAAATGGAAGTTGCTAAAGCTTACCATCCCAAACAGAAAGGTGTGTATCCCTATGGTACAACACAACTCTCTGTCTGAAAAGGGTCAAGAACGAATTTCGGCTGCGTTCTCTACTTTGCAAATCGGTCATCTGTTGCGCAAAGCCGGTATTTCCAAGTCGTTCGGTTGGTCAAGTCTCGCCATCTTCCGACTGATCTTTGTGCTTGTATTTGAAGGGCGTAACTGGTTCCGTCTTCTCAACAGCGATCGCCGTCAGTCTTTGCCTGGCAAAGATGTGGTCTATCGGTTCTTAAACCATCCGCGCTTCGCATGGCGGCGATTTTTGCATGCCTTGAGTCTGAAGATCGTTCAGCATT
>Ga0207870_100758_pt1 | contig 9498 bp, 8 predicted proteins | sample CeladaPassage60B_FD_187477 | JGI IMG/M metagenome (GOLD analysis project Ga0207870, IMG submission 187477) | Cellulose-adapted microbial communities from the Joint BioEnergy Institute, USA - Passage3 60B (SPAdes) (version 2) | ecosystem: Engineered > Bioreactor > Continuous culture > Unclassified...
TGATCCCGTTCGCGCCGAGCATGGCGCGGGCCTCGCGTGCCACGTGCAGCGCCTGCGCGACGTTGTCCTTCTTTCCGAAGCTGATCTGCGCGGGCGTCAGCTCACCGGCGTCCTTGAGCCGGCCCAGATGCAGCGCCAAAAGGTGGGCGCGGTTCACCCGGATGAGCATGTCGGCGAGCTTGCTCTGGGTGAGCTGGAACGCCGCCAGCGGTTTGCCGAATTGCGTGCGGGTGAGGGTGTAGTCGAGCGCGGCCTCATAGCAGCTCCGCGCGGCGCCGACCGCGCCGAAGAGAATTCCGAAACGCGCCTCGTTCAGGCACGAGAGCGGGCCTTTCAACCCGACGATCCCCGGCAATACCGCATCGCCGGGAACTCGGACGTTGTCCAGAACCAGCTCGGAGGTGACCGAGGCCCGCAGCGACATCTTGTGCCGCACGGTGTTCGCCGTGAATCCCGGGGTCTTCGTGTCGACGATGAACCCCCGGACGCCCTCGTCGGCGCGCGCCCAGACGATGGCGACATCGGCGATCGAGCCGTTGGTGATCCACATCTTGGTGCCGTTGAGCACCCAGTCGGATCCGTCACGGCGCGCCACGGTGCGCATGCCGGCGGGATCGCTTCCCGCGTCGGGCTCGGTCAGGCCGAAGCAGCCGATGACCTCCCCGGCCGCCATCCGCGGCAGCCACTCCTGCTTCTGCTCTTCTGAGCCGTACTTCCAGATGGGGAACATCGCCAGGAGCCCTGCACCGAGACGAAGCTGCGCAGGCCGCTGTCCCCGGCCTCGAGCTCCAAGCACGCGGTGCCGTAGCTCACCGCGTTGAGCCCGGCGCAGCCGTACCCGGACAGGTGCATGCCGAGCAGGCCGAGCTCCCCGAATTCGGTGGCGAGTTCCCGGGGGAATTCACCGCGTTCGAACCAGCCGGCCACCTCGGGCAGGATCCGGTCGGTGACGAACTCCCGGACCGTGTGCGCGATCATGCGCTCTTCGTCGCTCAGCAGCTTTTCGACGCCGAGGAAGTCGCGGGGATCGGGGCGTGCCATTGAAACGGACAACGTGGGGTCCTTCACTACTCGGTCGGTCGGGAGGAGGCGGACGGGACATGCCGTTGCCGGGCCGCGGCGACGAGACTCCGGCGCTCCGGGCTCGCCAGGAGCTCAACGCGCACCTTCTGCCAGAGGGAGTCGGCGTACCTGCCCTCGTCGAGCTCGCGGAGCAGCCGGCGCGTCGCGCCGACCGCCGCCTTGGGCAGGGCCGCGATCGAGCGGGCCAGCTCCAGTGCCCGCTCCCTGGCGTCGGGGTCGGCCCGGTGGGTGGCGATGCCCGCTTCGACGGAGGCCACGGCGTCGAACCGCTCGGCCAGCAGCAGCATCCGGGTGACCGTGGCGCGCGGCAGCGTGGCGTGCATCCGGCGGATGGACTCGGGGTTGTAGAGGAGGCCCAGTTCCACCGCCGGCACGCGGAAGCAGGCCTGCGGGCCGGCGACACGGAGGTCGCAGGAGAGCGCGAGCTCCACCGCGGCTCCGATGCAGGGACCGGAGACCGCCGCCACCGTCGGCACTGGAGCGTTCCGAAGGGCGGTGCACGCGGCGCTGAGTTCGCGGTCGAACTCCAGATCCGACGGCGTTCCGGTGAGGTCGGCGAAGTCGGCGCCCGCGCTGAACACGGGACCGGTGGCGCTCAGCACCACCGCGCCCACGTCCGCGGGCATCGGCTCCACCATCTCGCGCAGCGATCGCAGCAGCGCACGCGAGAGCGCGTTGCGCCGCTCCGGCCGATCGAGCCGGATCTCGAGCACGCCATCCAGCCGGTGCGCGACGATCGCCGATCCGGTCATTTCGGCGTTCCCGCGAGCGTCTCCGCCATCCAGCGCTCACGCACCGGACGGTGATCGAACCCGAGCGCCTCCTCGAGCTCCTCGGCCACGTTGAGCAGCAACGCGTCCGCGCCGCAGCGGGCGACGAGCTGGGCGCCGATCGGCAGCCCGTCCGCGAGGCCGGCCGGCAGGCTGATCGCCGGCGTCGCCGCCACGTTGAACGGGGCGGTGAACGGGAACGCCCCCCAGAGCCAGTCGACGTCTTCCCCGGCGATCTGCGTGGGGCGCTGCCGGTGCGGGAACGCCACCGTGGCCACCGTCGGGGTCAGCACCACGGAGTAGTCCTCGAAGAACCGGTCCACGCGCCGCCGGAACTCGACCAGCCGCTCCCTCGCTCGGGCGACGTCGGCGCTCGTCTGCCGCGCGGCCGCCCGGAGCGTGGCCAGCATGTACCGGGTGAGGAGCTCGGGACGCTGCAGCAGGTGCTGACGCTCCCGCAGCTCGTCGTCGAGCACGAGCGGGCCGAAGATCTCCTGCCAGCCGCCGATGGGGACGTCGCACTCGACGACGTCGTGGCCGAGATCGGCCAGGATGCGGGCGACCCGCTCGACCGCGGCCCGTACGGGCGCTTCCACGGGCCGGCCGCCGGGCCGGGCGCAGAACCCGATGCGCAGCCGCGGGGGCGTCTCCCGGGCAAACCGCCGCTCGGCGAGCACTTCGGTCACGACCCTGGCGTCGTCCACCGTCCACGCCAGCGGGCCGGCGGTGACGAAGTCCGTCATGGCCCGGAAGCCGCGCTCGTCGGGGCAGGTCCCGGTGGTCGGCTTGAACCCGACCAGGCCGCAGAACGCCGCCGGGATCCGGATGGACCCGCCGCCGTCCGAGCCGAGCGCGGCGGTGGCCAGGCCCCCGCCCACGGATGCGGCGGCTCCCCCGCTGGACCCTCCCGAGGTACGGGAGGGATCCCAAGGGTTCGCGGTGTCCGGGATGAGCAGGTTCTCGTTCGTGGCCGAGTGGCAGAACTCCGGCACGTTCGTCTTGCCCGGGATGACCACCCCGGCCCGCCGGAGCCGGGCCACCGCGCCGGAGTCCGAGCGGACGATCCGGCCTCTGCAGGTCAGCGAGCCGAACGTGGTCTCATAGTCGGCGAGGTCGAAGGCGTCCTTGATGGACACCGGAACCCCCAGCAACGGCGCGCGCTCGCCGCGCCGGTAGCGTTCGGCGGCCTCCTCGGCCTGCCGCCGGGCCAGCTCCGGGGTGCAGGTGATGTAGGCGTGGAGCTGCGCGTTGACCGCGTCGAGCCGCGCCAGCAGCGCCTCCGTGACCTCGACCGGGCTGAGCGTCCCCTTCGCGTACGCGGCGGTGAGATCGCGTATTCGCCAGTACACCGGCTGCTGCTCAGCCAACGGGATACACTCCCCCGCTGATGCCGTAGACCTCGCCGGTGATGTAGCCGGCCTCCGGGCCGACGAGGAAGGACACCAGAGCCGCCACGTCCTCGGGGCGCCCGACTCGGCCGACCAGGGAGCGCTTCTCGGCGTATCCCTCGAAGAACTCGTCCGGGTAGATGCGGCGGAGGAACTCGTTGTAGATGAGGCCGGGCGCGATCGCGTTGACCCGGATGCCGAACCGCCCGTTCTCGGCCGCGGCGACCCGGGTCAGGGCCAGCACGCCGGCCTTCGCCGCGGAGTACGCCGCCCCGTGTTCGGCGGTCGTCTCGTACGCGGCGATCGAGCTGATGTTGACGATGGCACCGGACCGCTGGGCCTGCATGATCGGCAGGGCGTAGCGCATGGTGTAGAAGGTGCCGTTGAGGTCGACGTCCAGGCAGCGCCGCCACGTCTCACTCGACATCTCGGCGACCGGCTCGATCTTGCTCCAGCCGGCGTTGTTGATGAGGACGTCGAGCCGGCCCTTGCGCTCGGCGATGTCGGTGATGACGGACCGGACGGCTGACTCATCGGTGACGTCCAGCAGGTAGGAGGAGAACTCCCGCCCGAACTCGGAGCTCAGCTTCTCCGTCTTCTCACGGAGCCGCCGCTCGTGGATGTCCGTGACCACGACGTCGAATCCGTCGGCGGCGAGCCGGTGCGCGACGGCGGATCCGATTCCGGCACCGGCGGCGGCGGTGACGAGGGCGACCTGGCGTGACTCCATCATTCCTCTTTTCCGTGCGGTTTCCGTGCGGTGCTCGGTGACGTCACTTCTCGACGCACTGCCGGAGCACGTCGACGGTCCGCTCCGGCTGATCGATCAGCATCAGATGCCCGGCCTCGGCGATCTCCCGGTACTCGGCGTGCTCGATCGCGCCGAGAATGATGTCCGCGGCCTTGCGCGGGCAGAACGTGTCGTGCTCGGCGCCGATGACCGTCACCGGCGTCTGCGGAGTGATCGCCTCAAGCTCCGGGGTGAGCGGATTCCCGGACAGCGAGGCCATCGCGGTCGCCGCGTTGATGTACCCGGCACCGTCGCCGACCGCCTCGACCCTCTCCCGGGTCACCGCGTCCACATCGACCGCGGTGTTGTGCAGCGCCGCTGCGGTGTCCGAGCGGAGCGCGGCGGCCTGCGCGGCCTTGTCCCCGCCGCGGAACAGCTCGATCCGCTCCGCGTAGAACCCCGCCGCCGCGCGGCCGACGACGCTGGACGTGCCCATGACGACGGCGTGGCGCACCAGGTCGGGGCGGGCCGCGGCCGCGGAGAGCACCACGGTGCCGCCCAGGGAGAATCCGACGCCCACGGCCGGCCCGGTCACCTGCTCCAGGAAGGCCAGGAAGTCGTCCCGGAGCTGAGCGAGGGTGCCCTGGGCGTCGCCCACCGTCGTCCGCCCGTGCCCGCGCAGGTCATAGGCATAGGTGGTCACCTTGGTGAGGCCTCGCTGTACGGGTTCCCAGCTCCGCCCGTCCTGGGCGAGCCCGTGCACCAGGACGACGGGAGGACCGTCACCGGCGCGGGTGTAGTGCACCTCGATGTCGTTCAGGGTCACCTTGTGCTCGGTGATCCCGCCGCCGGAACTCATGATTCCCCCTCTTGCGCGACCATTTCCCGGAGTACGTTCTTGCGGATCTTTCCGGCCGGCGTCTGCGGCATGTCGGAGACGATGACGAGCGATTCCGGCCAGAGCCTGCGCGGAACTCCCTGTCCGGCGAGCCATTCGGTCAGCTCCGCCAATGTCGGTGCCTCGCCGCGGGGCTCTATGACCGCGCAGATCCGTTCGCCGAGCCGTTCATCCGGCCGGCCGACGACGGCGACCCGGGCGATCTTCTCGTGTTCCGCGAGCGCGTTCTCGATCGGCACCGGGGCGATGTTCACGCCGCCCCGGATGATCAGGTCCTTGAGCCGACCGGTGATGCGCAGATAGCCGTTCTCGTCGACGACGCCGAGATCACCGGTCCGGAAGAATCCGTCCTTGGTGAAAGACGACCGGTACAGCGCGTCCTGCCCCACGTACCCGAGGAAGAGCGAGGGCGTCCGCATGACCACCTCGCCTTCGGTGCCGCGCGGGGCGATCTCGCCGTCCTCGGTGATGACCTCCAGGTGAACGCCCGGCAGGACCTTCCCGCAGCTATTGGCGATCAGTTCCGGCGGGTCGTCCGGGAGGCTCGAGGTGGCGCCGCCCTCGCTCATCGCCCAGATCGATGCGACGAGGGTGTTCGGCATCTCCTGCCGGGCGCGCTCGATCAGCTCGGGTGGGACCGGCGCACCACCGCACAGGAAGACCTCCATGTCGGCGAGCTTCGGCTCCGGCGAATCCCACTCCGCGTTGACGAGATCGACCAGGAAGGGAGTGGCGGCCACGGTGATCGCGCACCGGTGCCGTGCCACGAGCTCCAGCGCGCGCCGGGGGTCCCACCGGTCTTGGATGACCAGTTCCGCACCGGTCAGGATCGACATCCTGACCCCGTGCCAGAACCCGGTACTGTGCCCCAGGGGTGAGGGCATGAAGATCGATCGGGCACCGGTGACGCAGTACCGCTCGATGACCCCCTGGTTGTAGGCGGCGAGGCTGTCCTCGGAATGGGCGATGGCCTTGGGGTGCCCGGTCGTACTCGAGGAGAAGAGGATGTGCGCGGTCCCCGGGGGCAACTCCGGGGTGGACGGTTCCGGGCCGGTGAAGTCCGCCCAGGTCCGCTGCTCCTGGTCGCCTTCGATGAGCAGCACGTGCAGGCGGCGGCCGAGCTGTTCCGCCACCTGCTTCGTCTCGGTGGCGAAATCACGGCCGCGGTGGCGGGCCGGGCAGACCAGCGCCTTGGCGCCGACCAGCTGAGCGGTGTAGGCCAGGTGCCCGGGATCGCTCGTCACCGGCGCCGTCGCGGGGATCAGATCGGCGCGGACGGCGGCCAGATGGACTGCGAGCCACTCCGTCCAGTTCGGCATGGCGATGAGCACGACGTCACCGGGAGCGAGGCCCCGGGCCCGCATCTCGCCGCCGATCGCGTCAGCGAGATCTCGCAGCTCGGCCCGGGTCAGCCGGTGGCCGCGGTCGTCGATGACCGCGGTCTTGCCCGGGTCCTGCCGGAGAAGTTCTTGGAAGGCCTCCTTGACGTGGGGAAGCCGGCGCGGTGGCTCGGCATGCCCCGCGGAGGCCTCGGTGGTGACGGCGACCTCACTGGTGTCCACGTGACTTCCTTCGACGCGAGAGGCGACTGCCGCGGTGGATGGGCAGCTCGATTCTGTGGCCCGCCCTATCGCAAGTCAAGAGAGTGACATCGCTTTTTTGAAAAGGCGATGTCGCTATCACGATGACCTGCTACGATCAGTGCCGAGGGAGAGGAGGGTGATGGCGCACACGCCGAGCACCGCCAAGGGCAGGAACACCAGGGCGCGGATCCTGAGCGCCGCCCGGCAGGTCTTCGGTCGCGACGGATACGTCGGCACCACCATGAGCGCGGTGGCTTCAGAAGCCGACATGTCCCTGGGAGGGCTCTACCGGTACTTCCGGGACAAGGAAGACCTGTTCGCCGCCCTCATCGCGGACACCCATGAAGAGCTCTTCCAGGCCAGCGGCAACACGCCCCACGACCTCGCCACCAGCCCATACGAGGCCATCCTCGAGGCCAACCAAGGCTACCTGACCCACTACCACCGGAACCGCGACATCATGCGGACCCTGGTCGAGGCGGCGAGCGTGGAAGAGCGGTTCCGCGACTACTGGTGGGAGATGCGCAACCGCCACATCGCCCGGTTCGCCACGGCGCTGAAGGTCAAGTGCGGCATCGAGGAGGTCGATGGCCTGGCCGTGGACGACCTCGCCGAGGCGGCGGCGTGCATGGTCGAGCAGTCCGCCTACGTCTGGTACGCACAGGACCGGCTCCGCGAGGCGACCATGCCCATCGACCGGGCGGCGCGCATCGTGACCCGGATCTGGTACAACGCGTTCTTCGGCGGCGAGACGCCACCCGCCGGGCGAGGGTCGCACCCCGGCGAACGGTACGCCACGGCCGACGCGTGATCCCGCCCCGCGGCGGGCGGTGGGGCATCCGTGGGAACCGGCCCCGGCCGGCACGGCCGCGCTCGTAGCGGATCATGTCGCACGCCCGGGCTGAGACGTGCCCGGCGGCGCCGGTGCGGCGGTTCGCCGGCGCACGCGGCCTGACAGCGCGTATCCGGGCCGGGAGCGTCCCGCATCATCGGCTCGGCTCCTCCTCCCCTCCAGCCGTGTCCCCGGGCGTCCACCGCGCGTCTGCTCAGGGGCCATCCCGCATGCCGACCCGGCCGGGCACGCAGGTGCTCGCGGATGAAAGGAATGCCGGTCGATCGGGCCCTCGTGCCGGCCCCGCACGCCCGCCTCCCTCGGTCGCGCGCCGTGCCGGCACGCCTCCGCCACCCCAGCGCCCGCCCCGCTCCCCGCGACCCCCGGCGATTCCGGTCAGTGTGCCGGTCCCCGCATGACGGTGCCGCCGGTCACGAGCGGAGTGCCCACCGCCGGCGCCGCCTCGGCCTCCGGCGATGCCGTCAGGCCGGCAGCTGCCGAACGCGCCCCAGAGCCGCCGCGGCCGTACCCCGTCACGGTGGGGTGATAAGGGATGACTTATCGCGACCCCTCCCGTTTCCGACCCTAGGATGATGATCCGCAAGGGTTTCGGGTCAGGAACGGAGACAGCCGGATGTAAAGCGCCCGCGGGCTCACCGCTCGCCGTCGGCTGTCGCTGAGGCGCTATCGCTAAGGAGTTCAGGTGTATCCCCCTCCGCCGTCCACCCCCAATTCACCATGGCCGCCGCCCCCTCCGGGGCAGGTGCCGCCGCCGGCCGGGCCGGAACCTCACCCTGGATCCCAGGTCCCGCCCTCCGCCGGGCCGGGGTATCACCCCGGATCCCAGGTTCCGCCTGCGGGGCCGGGACCTCACCCGGGAGCTCAGGTTCCGCCGCCGGCCTATCCCCCACCGGGCGGCGCCGGCCAGCCGCACGGCGGCCCCGCCCAGCCGCACAGTGGCCCCGCCCAGCCGCACGGTGGTCCCGCTCAGCCGCACGGTTACCAGCCGCCCATGCCCCCGCCGCCGGGGGCCTACGGGCAGCCCATGCCTCCCGCACCGGGACCGCACCCGGCGGCGCCCGCGCAGCTCCGGCCGGTGCGCGGACTGAGAACGGCCGCCGTCGTCATGCTGGTCATCGACGCCGTGGTGTGCCTGATCGCGTCGATCATCGACGTGGAGCGCGCCGCGCTCATCCAGCGGATCATCGACGACGAGCCTGTCGAGATCGAGGAGATCAAGGCCAGTGACGCGCTCTATGCGGCCTCGGGCCTGCTGGAGCTCGCCGTCTATTTCGTCACGGCCGTCATGTTCCTGATCTGGCTCTACCGGGCCCGGATCAACGCGGAGCTGCTGAGCCCGTGGCCGCACCGGCGGAGCAGACCGTGGGTGATCTGGGGATGGATCGTCCCGATCATCAGCCTCTGGTTCCCCAAGCAGATCGTCGATGACATCTGGGCGTCGTCCCAGCCCGGTGTCCTGGCGCGGTCCCGGGATCTCGCCTCGGCACCCCGATCCGGCCTGATCTGGGCATGGTGGCTGGCGTGGGTGTTCAGCCTGTGGATCGGGCAGGTGTCGGCCCGGCTGTTCCGGAAGGCCGACGAGCTCCCCGAGCTCAAGCAGGCGGCGCAGATGGACATCTTCCTCAACTTCGCGACCATCGTCGCGGCGATCCTCGCCATCGCGGTCGTGCTGTCGATCACCCGGCACCAGGAGAACCACCGCCTGACCGCGATGTCACCGTGGCAGCCGCACCCTCCGATGTGACCCCGCTGCCCGGCCGTGCCGGGCGCGGCGGGTTCGCGGCCGCCTGCCGGCGCGGACGCCACCCGCGATAGACCACCGCGCCTTCCCGCACCGCCCCCGCGCCCTCCCACGCCGGCCGGGGACGGCCCGCCGTACGGGCACACCCCGCGGCGGCGAGCGGCGCGCCACGCATCACGCCAGGCCGGTTCCCCGCGCCGGCCCCGCCGGTCCGGTACGGCATCGCCCGCGACGGCACGCCGTACCCACCGACGGCCTGGGCACGATCGGGCGGCCGGGTCCCCCGGACACCGGAGCGCGGACCGCCGCCCGGGCACGCCCCGGTCGCCACTCGATCAGGCCAAAGGCACCCGGGCCCTGGCCGAGCCGGCCGAGCTCCCGCCATCACGGCAGGTCGGGCTGCCAGATGACGCGCTCGGGGTAGACGTGCGCGATCGGGGAGAGCCGGTATC
>Ga0207870_100769_pt1 | contig 9394 bp, 8 predicted proteins | sample CeladaPassage60B_FD_187477 | JGI IMG/M metagenome (GOLD analysis project Ga0207870, IMG submission 187477) | Cellulose-adapted microbial communities from the Joint BioEnergy Institute, USA - Passage3 60B (SPAdes) (version 2) | ecosystem: Engineered > Bioreactor > Continuous culture > Unclassified...
GGGGCGGGGGCGAGGCCAGGGAGGAGGCGCGGGTGCGGGCGCGGGAGGGGTGGGACCCTGAGGTGTACCGGTTTCGCGGGGTGGTGGAGGGGGTGTTTGGGGGGATGAAGACGCGGCTGGGTGGGGGATACCTCATGGAGCGGAAGCCTTGGACGGCCATGGCGCGGGCGCTTTTGGAGCTCATCGCCTACGGCCTTAGGGTTCTTCTCTCCCTTCTCCCGCCCCCTCCGGGGTACAAGGCAATTTACTAGGCAAGCCCACACTTCCTTGCTTTTTAGACATCGCAATGCTAAATTGGCATGGATGATACCCCGACGTCTGCAGCCCTTGTTGGAAGCCCGGCTGGAGCAGGTCCCCGTGGTGGTGCTCACCGGCCCCCGGCAGGCGGGCAAGACCACCCTGGCCCTGGAGGTGACACAAAGGCGGGAGGCCCTCTACTTGGACCTGGAGTCGGAGGCTGACCGGGCCAAGCTCTCCGCCCCCGAGCTCTACCTGGAGGCCCACCTGGGCCGCCTGGTGATCCTGGACGAGGTCCACCGCATGCCCGGGCTTTTCCCCCTCCTCCGCAGCCTCGTGGACCGCGCCCGCAGGCGGGGCCTGCGAAACGGCCTTTACCTCCTCCTGGGCTCCCTCGCCCCCGAGGTGAGCCGCCAGGCGGGGGAGAGCCTGGCGGGGCGGGCGAGCTACCTGGAGCTTTCCCCCTTTGACCTCCTGGAGGTAGGCCGGGAGGCCGAGCCCGTCCTGTGGCTCCGGGGGGGCTTTCCCGAGAGCTTCCTGGCCTTGGGGGACGAGGAGAGCTTTCGCTGGCGCATGGACTTCCTCCGGTCCTACGTGGAGCGGGAGATCCCCCTCCTCGGGGGGCGGCTTCCCGCGGAGGTGCTCCGCCGCTTCCTCACCATGCTGGCCCACCTTCAGGGGGAGCTCCTGAACGCCTCCGCCCTGGCCAGGAACCTTGGCCTGGACGGGCGCACGGTGAACCGCTACCTGGACTTCCTCGTGGACCTCTACCTGCTAAGGCGCCTGCCTCCCTTGGAGGCCAACGTGGGGAAACGCCTGGTGAAAAGCCCCAAGCTCTACCTGCGGGACAGCGGCCTGGTCCACGCCCTCCTGGGGCTCCGCACTTTGGAGGACCTCCTCGCCCACCCCGTGGTGGGGAGGAGCTACGAAGGCTTCGTGGTGGAGAACCTCCTCCGGGTGCTCCCCGAGGGGGGCGAGGCCTACTTCTACCGCACCCGGGCCGGGGCGGAGGTGGACCTGGTCCTCCTCCTGCCCGGGGGGAGGTTCTGGGCCGTGGAGGTGAAGCGGAGCCTTGATCCCCGGCCTTCCCGGGGGTTCCACGAGGCGCTGAAGGACCTCAAGCCCCAGGAGGCCTTCGTGATTTACCCGGGAGGGGAGACCTTCCCCGTGGGGGAGGGAGTCTTCGCCGCTCCCCTCGGGGCGGTGATGGAGCGGCTCTGGAGGGGGTAAGCGCCCGACCTCGGGTTTCGCGACCCGAGTCTATCCGGCCACGCTAGCAAGGTGGCGAGCCGGGCGGCGAGGCCCTCCAGGACCTCCCGGAGTTCGTAGATCTCCCGGATGGCCTCGAGGTCGGGCTTGGGGACGATGTGAGAGGCTGTCGTAAAAGTCCTCCACGAGGGGCTAGGCGGCCCTAGCCAGCCGCTTCACCAACAAGCGTAGCATGCCCAGATACACCCAGGCCTCGCTCACCCGAGGATTTTGCACAAGGTAGCCTGACGGCTGACCATAGTCCTTGGCGAGCCGCCGGTTCTACCCAAGCCAGGCAAAGGTCCGCTCCACCACCCACCGCTTGGGCAAGGGCTTGAACCCCCTCTCCCGCGGAAGCTCCGGCGCCTCTTCCCCCTCCCGCACCCAGACCCCACGCACCCCCGCATAGGGACGGGCCACCACCTCAAGCTCCAGCCCCAGGGAAGAAGCGAGCCCCTTGAGGCCCCGGTACCCCCAGTCCACAAAGGGCTTCCGCACCCTTGGCCAAAGGGAGAGGTCCATCCCCTTGACCTTTTTCGCCCCGTCGTTCCCTCGGGGCCCCCTTTTTCCGTGGTCTTGACGGACTGGCTATCCATCACCAGAGCGCTAGGGGGTCACGCCGAAGGCGTACGTTCAAGGGTACCTGCCTTCTCGTTCCCGGTCCTGGCGGGCCAGGGCCTGGACGGCCTTCTCCCAAATGCCTTCCTTCTGCCACTTGCGGAAGTAGTGGTAGACGGTGGACCAGTAGGGCAAGTCAGGAACATACGCCTGCGGCGTGACGGGGCATGGCCCGCCACTTGATGCCGTTTTCCAGGACGTAAAGGATGGCGTTAACGATTTCTCTCCTCGGCACCTTGGCGGGGCGGCCGCCGGGCTTGGGGGCTGGGATGAGGGGTTCTAGGAGGGCCTACTCCGCATCGCTGGGGTCGCTGGGGTAAGATCATCTAGAGCTCACCCCTCAAGTATGCCACCCTTTTACGACAGCCACTCAAAGGCCCAGGTAAGCCTTCTGGAACTGGGGATCCTCGAGGAGGTCCCGGGCCTTGCCTTGGCGCACCAAGCGGCCGTTGGAGAGCACATAGGCCCGGTCGGCCAGGGCCAAGGCCCTGGCCGCTTCCTGCTCCACCAGGAGGACCGTGACCCCCTCGCGGCGGACCCGGGCGATCTGCTCCAGAACCATGGCCCGCACCTTGGGGGCGAGGCCCGTGGAGGGTTCGTCTATGGCCAGGAGCTTGGGTTTGGCCATGAGGGCCCGGCCGATGGCCAGCATCTGCTGCTCCCCGCCGGAGAGGTTTCCGGCCCGCTGCCTGCGCCGCTCGTAAAGGCGCGGGAAGAGGTCGTAGACGTAGGCGAGCCGGTCCCGCACCTCCCCCTTGGGGAGGAGCAACCCCCCCGCGAGGAGGTTCTCCTCCACGGAAAGCTCCCGGAAGGGCCTGCGCCTTTCGGGGCAGAGGACAAGGCCCAGGCGGGCGATCTCGTGGGGGAGAAGGCCGTGGATGGGCCGTCCCTGGAAGTAGACCTCCCCCTCGAGGAGGATCTCCCCCTCCCGGGTGCCCCGGCGGAGCCAGGCCTCGAGGCGCACCAGCCCCGAGATGGCCCTGAGGAGGCTCGTCTTGCCCGCCCCGTTGGGCCCCACCAGGCAGACGAGCTCCCCTTCCCCCACCGAGAGGTCCACGCCGAAAAGGATCTGGGCCTTGCCATAAAGGAGGGAGAGGTTGCGCACCTCAAGCATGCGCCCCCTCCCCGAGGTAGGCCTCGATGACCCGGGGGTCCTGGGCGATGGCCTCCGGGGAGCCCTCGGCCAAGACCTCCCCGAAGTTCAGGACCACCACCCGGTCGGCGATCTTGAAGAGTTCCGAGAGCTTGTGCTCAATGACGATCATGGCGCACCCTTCGCTGTGGAGCCGCCCGAACCTGCCCCCCTTGCGGAGGCGGGCCAGGGACTTGGCCAAAAGCTCCGTCTCCACCGGGGTAAGCCCGGCGAAAGGCTCGTCCAGGATGAGGAGCTCGGGCTCCGTGGCCAAGGCCCGGGCGATCTCCAACCGCTTGAGCTCCCCCTGGGAGAGGACGGCGGCGGGTTCCCTGGCTTTGTCGGCGATGCCCACGAACTCCAGGGCGTCCAGGGCCCGGGCCTCGGCCCGCTTGACCCAGTCGCCCTTCCTACCCCCCCGGGGGCCGTAGGCCGCCACCAGGACGTTGGCCAAGACGGGGAGGCGCCGGAGGGGCCTGGGGTTCTGAAAGGTGGCGGCCAGCCCCAGGCGCACCCGCTCCCAGGTGGGAAGGGGGGTGATGTCCCGCCCCGCAAAGCGGATCCGGCCCCGGTCGGGCCGGTGGATGCCCAAAAGCACCCGCAGAAGGGTGGTCTTGCCCGCCCCGTTGGGGCCGATGAGGCCCAGGATCTCCCTGGGACCCACCCGGAGGTCCACGCCGTTCAAGGCCAAAACCCCCCCAAAGCGCTTGCTGAGGCCCTGGGCTTCAAGCAGCGCCACCCTCCACCTCCTCCCGAAGCTCCCGCCGGGAAACCTTGCCCACGTCCGTCTTGGGCAGCTCGCCCCGGAACTCAATCTCCCGGGGAAGCTTGTAGGGGGCGAGGCGCTCCCGCAGGAAGGCGAGGAGCTCCTCCTCCGTCACCTTGCCCCGGGCCTCGGGCTCCAGAACCACGTAGGCCTTGGGGTAGGCCCCCACCTTGGGGTCGGGCACCCCCACCACTCCGGCGGCCTTGACCAGGGGATGGGCCCGGAGGGCCTCCTCAATCTCCCGGGGAAACACCGGCCGGCCCTTGTACTTGATCATGTCCTTGGCCCGGTCGTAGAAGTAGAAGTATCCCTCCTCGTCCATGCGCACCAGGTCCCCGGTGCGGAAGAAGCGGAAGCCCCCTTCGGCGAAGAAGCTGCGGGCGTTCTCCTCTTCCCGCTTCCAGTACCCCCGGGTCACGTTGGGGCCGGACAGGGCCAGCTCCCCCACCTCCCCCACGGGGACGGGCCTTAGGGTGTCGGGGTCCACCACCAGGGCCTGAACCCCAGGGAGGGGCACGCCGAAGGAGCCCCGCTTCACCCGGTCCCGGGGGTTGACGTGGCTTGCGGAGGTGGTCTCGGTCATCCCGTACCCCTCGGCCACCTCCCTCCCGGTGCGGCGGAAGAAGGCCTCGGCGGTGGCCTCGTGGAGGGTGTCCGCCCCGCTTAGGACCACCTCGAGGCGCCGCCAGTTCACCCAGTGGGTGCGGGGGTGGTCCCGGAGGACCTCGTAGAGGGAAGGCACCCCGAAGAAGTGGGTGGCCCGGTACCGGACCAGGGCCTCGAGGATCCAGTCGGGGTCCGGGGTGGAGAAGAGGAGGAGCCTTGCCCCCGAGAGAAGCCCCCCTAAGAGGAGGACCACCTGGCCGTAGATGTGGTAGAAGGGGAGGAAGGCCAAGACGGTGCTTCTCTCCGTGAAGGGGTTGAAGCTCTGGATCATCCGGTGGGCGGCGAGGAGGTTCCCGTGGGTGATCTCCACCCCCTTGGGAAGCCCCGTGGTGCCCCCGGTGTAGGGCAAGGCGGCGAGGTCCTCGGGGCCCCGGGAAACGGGCGCCGCCATGGGCTCGGCCCGGAGGAGGTGGGCGAAGGGGTAGACGCCCGGCCCCTTAGGGACGGGAAGCCCCCGGACCAAGAGCCGCTGCCAGGCGGGAAGCGCCTCCTTTAGGGAGACCACCACCACGCCCTCGAGGTCCACCCCGGCCCTCTGGGCGTTCTCCAGAAGGGCGTCTTGGACCACGAGGAACCGGGCCCCCGAGTCGGCAAGCTGGTGGCGGAGCTCATGGGAGGTGTAGAGGGGGCTTACGGGCACCACCACGCCCCCCGCCCAGAGGATCCCCAGATAGGCGATGGCGAACTGGGGGCTGTTGGCCAGGTAAAGCCCCACCCGGTCCCCGGGCTCTAGCCCCAGGGCCTGGAGCCCGGCGGCGAAACGCCGGACGTCCTCGTAAAGCTCCCCGTACCGAAAAGCCCGCCCGTAGTAGAGGAGGGCCGTCCGCCCCGCCCAGCGCCGGAAGGCCTCGGCCACGTACGCCGTCACGCTCCCCTCGGGAGGGGCCACCTCCTTGGAGGCCGAGGGGGGGTAGAAGCGGAGCCAGGGACGCTCCCAGTAGGCCTCGGTCATGCCCGCACCTCCTTGACCCGCAACGTCACCCCGCAGACCCGACACCGCCTGCGGGTGAAGGCGTTCCTCGCCTTGCAGCGGGGGCACTCCTCCTCCAAGCGGTCCAGGACACCCCGGACCACCCCCTGCGGCAGGAAGCGCATCACCAGGAGGATGAGGAGGGCGAAGGCCACCATACGCCACTCCTCCGCCACCCGAAGGGCCTCCAGGAGGGGGACGAGGAGGAAGGTCCCCGCCACGGGGCCGTAGAGGGTGGCGATGCCTCCGAAGACCGTCCAGATCACGGGCTGAATGGAGGTGAAGAGGGAGAGGCTGTCCGGGCCCGCCACCCGGAGGTAGTGGGCGTAAAGGCCTCCGGCAAGCCCGGCAAAGAAGGCGCTGGCGCCGAAGGCCAGAAGCTTGTAGGCCACGGTGTTCACCCCCACCATTCGCACCGCGGCCTCGTCCTCGCGGATAGCGTGGAAGAAGAGGCCCACTCGGGAGGCGGTGAGCCGCCACATGAGGTAGAGGGCCGCCAGCATCACCCCCACGACGAGGTAGTACTCCTGAAGCCGGCTCCCTCCAAGCCGCGCCAGGCCGGAAAGCCCCAGCTCCCCTCCCGTGAAGCCCGGGAAGAGGAAGATGAACCCCAAGGCGATGATGGGGAAGGCCAGGGTCACCAGGGAGAGGTAGGGGCCCTTGACCCGCAAGGAGGGAAGCCCCACCAGGACCCCGGCCACGGTGGCGAGGAGGGCCCCCAGGGGGATGGTGAGGCCTGGGGGAAGACCCAGCTCCCGGCCCAAGATGGCGGAAGCGTAACCCGAAAGGCCGAAGAAGAAGGCATGTCCCAGGCTCACCTGCCCCGTGTACCCGGAGAGGAGGTCCCAGCTTGCCGCGTAGATGGCGAAGAGGGCGGAGAGGGTGAGGACCCGCAGGTGATAAGGGTCCTGGGAAAAGAGGGGAAAAAGGAGGAGAAAGAGGAGGAAAAGAAGGGCGATGGCGCGCCCGGGAAGGGCCAGGACCTCGTGCCGCAGGTAGAGGAAAAACCACGGGAGAGACCACACGCGCAAAGGACCCGTCATCGCTCCTCCGCAAAACCCGTGCCAAAAAGCCCTTCCGGACGGAAGACGAGGACCAGAACCAAAACCGCAAGGGCCACGGCGGTGCGCAAGAAGGCGCCCCCGGGCACCAGGTTCACCACCGCCACCTCGGCGAAGGCGAGGATCAGGGCACCCAGGAGGGCCCCGGGGAGGCTACCCAACCCTCCGAGGACCACCGCGGCCAGGACCACCAAGAGGGGCGGGGTCCACATGTGGGGCTCGAGGGTGGCCATGGGGGTCACGGCCAGCCCCGCCAGGGCGGCCAGGAGGGCCCCTAGGCCCACGGCCCAGTACCCCGCCCGGGAAAGGCTCACCCCCACCAGCTCGGCGGCCTCCATATCCTGGGCCGCCGCTCTCACGGCAAGCCCCACCCGCGTCCCCTTGAGGAAAGCCCAGGTGAGGAGGAGGACCAGGGCGGCGAAGCCCAGGGCCAAGAGGGCCTGGTTCGCCACCCGGACGCCCCAGATCTCCGTGAAGCCGGGGAGCAGGGCGGGCACCGAGCGGAAGTGCCCCCCGAAGAGCAGGAGGAGCACCTCCTGGAGAAGAAGGGCCAAGGCGATGGTGACGATGAGCACCGTGGCCTCGTGCTCCCGAAGTGGTTCCAGGAAAAGGTGGTAGGCCAGGAAGGCCAAGAGGAGGACCAAGAGGGCGGCGAGAAGGGCCGCGGGCAGGAAGCCCATCTTCCCCAGGAAGAAGAAGAGGGCGTAGGCCGCGGCCATGTAGAAGGCGGTGTGGGCCAGGTTGAGGATGCGGGCCACCCCGTAGGTGAGGGCGAACCCCAGGGCCAGCATCCCGTAGATGCCGCTCAGCACCAGGCCGTTCACGAGGACGGCGGCGAGCATCTACCGCCTCCAGGCCTCCACCACCCAGGGGGGCAGCTCGTAGGGCCGGACCCCGGCGTAACGCACCACTTGGTTCCCCACCCGCCAGTCCCTGGGCCAGAACGCCTGCATCCGACCGCCCACCCACTGGACCCCAAGGCCCGTGGTGTACCCGGGGCCCCAGGTGACGTCGTGGACCTTGTCAAAGACGATGCGCCCCGAAGGCCCTACGTAGTTCGTGGCCTCGAGGGCCTTCACCACCGCGTCCGCCTCGAGGGTGCCCGCCCGGTTGAGGGCCTCGGCCAGGATGTGGAGGGCGGCGTAGGCCCCGCTCGCCGTGTAAATGGGGAAGCGCTTGAAGCGAGCCTGAAACTTGCTGATGAAGGGGATGGTCTTGGGGGTGATGGCCACCCCGGGAGCCAGGGTGTTCAGGGTGGCCACGTAGGCCCCGAGCCCGTCAGTGGCCTGGAGCCAGGTCTCCTGCTGGGCCTCCACGTTGATGCCCACGGGGGCGGCGGGGATCTTAAGCCGGCCCCAGTCCCGGCCAAAGGGCACGCCCACGGGACCCGAGAGGATGGTGTAGATCACCTGGGCCTGGGCCTGCCGGATGGCGTTGAGCTCGGGGGTGACGTCCGTGGCCGTGGCCGAGGGGCGCCACACCCCGGCCACCTCGGCCCCGTACCCCTGGGGCGGCGGGGTGGTGATGAGGCGGCTTGCCGTCTCCACCAGGGGGTCGGCCCAGGCGGCCCGCTCCGCCAGGATGGCCACCCTAGGGCGCTGGACTCCAAGCTGCCGCACCGCCTGGACCACCTCCCCCAGGAGGAGGAGGGAGGTGCGGGCCAGGTCGCTGGACTTGTTGGGGCTCACCCGGAAGAGGTACTTGAAGCGCTCGTAGTTGCGGTCCACCCGGCCAGCCAGGATCCCGTCCAGGGCCGCCCCCGTGATGATAAAGACCTTCTTGTAGTCGGCGGCCACCTCGCTCATGGCCAGTATGGCCTCCGAGCGGAAGCCGCCGATGAGGAAGTCCACCCGCTGGGCCGTGATGGCCCGCTCCACGGCCGTGGTGGCGTCGGTGACGCTGGTGATCTCGTTGGTGTCCACCCGGACGAGCTCTACGCGGTAGCGTCGGTCGCCCACCTGGATTCCCCCGGCCTGGTTAAGCTCCTCCGACGCCAGGGTGGCCCCGTACCAGGTGTGCTCCCCTTGTACGAAGGCCATGGGGCCCACCACCCCGATGCGCAGGGTCTGCCCGTGGGCAAGGCCTCCCAAAAGAAAGGCTAAAGCGAAACCGAAGAACTTTCCTTTCATGCCAGGTCACCTCCCCGGTCTTCCTTAGTCCGCCCCAGAACCGCACCCAAGCTAAAGGCCAAGGTAGAAGGGGCTCGCCCTGGAAGTGGCGTTTGCCGACCGGTTGGTTACCCCCCATCTTAGGCCGTTATCCCCGGGTTGTCAAGCCACCCAAAGCCCACAAGTCCTCCTCGCGGCCTTCCTCTCCTCAAGTTCCTCCTTGGTCTTGACGAGAAAGAGAAAACGGGGTAAGGTGAACCTACCGACCGGTCGGTGGGCCATGGTGACGACGACGAGGGACCGCATCCTAGAGGAGGCCGCCAAGCTCTTCACCGAGAAGGGCTACGAGACCACCAGCGTCCAGGACCTCGCCCAGGCCCTGGGGCTTTCCAAGGCCGCCCTCTACCACCACTTTGGGAGCAAGGAGGAAATCCTCTACGAGATCAGCCTCCTCGCCCTGGAGGGCCTGGTGGCGGCGGGGGAAAAGGCCCTGGAGGTGGCGGACCCCAAGGCCGCCCTTCTTCGCTTCATGGAGGCCCACGCCCGCTACTTTGAGGAGAACCGCCCCTTCTTCGTGGCCATGCTCCA
>Ga0207870_100772_pt1 | contig 9372 bp, 8 predicted proteins | sample CeladaPassage60B_FD_187477 | JGI IMG/M metagenome (GOLD analysis project Ga0207870, IMG submission 187477) | Cellulose-adapted microbial communities from the Joint BioEnergy Institute, USA - Passage3 60B (SPAdes) (version 2) | ecosystem: Engineered > Bioreactor > Continuous culture > Unclassified...
GCGCGCAGCCCGCGTCCGGGGTGCAGCAGGTCGCGCCACGTGGCCTCGTCGTAGTCCTGCTCGGCGGCGAGCGAGGAGCCGAACGCGTCCGGGGCGTCGGCGAGGGCGGCCAACCGGAGCTCCCGCCACACGGCCCACTCGTCAGGACCGACGCGACGGACGGTTATCGCACTTGTGGTGATGTCCTGTACCTCCTGCAAAACGCCCTTGGTGGCGTGATCATAGAGGACAAGCTTCGAGCAGCAACCTTGCGTCCCCGTAGTAGCCGGCAGCAAGCAAGGAGCGCGACAGGCGCAGCACGTCCTCCATTACCCGCCTTGCTGCGTGGAAGAGCAAGGTGTTCGCTGCTTCGTCGTGCCCCAACGCCCGGCACCACCTGACAAGTTCCGGAATCTCTTCAATAGGCATGCTGGTGCCGGCATGGTGCAGGAGCACGCGTGCGCTGTCCAGGTTGCCAGCATAGAGATGCTGTACGAGTTCGCGGGCAGCTTTGTGCTGCCGCCTGTTCTTAACCTGCCGGTCCCCCCCAACATGGAGGACCGGCAGGTCAGCCGGTGCCTGCGATAGCTCCGGGGGGGTCTGTTCAGAACTAAGCGGTGCTGGAAAGCCTGCAGCGAGAGCAGCCGGCCCGTTCAACGAACCCCCCTGGGACGAAGCGGGGGTGTCATAGCCGGGCAGGGCACCCTCCCAAGCTGGGCACTTAGCACACAGTTTGATCTGCGCGAGCCGGTACTGCGCCTCCAACGCTTCCCTGGTGAATGGCATGACTCCGCCGTTTGATGCCGCTGCGCTCTCGGCGGCCTGGTAGAGGCTCACCGCCAGCTTCAGGTCAGGTAATCGATAAGCGCTGAGGTAGCCAGACAGCGTGGAACGTGCCACATGAAGCTGATCCGCGATCTCACAACTGGGTAAGCCGATGATCTTGACAAGCTCACGGAGCATCCGCGCGAAGTCCTGCTGCGCACTCGACTTGTCCCGGATCTTGCCGGTGATCTGGCCGGGTCTAGGCACTGTGTGACCTTCCTCTCAGGTGGCCGTAGCTGCGTGCGGCGCGTCCTCGAAGTGCGCCTATGCACGTTCAGGAATGACGACATCGCTGTTCAGAGACGGCCCACAGTCCAATAATCCACGAAGCTGGACGTCATGCAACAAAGTTCTAAAAGTACGATTTTCGCGGTTTGGCGCGAATATCCGGAAGCGGTTTCGTGCCGGCGGCTAACTGGTGTCAAATAGGGGGCGACGCTGCCGAGGCACCGGCGTCGCGGTCAGGAGCATGGACTCGGCATCGCAGCAGCAGAAGAAGGGGCGTGGCATGCAGCTTCCGTCGTGGCAGGACGCGAGGCTCGGCACGATGCGGCGGGCAGCTTTATGGCTGGTCCAGGTCGTTGGGGAAGGGAACAGCTTCACGAAGGAGCAACTCCGGGACGCCTTCCCAGGTGTCGCCCAGATCGATCGCCGGCTACGTGACCTCAGGGACTTCGGCTGGAAAATCGATACCGCTCGCGAGGACCCCACCCTTGGGAGCAACGAGCAGCGGTTCGTGGCAATGGGGGAGCCGGTTTGGGAGCCTGGCAAAGGCACCAAGCGGACGTCAGTCTCAATCACAGCGGTCCAGCGCCGCCAGCTCCTCGCAGCCGATGGGTACTTGTGCCGATCGTGTGGGATTGCAGCCGGCGAGCCCTACAGCGGAACCCTCGAGACAGCGCAGCTCGATGTGGCGCGCCGCGATGTCCGGCAGCCAGACGGCACTGTAACAACCCAGCTGGTCATTGAGTGCAACCGATGCCGCGTGGGCGGGCGCGAAGTTACCGCTGATCTCGGCGGCTTCCTGCAGCGGGTCAGTCGGCTTTCGCAGTTCGAGCGTCAGATTCTCGCCGGCTGGATCGCCAAGGACAGGAGGTCGTTTAGTGAGCTGGAAAGCCTCTGGGCGCTCTACCGCACCCTGCCGGCAGAGTCGCGGGCTAAGGTTCGCGAAGTCCTAGCCATCACCGGCAAGTGAATGGGGATAGCGCAGATTTATCGGTCGAAGCAGTCGCCAAGAAGGAGTCTTACATATGCAGACCTTTGGTAGCCCGCCTCGGGCAGATGAGATCCGCGCACTCGTGGCGCAACGGCTTAAGGAGGTCCGTGAGCTCGGGGGAACCCGGGAGACGGTAACGGTGGAGTGGCGTGGCCAGCGGTTGCACTGCGATGTCATCGACATGCCGATCGACATGACCTACTACAACCCTGGTACGCGCCGCATCCGCGCTCAGCGGAGCTACGACCCAGTCCGGGATGATGCCCTGAAGAGTGACCCGTGGAGCGAAACCAGCCAGAGCTACATCGACTACCTGCTCAAGTCTCTTCCGGCTGATCCCAGCAGGCGTGATCCCGACTTCGAGGAGCTTAAGGAAAGCATCCGGGATTTCAAGCAGAACAACCCTGGGCTCATCACGCACGAGGGCGTTCTCGTCGACGGGAATACCAGGCGCGCTGCGCTGAAGGAGCTTGGCGTCGCCTACATCCGAGTCGGCGTCCTGCCCGAGTCGTGCACCTGGGCAGACGTCAGCGCCGTGGAGCTGTCCCTCCAGCTGCGCAAGGAACATAAGCGCGAGTACTCCTATATTAATCGCCTGCTGGCGATTGAGGAGCAGGTAGCACTCGGCCGCCCAATTGAAGACATAGCCCGCGAGTTCCGGATCCGGGTAGCAACCTGCCACCAGGATCTCTGGATTTTGAAGACTCTGCGTGATCTCATCGACCGGAGCCGCCACGGTGGCGTGGCGTTGCGGCTGATGGACTTTGAAGAGCACCAGGAGAAGCTGCGCGAGCTGCATCGTGCTTATATGAATGCAGTGCGCACAAATCGCGAAAATGCGGAGCTGCTGAAGGAAATCAGGCTAGCAGCTATCGCGCTCAACTTCTCTAAGACTGACGTCCGGCTCGTCGAGTCAGACTTCCGCGTCAGGTACCTCGATCGTCTGCTTCCTGAATCCCTTAGGACACAGAGCAAAGCAGCCGAGCAGGTGGCTGCGATTCCCGGGCTCAACCGGATGGTGAAGACCGGGGGATCGCAGGTTGCAGAAGCAAGGGAGCTCACTGACCGCATTCTGCGTGCGAAGGCCGTCGAGGCTGCTGGGCAGCACTCGACTGTGGCCCAGGTTACAGAGGCACGCCAGACAATTGCCGCGGCTAAGAAGGCCTTTAATGAGGCATTGGCTTATGCCGGAAAGGATGCCCGTCTTCGCAAACGTCGGCGGGCGGCAGCTGACCGTATCAACGACGCTTGCGACGACATCGAGCAGTGCATCACCGACGTGGTGCTGGCTCGGTCGTCGAACACCTTAGACGAGGAAGGCTTGGACGAAGCACTCCTCAGGCTGCACGACGTGCTGGCCAAGCTCGCGGTTGAGACAGCGCGCTCCGTCAAGGCCCCCGGCGACGGCATCACCTGGCTGCTGAAGATCGTGAGCGAGGAGTCCTGATGACCACGGATTCGCCTTCTCTGAAAGTCGGCTTCGACGTAACCAGGACCAAAGTGGTCCTTCAGGCACACCCTGACTACCAGCAAGATCTCGCTCGATTGGTGACGAGCTTTCCCGTCGGCACGATGCGCGGCCCGGTCAGCGCTGAGATTGACCTCGACGACTTCTTAGCCGGCATTAGCGAACTCAGCCGCTGGCCTAGCCCGAGCGTGGAATGGGACGAGTCGCTGGCCACGCTAGTGAACGATGTTCTGGACGACGCTGATGCAGCCGAGCAACGGCTCCACGAACAGGGCATCACGGCTAGCGAAGTACAGCCCGAGGACGTTGACCTCCTCCTTGGTCAGGACTGGAATGCTCCGCTGACTGACTTTCAGCGCCGGGATATCGCCCGCTTGCTCTCGCTGCGTCATGGCGCCAACTTCAGCGTCCCAGGCGCTGGGAAGACCCGGGTAGCCCTTGCGGTGTTCGCGGCCACGCGGGAGCGAGGGGAGGTGCAGCGGGCGCTGGTAGTCAGCCCCAAGTCTGCATTTGAGTCGTGGCAATACGAGGGCACTGTGTGCTTTAAGGAACCACTGCGGGTTCGCATTCTGGACAAGGTGCCCGACGTCGAAGCTGATCTCTTGCTCGTCAACTATGAGCGGCTCGATCGATCGCTCGTGAATCTCGCCAGCTGGCTGCGGGCGGTCCCCTCGATGATGATTCTCGACGAGGCGCACCGCATGAAGCTAGGAGCCAAGGGCACCTACGGTTCCGCGTGTCTTGCGCTTGGGCCTATCGCGCGACGCCGGCTCATCCTCACTGGCACCCCCGCTCCCAATGGAGCGCGGGATCTGGAAAATCTGCTGTCCTTCGTCTGGCCGGGCCGGGGTCGTCAGGTGGTCATCGATGCGGTTGGCGGCGGCAATCTCGCGCGCGCCAGCGCCGTGCTGCGCCCGCTCTTTACCCGGACAACGAAACGGGAGCTCGGGTTGCCCCCGGTCGATATAAAGATTCGCTATGTCGATCTCCCTCCGCTCCACCGGGAGATCTACGACGCCCTGATCGGGCGATACTCAGCCCGGGCGGAGCTATCGCGTGATGACTTTGACGCCTTGGGCAGAGCAATGCTGCGGCTCCTGATCGCCGCGATAAGCCCGGCACTACTAGTGGAAGGTACCGGCAGCCGTTACGAACCACTCACCTATAGCGTGCCGCCACTGCCAGTAAATCCTCAGGATTCGCTCTACGACGTGCTCCGCAAGCTGCCCAGCCACGAATTTTCCCCGAAATACCAGGAGGCACTCGCTCTGGTCGCAGAGAACGCCGCTGAAGGGCGGAAGACCTTGGTGTGGTCAAACTTTGTCAGAAGCCTTAGCACCTTGGAGCAGATGCTCGCTCATTACGGTGCTGTCGCGGTGCACGGGGGTACCCAGGACCGGGAGGAACGGATCCGGAGATTCCGGGAAGACCCGGATTGCATGGTGCTTCTATCTAATCCGGGTACCCTCGGCGAGGGAATCAGTCTTCACCACGTCTGCCACGATGCGGTGTACATTGATCGGGACTTCATGGCCGGCCGGTTCCTGCAGAGCCTCGACCGGATTCACCGGCTCGGCCTGCCACAAGATGCCGAGACCAGGGTTACGGTCATAGCAGCGCGGCGGACGATCGACGAGGTCGTTGCCGTCAGGCTGGAGGAGAAGCTCCAGTTCCTAGCCGGCATTCTTGATGACCCGGATGTCCAGCAGCTCGCTGATCTAGAAGAGGAACCGTCCCTCGCTGGAGGGATGGACATGGCCGACATTCAAGCGCTGCTCGGTCACATCAATACCGTGAAGCCGAGCTGATGCCGGGCTTATGCACCTTTCCCGGGATTAGCCCTGCGAAGGAAGACGCGATGCGTGGCCCCGGTAGGGCGTCGGCGCTCATCTGCGAGCTCGCTGGGACAAGTGAGAAACCGGCAAACGGAACATGGCTTAGCAGCGCGTACCTTGCGCAAAAAAACGGGTCTAACCGCTGCAAATTATTGGGGCTGCCCAGCCCAATAATTGCTGGGCAGCTTGCCTTTTGCCTCTTCTTGTTATGCACATCGCAGTTCATTAAGAAGCCGAAGCCTCTAAGCTTTGCACATCCTCTCTGGTGTGAGCCCTAGTTCAGCAGCGCTGAGGTGTCTCCCTGCCAACCTTGCCTTGGCACAGGCCAGTTCCCAGAAGCCCACGTGTTCGCGATCTCCCCAGCCAGCTTCATGTGCACTTGTGCACACCGAAGCTCCTGTGGTTTTGGCGCACGTTGATGCTGCCGGTGCAATCGCCGTATATAGTGGTCGTTCCCTTGTTCGAACACGTCAGGCAAGCTGGTGCGGCGCTGGACCGCCCGTGGGCGCACGCTGGGCTGGGAGGTGCGGATGCCGGAGCAACACCGAGAGTACACGTCGGTTGAGATCTGCGCTGGTGCCGGCGGGCAGGCCCTCGGTCTGCACATGGCAGGGTTCCGGCATAGAGCACTCATTGAGATCGACAAGGACGCCTGCGCGACACTCCGCGCGAACCTCCATAGGCTTCGCGGTCAGGCTGATTGCCAGGTCTATGAGTGGGACCTGAAAAAGTTCACTAAGGGCCCCAAGACGCAAGAAGATCATTTTGATATATACGATCTTGGCTTGCATCCCGGCGAGATTGATCTACTGGCGGGAGGAGTTCCCTGTCCGCCATTCTCGCTCGCCGGAAAGCAGCTCGGGGAACGTGATGAGCGCGACCTTTTCCCCGTGATGCTCGACATGGTTGAGGCGCTCAAGCCGCGGGCTGTGCTGATTGAAAATGTCCGAGGCCTCATGGTGCCACGGAATAAGTTCGCGGCATATCGTGAGTCCATCAGAAAGCGTCTGATTGATCTCGGATACATACCGAGTGAATGGACTCTTGTGGAAGCGCGCAACTTCGGCGTCCCGCAGCTGCGCCCACGTGCAATTCTCATCGCGTTAAGAGAGCCATATGCACAATACCTTCCAGATGAGCTTCCTCAGGGTGATCCTCGGCGATTTGTATCCGTAGCAGATGCGCTCAAAGAGTCGATGTGGCAACGTCTAGAGCCCTTCGGCGATGAAGGTATCAGGCGATTTGAGTGGTGGCTTCAGAAGGCGCGGAAGGGCACAGTTGCCCCGACCCTTGTAGGGGGTTCTAAAAAGCACGGAGGAGCTGATCTCGGTCCATCGCGTGCAAAGAAGGCTTGGGAAGCGCTTGGGATCGACGCGCATGGTGTCGCAGACGATCCTGTAAAAGACAAGAATCGCGATTTGTTTGGTGAGCGTGGCATCAAGCTCACCGTCAGGCAAGCCGCAATTATCCAGGGGTTTCCTGAGGACTGGGAGTTTGCTGGCAGGAAGACCGCTGCATACCGCCAGGTCGGCAATGCCTTCCCTCCACCCGTAGCTGAGGCAATGGGAAGAGTGATCTTTAACGCGCTGCGCTGTGCTGATGGGCTAGGCGGGCCATGCGATAAAGGGATAGCTCCCAAGAGACGCCGGGTGGCATATATTCAGGAATCAATTGATATTGCGGAACGGGAGTTTGCCTCAGCCTAGCCGAGGTCCTGTACTGTGGGTCCCGTTTTCAGGCCAATTATCTGGCTTTGCCACGTGGGCTTCTCTACAGGTGTGCGCGTCTGAATAGTCCGTCAGTGGCAGGCTCGCGCCGTTGAGGCCCAGCAGAGCAGGAGGCCGCAAAGATACGGTGAGCGCCCTGTGCCTAGGGTCATATGAGGGGCAATGATCGGCAGGCAGGTTGATTCGCCCGCATCCAAAAGATCTGTGTGCCAGCCTCCATGCAGTGTGCCTCAGCTACTCCTCGAGCCGTCCTATATTGCGGAGAAGCGGAGCAGGTTCCACGGGATCACTTTCCTCAGCGACCACCCATTCGACGCCATCTAATACGATCGATGGCGCATTTCCATGATGGCTGCGCTTGCGCGCTAGGCGTACGCTGACAAACTCGCCTGGTCCGGGTACCGGTAGCCCGAGCTTTTCCGCATCCTGCGCGTGATTCTTATACTGCCCGAAGATGACGATTCCTTCTGGGCGGAGATGAGTGCGAGCGCCATTTTTGCTTCCCCGCACTCTTGCCATGTAGTCTTCTTGCTGGGCTACTGTTGCGACCACGGTTCGTGATATCAAGTGGCGCTGAGCCCGCCGGAATAGCTCATTCACCCGTTGCTGGCCGCTTGAATGGGAAAAGATCGCCTTAACGTCTTTTTCAGGTAGCCGTAGCAGCACATTGTCCTTGAGTTTCGCGTTACGGAATAGCCATCTGACCATTCCCCTACCAGTGCTGCTCAGCTGCCGCTTCTTGTCACGGTTCCCGTGGGATCGCTGGAGATAGCTCGGGTCAGCGCGCACCAGGCCGGCAGACCAGCGGCCCAGCTTGTCATTGGCCCAGAGGCCAAGGAGGATGTGCCCTTCCGCCTCTGGTGGGATCATCCAATCGGCGAGCTTTTGGGAAAACTTGCAGTCAACTTCGATCCCGCAGATCCTGTAGTCCAGGATGTTCCCATCGGGGAATTTAAACTCGCGCTGCAGGTTGATCTCAATCAGCGTGCCGCAGTGTGTCTTCTCAGTCTTATGCAGCTGCTCCCATCGGTAGCGGCCAGTGTTTTTCCCGTCGTACAGCATGTCGAAGGTCCGCCGGATAACTTTTCCAATGCGCTCACCCGTCGGATCAAGCGAAAGGATGTGGTCATAGACCTTGTCGAGCTCGGGGTCGGGAGGAGTCATTCCAGGCAGGGGATCGCCGAACATGCGCTGACTTTAACTGACGAGCGGATCGCCTGCTAAGTGATGGATACATCCGCTATGCCTCGCTGCGGGGAGCCGCACGCCTTTGCTGATATGGCAGGCTGGCGCGCTAAACGGTTATGCTGCTAGTCCCCGGTTTATCCCGGATTGCCGGACCTTCTTGGCGGGCTGGTTGCCTACCTGCCGGCCGGAGTACGCGACGAAGCGCTGTATGCCTCCGTGCGTTTAGCTGGGGGCAGGTTCGCTCTCCGGATCTGGTGCCGCTACCGTGTCCCCGCTGGCGCTGGTGCCGTCCGGCTTTGTGATCTCCTCGCCCTGCAGCGCAGCCACGACCGCCTCGACCGCAGAAGCCAAGGGCTCGTGCTCCCAGAGACGGACGACCCGCCAGCCTGCTTCGCGCAGGGCATTGTTGACCTGGCGGTCCCTTTCCATGTTCCGCCGGAGCTTAGGTGCCCAGTACCACTCGTTGACGGTCGGCTCGCGTCCATGCTGCGGGCAGACATGCCAGAAGCACCCGTCGACGAAGACCGCGACCTTGCGGGCGGTGAAGACGATGTCCGGCCGCACTTTGAGGTCACCCAGATCGATCCGGTAGTCCTTGCGGAACCGGTAGCCAAGCCGGTGCAGCTGGCTGCGTAGGGCAACCTCAGGTTTGGTGTCGGCTCTGCGGATCGCCCGCATGTTCGCCGAGCGGCCTTCGTTCTGTGCGGGGGGATAAATCCGCCGCTCGTAGGCGCGCTTGCGAGCCTGTTCTCGCTTGGCGTCAGACACGTCCGTCCTGATCGTCCCTGGGCGTCCTCATCCTCTGAGTGACGATACAGCTTGCCGTTCAATCATTGGGAAGGTCGTGACTGATTGGCTGGTCGTGCAGGCGAGCCATGGCCATGCCGGTTTCCGGCCTGGATAAACTGGCCGGTAATGAAATTTGGGGCAGCAGACAGGCCGCCCGGTCCGCAGCCTGGGCGAACCTGCACGTGCTCGAGCCCGCATTGCACCCAGGTCACTTGGGCGTAGGCTGCCCGGAAAACCATTTGCGGACGCGTTCGCGGAGGTCGTAGCGTCGTCCGCATGAACGTCCCCGCGCTTGCCGCCCTGCTCGGATGCGGGCGGTCGATCGCCGCGCGTCCGCGCGTCCGG
>Ga0207870_100774_pt1 | contig 9335 bp, 12 predicted proteins | sample CeladaPassage60B_FD_187477 | JGI IMG/M metagenome (GOLD analysis project Ga0207870, IMG submission 187477) | Cellulose-adapted microbial communities from the Joint BioEnergy Institute, USA - Passage3 60B (SPAdes) (version 2) | ecosystem: Engineered > Bioreactor > Continuous culture > Unclassified...
GCTCACGCGATTAAAACGGCTGATCACGCTTTTCGTCTTGCGATAGCATTCAATGTAAATCCCGATCTTGCGACAAAGGCGGCGCTGTTGCATGATATTGGCCATTATGAATGGTACACGGACGGTAAATGGGATTATGAAAAATATCGAAAAAATGATATTCATGCAATAAAAGGAGCGAACAGAGCGCATAAACTGCTGATAAGGCTTGGGGAAAAGCCTGAAGCAGCCAAGCAAATTGCTTTAGCTATTCTCCTTCATACGGATTCGTATTTGCCTGATGGTAATTTAAAGCAAAATCCTCTTCAGCGTATAGTTCGGCTTGCTGATGAATTGGATGAAGAACCAGGCGGAATGCATCATTACCGTCAAATTGACGAAAAGCTGGCTTTAAAGAAAATTAGGACTCTAGATAAAAAAGTTGAAAAGTACTATTCTCAGTTAAAATCCATTGTATAAGCGAACAATTTAGGCGTTTGATCATACAATACTATAAACAAACAATGGAAGTGGTGGTTTCGTTTGCCTTCTTTTGTAGGTCCAATTGAGATTAATGAAGTCGACTCAGGAATCATAAAAGTGGGTGACAGCTTTTCTATTTCTCCTAAGGCGAGTTTAAAATCTGCGCTTGGTTCAGGAGCTTTAAATGTTGGAGACTATGTAAAAACATTTGACGTTCGTAGCAAAACGAATGAACATTCGAAAAGTTTCTTTGATCAACCGATAATAGGGAATAGGTAAAATATTTTGCAAAACCTGAGATTGATTTTTCTTTCAACTCAGGTATTTTTTTATATAGAGGGAAAAAAGGAGTGAAACAATGAAAGTACGAAAGGCAAATATAATACATAACGGTGAAGAGATCAGAAACGTCTATATTTATGAAAACAAAAAAGAGGAGTATATATTAGTTGCTGTACCGCAGCTTGAATGGTCCAAGATCATTAAATATGAAGAAATCAATGACAAAACAAGAGAACATTTACAAAATTCTATTGCAAAAAGATTGAATGAGAACATTGCCATTTCACTTTCTTCGAAAATTACTCAATGGATACAGGAAATGTAAATTTTCAAGAGGATTTGAGAAACATGTAACCTCTGCTGTCAGACGGAGGTTACATTAGATTGCTTTCTTTTCTCTCTACTAATTCTATGACATCATGTATGTCGACTTGTAATACGGAGCAAATTTTTGCAAGCTTATCTAGAGGAAGGCGCTTCGTTTTGTTGTGGCACATTTCCCATACAAGCGTATGGCGAATATCAGCTTGACGGGCAAGTTCTCGTTTGGTCATTCTTTTTTGTTTCAATAAATTGTCCAATTTAATATGTATAACATATTCTTTTTTTTCCACTATGTTCACCCTTATTTGTCATATCTTCTCGGGATTTAGAAAATATTCTATCAATGTTCTTTCGTTCATTCAACCCTCTTTTATCAAAATTTTCCTTCTTTTTTATATGAATTTAACAAATGGGGGAAAGAAGGAGTCCTTCTGTTATAAAAATCATGATCATGCAATCTTTATAACAAGTTTGCCATACATCGCAAAAAGACACATACAATCACATTGCGTGTTTTTCGGTATCACGCATAAAACTTCAAATTAGTTTTTCGGTGAAAAATGATCGAAAATTCTATAAAATAAATATGAAAGATCGAAAAAAGGATCTTTTCAAGGGAGTGTGATACTTTGAATCATCAAGAAATCGAAAAAATCAACAAGATCTTCTTAATGCTTGAAAGGGAGCTAGACGAAACGAAAAAGGCGCTTGATAATATCAATAAGAGCATTGACAAATACGATAAATATCAATATACGAAAATTGTATAATGAGGCGACGACCAAATTTGGTCGCCTTTTTTATGATAATATATAATTTATAGTATAATAATTGCAAAACATCCATAGATTTCAAGCTGAATATAAATCAGATCAAAAGGAGGGGATGGCATTAAAAAGTGAGTTATTATTAAACAAAGTTCAAGTGGCAATGTTTATGAAGGATGCGGTCGAAAGGTCTGTAGACTGGCTTTATTTGCGGAATCTTTTGCATCGTTTTATCGAATCTAAACAAACATTTCCTTTTGCAGAGCTTTGTTATTTGCATGCGAACGTATTCAACAGCGAAAATGATGAAGAAGAATTGTACAAGCTTATGGCAGCTGTTGAATTGCTCGTCCTAGCTTTTGATATGTTTGATGATTTGGAGGATCTGGACAACTTTACAGAACCGTGGATGGATATTGATAGAGGGGAAGCGATTAACAGCTCATCCTTTCTTTATACGTTAAGTTTATCGCATATCCATTCGCTGTTATCACCTTATCGTTCTGAGATCCTTGGTCTGTTTCTTGAATATGCTTTGCAGGCTATGAAAGGCCAGCATATTGATTTGGCAAATGCCGTGAAGACAGAAAAAGAATGTTTGCAAATGATGAGATGGAAATCAGGTTCCCTTACAGCTCTTGCAGCTGAAGCGGGTGTCATGTTTGCATGCGGGAAAAGATACGAGGAAGTTAAGGAATACGGGCACCAAGTAGGGATTGCCGGCCAGATTGAGAATGATTATAAAGGATTGTTTACTCCGCATAAACAGGACAGGAAGTTTTTGAAGCCTTCACTAGCATTACTTTATTTGCAAAGGAAATTTAATCAAACAAGCGTGGATATTTTACAATATGTGCACAGCGGAAAAGACTTCGACGAATACTTTGGAAGCATTGTAGCTTTTAAAGAAAAGCTGTTGGAAGCGGGAGTCACCCAATATTTAAATGTGATGAAACACATCGCGCTTAAGAAGGCTGAAACTTATATAAAAAAACTTCCGCTGCCTGCTGAAAAATTGGATGAACTATTAACAAATTTAATCAAAAAATAAAAAAGGAGAGATCAATATGCAAGAAATCGTAAATTTCTTAATCGAAAACCCTGATGTTTTGGAGAAAGTCGTGAATGGACAAGCTAGTTTGATTGGAGTTGAATTGGAAGAATTATTGGGTATAATTGATGGGTTTGTAGATACGCTTTCTGCAAATTACAGCTATTGGTTATCATAATTTTAAAACGTTAAGCGGTGGGTAGTGTTGATTGAAAAGTTTAAAATAATGGATAGATTTTATAAATTATTAGTCATCATTAGCGTTTTCATTGTTTCTCATTCATTATATCTATTTTTTAAAGCTCCATATATTGGAGCTAATCTTAAATTAAATGAGAAAGGTCAAGTTGAAATCGTTGATTTAGATCCTGCTGCTTGGGCGAGCAAAGCGGGGATAAAAAAGGGGGATATATTATTAGAACTTAATGGAGAAAGAATTCAAGGTATAAATATTCAACTTCAACAAGACAGTATTTTAAAGATTAAATCTCAAGATGGAATTAAAGTATTAAAAGTAGAAAATTTAATTTTTTCTGAGCATTCCTTGTACATGCTCATTATTCCATTAATTATTTATTTTCTTTGTTTGTTTTGCAGCTATTTTATATATAAATCAAATGAAAAAATAAATAGTATTTCTCCATATTTTTTAAACATTTTTTTATTGTTTATTTCTTTAGCTTATTTAAGCGGCAGTGCTTCGGCACGTGGTGATCATGTTTCACAATACTTAGTACTCTTATTTTTTATTAGTGTTCCAGTCATTTATTTACATTTTTTATATTATTATTTTCTTGAATTTGGAAACGTATTGTTCAAAAAAAAACTGATATATGTAGGGTATTTTATCGTTTTCCTTAATATAGTTGCGAGAATCATTGAAGATTTTTATAATCATTTAAGTTTATTCACAAAATTCTTTAGTTTATTTTCTTTTTTAGTTGTCTTTTTTATAAGCTTTGTTACCAAAATTGTTGGTTTAAGAAAAGTTAAATTTTCTGAAATTGAATATCCTGTCAAAGTACTAATCGTTACAAACGTTATTGCTTTTTCACCGTTTATTGTTCTATATGTCATCCCTTATTTGTTTTTGGAACAAGCAATTTTTTCGCCTGCCCTTTTAGCGTCATTTTTGTTATTAGTACCTTTTTCCCTTGTGTATCAGTTTCTATCATCAAAGATATATGATATTGAGTTTATTCTAGGCAGAGTCAAATATTATGCTCTCCTTTCCATTTTGCCGACTATCTTTTTAGTGGCTTTTATCATACTGCTGAAAGAACATAATCCCAAAATTTACCCTATTCAACTTTCAATTATTATATATATATTAATGATATGTGTTTTTTATTTTAAAGAAATTGTTGACTTCCGCTTCCGGTTTAAGCGGTTTTCGGAAAAATATAATTATCAGGACAGCATTTTGAAGTATACGTCAAGGATCCGGAAAGCAGGCAGTTTAAAACAGATGATGGCTGAGTTAAAATCGACCATTTTAGAGGTTTTGAAGGTCAGCCGTGCATACTGCCTTGTTGTTCATGAGGGTGGACGGATCGAAATGGTTGATGATGATGGGGATGGCGGTCTTTTAGAAATTGCCCCATACGAAAAAGATATTTTAAATGCTGTAACAGAAATAGGGAAAATTGTAGAATTTGATAAAGGGTTTGTGTTAACTGTCGGTGAAACGAATAGAAGGAAATATGTTATTATTTGCCTTTCTGTCATTAAAACGCCTAAACTGACTCGTGATGAAATTTCTTGGCTGAATTCCCTTGCTTTTTATACGAATGTAACTGTAGAAAACTTTTTGAAAATAGAAGAATTGATGGAAAGGCTTGAAAAAGCGGAAGAGGGAAACAGCAATCCTGCATGGCTCAAAAAACTGCTGTTTGCAATTGAAGAAAAGCAGCGCTCCAATTTGGCGAAAGATTTGCATGATTCTGTGCTGCAAGATTTGATTTCGTTAAAAAGGCAATGCGAATTGGTTCTGGAGGAATCTGGACAATATCCTGCTGCTACGATCGAAAAAATTCAGAGCATGAATCAAAACATTCTTGATATCATTCATATGACGAGGGAAACGTGTCAAGAGCTGCGTCCGCAAATTTTATATGACTTGGGACTCGTCAAGGCGGTATCAAAGCTAGTAGCGCAATACGAAGAACAGTGTAATTTTCAAATCCGCTTTAATACGGGGAATTTTAACAAGCAGCTTGATATAAACATGCAGCTTAATTTGTACCGGATCATTCAGGAGCTTTTATCAAATGCGCGCAAGCATTCGAACGCGAAGCAAATATTAATTATGCTCGTCAATATAAGAGAAAAAATTGTATTGCACTATGAAGATGATGGCGTAGGCATCGATGAAGAACTGTTGTATGCGAAAACAGAAAGCATGGGATTGTCCGGAATTAGAGAGAGGGTAAAAGCTTTGGATGGTGAAATGAAGATTGAGACTTCTCCGGGAAATGGATTTCGGGTCTTAATTGAAATTTAATCACATTCTTGACTTGGCTTTTGCCAAGTCATTTTACTGTAGATTTTGTCTAAAGAGGTGGAAAACATGATTCGTATTTTAGTGATTGACGATCATCCTGCTGTGAGAGAAGGGACAAAAGCGATATTGGAGACGGATTCTGAAGTTGAAGTGGATTGTCTGGAGCCTCCTTATACGGCTGAACTTATGAAGAAAATCGATTTTTTGCAATATGATGCAGTTCTTATGGATATGAATTTAGGTGACGTCAACGGGATTGAACTGGCAAAGCAAATAACATCCCAAGAACACCAATGCAAAGTCCTTCTTTATACTGGATATGATGTCAATGATTATATGGAAGAAGCGATTTCCTTAGGCATTCATGGAGTAATCAGCAAGACGGAGTCAAAAGAGAAAATATTATCTCACATTCGCCATGCGTTGCTTGGTGAGATTATTCTATCATTTGATTACGTAAAAAAATTGATTGAACGACAGACATTAAAGTCGCCATCTATGAAAGAAGCAAATGAGCCTTTAACAGATCGGGAAAAAATGATTTTAATGGAAGTCGAAAGAGGGTTAACAAATCAAGAAATAGCAGATAAGCTGCATTTAAGCAAAAGATCGATTGAATATAGTCTGACTTCCATTTTTAATAAGCTGCACGTCAGTTCTCGGACAGAAGCCGTATTAATTGCGAAGTCAGAAGGCATTCTTTAAATAAGAAGTCCCGTCCAATTTGATTGTTAAAAAAGATAAGGCTCATGAATGAACCTTATCCTTTGCTTTCTTTTTTTCTTTTAACTCATCAATTTTGCTGTTTTCCCATAGTTTCACTTTTGTATGGTAAGCTGCGCGGCTGATTAAATGTCCTGCTACAGGCGATGTTAAAAATATAAACAGGATTCCCAGCAAAACTCTTCCATTCATATGGTCTTCAAGCACCCAAAAATATAAGAACACCCCTAGTAAAATAGAGAGCACACCTAATGTCGCGCTTTTGGAAGCCGCATGGTTTCTCGTATATACATCTGGAAGCCTCAACACACCAATGGCGGAAATTAGGCTGAAAAAGGCTCCTTGGAGAATGAGATATCCGATCACAAACTTACTGATTGTTTCGATCATTTTCGATAATTTCTCCTTTCTCCAAGAATTTAGCAATCGATACCGTGCCGATAAAAGCTAAAATTCCAATTAATAAAATAATGTCCAAAAAAGCGCTTGTATCTAAAACAATCGACATGATCGCTGTGATCCCGACTAAGTTAATGCCGATCGCATCTAATGATATGGCGCGGTCTGGAACGGATGGGCCTTTGATGAGCCGAATCATCAATAAGAAAGAGGAAGAAGCGATAAGAGTCAAAGAAATCCAAATAATAAATTCAAACATTAACGGCTCACCTCCTTAATAGCTTTCTCAAAACTGCTTTTTATATCTTTTCTTGCTTGTTCGACATTCGCTATATCCACAGAATGGATATAAAGCGTTTTATTATCATCGGAAATATCAATAACAAATGTTCCTGGTGTTAAAGTAATGAGATTGGATAGAATCATAATTTCCCAATCTTTTTCTAATTCTGTTTCAAAGGCAAAAATTCCAGGCTCCATTTTCAATTTTGGCGACAAAACGATTTTTAAAACAGCAATATTTGCAAGGATAAGCTCCTTCAAAAAGATGAACATGAGCTTTATGACAGCGGCAATATTGTACAGATAAAATCGTCTTGGAAAAAAACGGCGCAGCGCGAAAAGAATGATAATACCTAAAAGATATCCGATAAAAAATGTGATGAATGAGTAGTCATCCTGCAAAAGCATCCATGTAATGGCAATCATAAAATTTAACAGTATTTGAAAGGCCATGTGATCTACTCCTTTAATACGGCTTCAATATAAAGATCAGGAGAAAGAAGAACCTGTTCCGCCTGTTTGATGTATGAAGAGATAAATTCTGTGCCAAGCCCGTAAAATAATGAGAGAGCAAGCAAGAAAGCAGCCGGAACGTAAAGACTTTTTACTTGACTGGTTTCCCGAACTTGCGGAATTTTTTCCTCTCCCCAAAAACCGTTAATAAATATTTTCATCACAGAATATAGGACTAAAAGGCTTGAAAGCAAGACTGCGAAAGCTAATACAAATTCACCTTGCTCAAATCCCCCTTGGACTATTTTCAGTTTCCCGATAAAACCGCTTAATGGTGGAATGCCGGCTAAAGCTAATGCGGCGATAAAAAACATCCACCCAAGTGTTGGGTATTTTTTTATTAGTCCACTGAATTTATCAAGGTTTGTTGTTCCAGTGATCGAAAAGACGATTCCGACCAAAAGGAACAGCAACCCTTTAATAATCATATCATGGATCATGTAATAAACAGATCCTTCTAAACCTGATTCGGTCATTGTGGACACTCCGAATAAAATGACACCAACGCCTGTCAAAATGTTGTATATCACGATCTGTTTAATATCCGAGAAGCTAATGGCGCCAATAACGCCAAATATGATCGTAAGCACCGCCAGCCATGCGATAAACGTATGAGTAAATGCAATGTCCTGCAAAAAAATAAGCGTAAACACTCTTGTGATCGAATAGACGCCAACTTTTGTCAAAAGAGCACCAAATAGAGCCGTAACAGCTGCTGGCGGAGCCTGATAGGAGCCGGGCATCCAGAAAAAAAGCGGGAAAATGGCTCCTTTTAATCCGAATACAATTAAATACATGATGGAGATGGCCGCGATGATGCCGGATGAGCCTAATTCTGCGACTCGCAGGCTCAAGTCAGCCATGTTTAATGTACCTGTTACAGCATATAGAAATGCAACGGATATGACAAATAAAGCGGATGAAATAACATTTACTAAAATGTATTTAATAGTTTCTCTTAATTGCGGCTTTGAATTTCCGTGAACAATTAAAAAATAAGAAGACATGAGCATAACTTCATAGAACACAAACAGATTGAAAAGATCTCCTGTCAGAAAAGCACCGGACACTCCGGTCAATAAAAACATGACGCCGGAATAGTAGAAAAATTTGCTTCGATTATAATCTACTATTTTGTAGGAAAATAGCAAACAGGCAAAAACAATAATGTTTGCCGTTAAAACAAGCAGAATCGCGTACATATCGGCTACAAGAACAATCCCAAACGGCGCTTTCCAATCTCCGACTTCAAGGGAAATGATTCCGTTTGTATGAACATAGTGAACAAGGAAAACGGAAATGCCGATATTTATAACGGAAGAAACAGCGCTTAAATATTTTTGCACTTTTTCTTGTTTATTGAAAAAAATAAGCAATACTGCAGTTATCATAGGAATAATAATCGGTAAAATAATGATATTGTTATTCATTTCTGATCATTTCCCCTCAATTGATCCATATCGTCTGTTCCAAGTTCTTGATAAGATCTGTAGGCTAACACTAAAAAGAAGGCTGTTACTCCAAAGCTAATGACAATTGCAGTTAATATAAGTGCTTGCGGCAAAGGGTCTACATAAGAAGCTGCGTGTTCATCTAGCAGCGGAACAGTTCCTTTTTTCAGTCCCCCCATCGTTAAAATGAGGAGATGAGCTCCGTGACTCAAAAGACCTGTTCCAATAATGATCCGCAATAAACTTTTTGAAAGCATTAAATATGTAGCTGTCATAAACAAAATTCCTGCAACAATGGAAGTTACAATCTCCATTATTCCGTCTCTCCAATCGTTTGAATAATCGTCATTGTCACACCAACAACAACAAAATATACACCGAGATCAAAAATGACAGCAGTCGCAAGATGCGTATCGCCTAAAACCGGTATGTGAACGTGGCCATGTGTATGGGAAAGGAACGGAACTCCGAAAAGAAAGGAGCCGATCCCCGATAAAATCGCAATCAATAATCCGAACGCCGCCACTTTAACATAATTAATGGGCAAAATCGCTTTCACGGTTTTGACATCAAAAGCG
>Ga0207870_100775_pt1 | contig 9314 bp, 6 predicted proteins | sample CeladaPassage60B_FD_187477 | JGI IMG/M metagenome (GOLD analysis project Ga0207870, IMG submission 187477) | Cellulose-adapted microbial communities from the Joint BioEnergy Institute, USA - Passage3 60B (SPAdes) (version 2) | ecosystem: Engineered > Bioreactor > Continuous culture > Unclassified...
CAGCAGAACCACCGCCACACATGCCAGCAGATTTCGCAGCGAGGCCAAAAGAAAAGGCGGCCAGTAGGCCAAACCGATTTTGATGAACAAATACGTTGACCCCCAGATAAAAGAAAGGAGGGCAAAGGCTGTCCCAGTTCTGATATTCACTCCGGTCATCTCCTATGGGCGGATTCATTTCAGTCACACTAATTCATCTCAGTCACAGTAGATTATATCACGTCATCAGAAAGTAGGTGGAGAAATCACCCAAATCAATTCCGCTGTTTCAGAACCAATATTCCTCCAGGCAACCGCCCTCCATTATGTGGATCATTTTGCGGCTACCTTGTTCGCGGCTTCTTGGGTACCGGTGGCAGTGGCCAGTGTATATTCCAAGAAGGTTACAGAAAATGGCGCCTTTTGGAGCATTCCCATGCGCCGCGAAATAGCGGAAACCCGGAATACTATTTGGGAAATGAGATCAAGTGGAATTTCACCAAGTTTCTGATCAACCGGAATGGCCAAGTCGTACGCCGTTACGAACCGACAGAAGAACCGTTGGATTTTGAACAGGATATCGCGCAAATGGTTCAAACGCCGGCCGTTTAATCAAACAACGAGGTTGCGGGACATGCGGGATCATCCCCCTTGCCTTCCGGCAAACCGGGAAATCAAGTCTGGATAAAAAATGTGGCCGATCAGGATATGCCTTACCGACCACGGATGATCAACCGGTCGTTTTCATGGTTGTCCATTCGTCCCCCGATCCAGGCAGCGGTACTGAATGGCCTCCGCCAAATGCGGAATGTCCACCTGCTCCGCTCCATCCAGGTCGGCAATCGTCCGGGCCACTTTGAGAATCCGGTCGTGAGCACGGGCGCTCAGGCCAAACGATTCAAACGCCTGTCGCAGCAAATCCCTGCCTTCCGGGTGGAGCGCCACATATTTCCTCACCAGGCGTGGAGACATCTGCGCGTTGAAACGAATCGGCCATTTTCCCTTTTGGTTTTGTTCCCGCCGGAACCGTTCCTCCTGAATCCGCCAGACATTCGTCAATCGCTCGCGGATGTCCGACGAACGTTCCCCAGGTTCATCGGCAGCAAGCTGGCGGTATTCCACTCGCGGCACCTCGATTTGGATGTCGATCCGGTCCAGGAGAGGTCCGGAAATCCTGCTCCGGTACCGCTGGATCTGATGGGGCGTGCAGATGCAGGCATGCCGCTCATCCTCAGACCCGTAAAAACCGCAGGGACACGGATTGAGCGAACAGACAAGGGTCAGAACGGCGGGATAACTCAGCGTCATCCGGGCTCGTGAGAGGGTCACCTCGCCATCCTCCAAGGGCTGGCGCAGCACCTCCAGCGCACTGCGCGAAAACTCGGGCAGCTCGTCCAGAAACAGCACGCCCCGGTGCGCCAGGCTCACTTCTCCGGGCCGCGGAGCGTTCCCGCCTCCAATGAGGCCCGCCGGGGAAATCGAATGATGCGGCGCACGAAAAGGCCGCTGCCGGATCAAGCGGCCCCGTTCTTTTAAGAGCCCTGCCACACTGTAAATTTTGGTCACCTCGAGGGCCTCCTCCATGGAAAGCGGCGGAAGGATTCCCGGCAGGCTCCGGGCCAACATCGTCTTTCCGGAACCGGGCGGCCCGATCATCAGGAGGTTGTGCATTCCCGCTGCTGCCACCACCAACGCCCGTTTGGCCTGATACTGCCCCTTGATGTCAGCTAGATCAACGGTCTCTTCCGGCATCGCCTCGTCCAGCCGTAGATCATCTTGATTTTTTTGATTTCTTTGATCTCTTTGATTTCCTAGTATATCCCCCGTATGTACATGGATGGCCTGTACCAGATGGACCGCCACCTGCTCTCCTGGTTTCTTCCTAAAAAGCCGACTCACTGCCTCCCGGAGATGGCGAACGGGGAACACCCGGATGCCTTCAATCAATCTGGCCTCATCCCCGTTTTCCCCAGGGACGACCACCTGCTCGAAACCCTTTGCCTTGGCTTCCATGACCATCGCCAGAACCCCGGGAACCGATCGAATCGTCCCATCCAGCGCTACCTCGCCAATCCACAATGTGCTGCGATCACCCGGGGAAGGAATCTGTCCATCCGCTATCAGAATTCCCAGGGCAATGGCCAGATCAAAGGCGGAACCTTCCTTTTTTATGTCGGCAGGCGCCAAGTTGACCGTAATGCGCTGCAAGGGAAAGGCAAACTGGCTGTTGCGGATGGCGGAGCGAACCCTTTCCCTGGCTTCACGGACCGCTGAGTCCGGGAGGCCGACGATCTCAAAGTGGGGTAGGCCGTTGGCAATATCCACTTCCACCTCCACCACATACCCGTCTATGCCGTGGACGGAGGCACTGTACAACTTGGTATACATCGCATCCTCTCCCAGTCATTTCATACTATTATATCTAGCGCCTATTCTTTGAATCAAGAAAGGTTAGCCATTTTCAAAATAGAAAGCCCTGGATACACGGTATCCTGACGTCTTCAGAATACCGCTCACCCAGGGCTTATTCATTCTACCAGGGCAAATTTATGACTTTTATTCTTTCCCTTATTCCCTGAGTACCCTCCTTAACAAAACCTTGCAAGTTCAACACTTGCTTGAATTAAATTAGGAACTCAACTTTCGCATCCCCAAATTGGCAGTAAAGCCTTGATATAACTGGGTAAATCCTTTATCCAATTGTGGAGTTGATCAAATAACGAAATACGCTCCACCTCACGTTCCGCTTTCACTAAAGCAAAAACAAAAATGAACAACCACTTCAATGCCGTTTTTAAATCCATATCTTGTACCTCATCAGCGTACAGATAAAACAAACCACCTAGTGAACGGTCATCGTTCAGGTGACGTCGCTCCCATTCTAAAAATATATACCGTGCAAAGACGATGGTCGTATGGCTGATGAGCATATCAAATGAATGCCCTTGAAACTCTGAACCAAGCTTGAGATAGGACTTGGCAAACTTAAAAAAGGTTTCGATTCCCCAACGGTATCCGTAAATCCGCACAATCTCCGCATCTTCCAAGTGGACATCGGTACTTAACAGAGCGAGCCACTGACGGCGGTGATTTCGGTTTCTTACAAAGACGATTTTCACCGGAAGACCACAGGCAGTACGGGTAATGATGGAACCGATGATTTCCGTCGTTACCGATTGTTTCCGAAGGCGGGCATACAACTCTTGCAAATCGAGATGTTGTCCATCCACGATGTACCGTTGCTTCATCGCTTTGACCATGCCAATGACATGCAACCCTTTTGCGGTGAGTTGATGAAGTAAAGGGGGGAGCGTAAACCAGCTGTCCATGAGCACGTAGTCCGCTGTAAACCCGGTATCTAAGGCTTTCTCCACCATCTGTACAACCGCATCAGGCTTACACAATAATGCTTCCATCCGCCGTTTATATCCATGTGTCCGCTTGTCTGTATCTTGCATCGGGGCATAGCGGTTTTCCGCCTTTGCTGAACTTAGCATGACAAAATCGATGGGCGTAAAACTGTACCCATCCGACCAACCCAGCGTGAGCATGGAAAAACCACGGACAAAGCGTCCTGTTACATGATCATAAACACGGGCCAACAGTTCCACTTTCTTGCTGCGCTCTCGCCGAAGGATGGAATCATCAATGATGAACACACGCACACGACGAGCAGATGTCAGTTTCTCAAACTGTTGAATGACGGAGAGGCTAAGGGAATGTAAGAATTTCCTCCATCCATAGCGAGGGTTGTTGAGAAATCGGTAAATGACATCCTTGCCGGGGAGTGTTGTCCCCTGTTCGCTTTGTAACAGCTGGAAAAGGTTTCGACCTTGAAACACCAAGGTAAAGATGAGTTTGAAAATCTCTAATCCGGATAAACCACAATCCTTACGGATACCCGCTTTCCGAAGCAACTGGCCAATCTTTAATGTTGAAAATAGATGGGAAAACCGTTTTTCTGCCTTCTCAGACGGGAGGTTGTGTTGTAACATGAAGACACACACCTTTCTGTTTGGGATGGTAGGTTTCGGTAATTCCATTTTACCAAGCAGAAAGGTGTTTTTTGTCAACCACACAAATTTTCATCCAAACAATCCATGAAGAACTAGGGTTTAACTTCATTTTTCAGGTGCGAAAGTTGAGTTAGGAACAATGAAATCCATATTATCCTCCCATTATCTCTTGTTTCTTTTCTTTTTTCTCTTTTTTCTCTTTTTTGCTCTTTTCTTTTTTCGTATGTTTTTCTTCCTTTTTACTTCGTGTGAGTCCAGTTTTTTATAAAAAACACTCGGGCTTACTGGAATCATTCCTTGGCTTAAATAGAAATGTTTTTGAGTTTGGTATACCAATTCCCATAAGTTAATTAAAGTTTGAAAAATGGCAGTGCACTTTTCTGCAAACTGAACAAGATACATTTTTCGAATGTCAGAGGGATTGTAATTACCAACAGGGTCATAATATATAATTTGCTCTATACCATCATATTCGTATGTATTGTGACCAATTGCGTTACGAATTTTGTTATCTAGTGCGCCTGGTTCTATTAGCTGATCAAATATTTCATCTCCTTTGAAATACTCAATTTTCTTTCCTTTGCTCAATTCGAAAAATTCTTCGAATTTATACTTAGGCTTTTCAGATGACATTGACATAAAGTTGTTCCGATATTTTAAATTGTTGTAAGCAAGTAGAACCCATAAGAGTTCTACTGCCACTTCATAAGTATCGATATAAAATTCCTTAATGTCTTCAAAAGAAGCCGTTGTGATACCTCTGTTACGATAGGTATCATCATTTATTTCGTGATAATAGCGAAGTCCATAAATTGGAATAAGATATCGATAGGTTGCCACAAATTTTTCAAAGACCTTCAGGATGCGCCTTTCAAATATGTTAAAATAATCTTTAAAGGACTTAGCTAATTCAATCAATCCCGAAGGATTTTGTTTTAGCAAGATGTCAAATTCCCTAAAAATAAGCTTCTCATGTTTAATGGTTATAACTGGAAGAAAAAATGCCCTTGTTAGAAAATGCACACCTCGAAGCATTTCAAGTCTATTGTTCATAGAGAATTGTTTTTTCGGTAAAATTTTATGTACTTCCTTTATTAAGTAATCATCATTTTTATTTAGCCAAAGTTCGTTAATTCTTCTGACTTTTGCCCATTCGTTCTTAATAAAATTAAGAAATGTTAGCGTTTCCCTCTTAAATTGTTCATTTTTCCAATAAACAACATGTCTATTATTGGGATCACTTATTTCCCAAAGCCATCGAAAAAAAGGAGGTGGCATATATTTATGCTGCTCTGGATCATATGCTATCAACTTTTCAGTTAGCAGTTCACCAGAAGCCTCGATGTAGAATTTTGGCTCTACATTATCCTGTTCAATCAAAGTTGCGTTATGAATAATGATTCTAAAATTTGCATTTTCTTGATCAAGAAATGCCGTACCTTCTATTGTTATTTTACATTGACCACATGTGTATCTAATCGGATGTTCGTCTAACCAACCGAACTGAGTACGTAATAAGGTAACAGTCTCGCAAACATTACACTTATAATAGGTGCGAATAGTTCCCATACATTATCACTCTTTTGCTCTTAATCATGAGAAGATTATTTTTCCAATCCATTTTCCGTTTTAACACCAACTGTATTTAAGCGGCGGGAAAACTGAACCACTTGAGTACGAGATGAAGCGCGAAGATGTTCTAAAATGGTTAAGACAAACGATTGGATACCATTCAAAAAGATCTCTATGAGGAACTGTTTAATCTAAAGCATTGAAAGGTATGCTTGAAGGCTTTTATCCTACATAGTTACAAAGAATACCGTCGTCATAATACATCATCCTTTTTCGCATACTCAATTCGACAAAAGAAAAAAATTTTCCTTCAGAAATTGAAGCAAATAACAATTGAGGCTTTTGCATAACTTACAAGCCTTACCATCATTGGATTTTTACATGGTATAAAAAGGGCTTCACCCCTTCTTGTAGAATTAAATAGTAGCGCACTATTTACCAAAGGAAGGGATGAAGCTACTATGTATATTCTACAAGGAAGCCTTTTTTCCTTTGAAGAATTGATGGATCTTGAACCAAAACAAAAATATCCCGCGTTATTTGCTGCCTTAGACCTGACCCCTTTTGTGAAGGAATTGAGAAAATCTTCACCCCTCGGGCGGAAGGGACGAGATACAGAATCCATGTTGCGGGCTTTGTTAGCCGGTTTGTGCGAAGAAATTCCCACTTTCACCAAATTGGTCAGTCGCCTGAAATCGGATTTGCGGTTTCGTTACTATTGTGGTTTCGGTATCGATGAAGAGCCTCCTTCAGTTTCGACTTTCAGCCGTTTCTTTCAACGGTTGACGAATCAGCGTCTTCCCGAAAGGATTTTCCGTTACTTGGTAGATGTCTGTCGTCGGGAAGGGCTCATCGTGGGGGAAAAAGTGGCCATTGACAGCAGTGAAATCGACGCCTATGAAAAAGCGGTCCCCAAATCCAAAACCATTCAGGACGGCCAGCATCCGACTTGGGGCTCCAAATTGGATAGCCACGGGAATCAAGTCACTTGGTTTGGTTACAAACTGCATCTGGCCGTTGATGCGGATACCGGTCTGCCACTGGCGTTAGAAGTGACGCCAGCCCATGTTCATGATTCGCAAATGGCGATCCCCCTGATGCGGCAAGTGCTGGAGCAGGTCAAAGAGGCATGGGCCAAGCCCAAATACTATCTCATGGATGCAGGGTATGACATCCAGGACATTTATCGTTTTGCCTTGGAACATCAGGCTCAGGCTATCATCCCCTTGAATTTACGAAGGGCAAAGGAGCCGCCGGAAGGGATCACCTTTCAAGGGACGCCAATCTGTTCAGCCGGTTTTTCGATGACCTATTGGGGAAGCGATACGCGAACAAAAACACTCAAGTTTCGATGTCCTCATGCGACAGGCCATGTAGATTGTCCTTTTGGGATGAGCTGGTGCTCATCATCCAACTATGGCATGGTGGTGAAAAAATGTGTGAGTGAAGACCCGCGCCGCTTTGTCCTTCCCCATCGCGGGAGTCGTCTATGGCAGCAATTGTATCATCAACGAACCGCAGTTGAACGAACTTTTTCCCTGCTGAAAGAAAGGTTGGGAGCCAATGACCTCACGGTGCGCGGAATTAAAAAGGTGGTCACAGCACAGTACCTTTCTTGTACAGCGATTTTGCTCAGTCGTTTAGCGGCGCACTTTCTAAATAAAGCCGAAAAGGGGCAAGCCGCTTAACGTTTCAACAGAAAAGTCACTGATAAAAAATCGCTCGACAGCGCCAAGGGACACGTATGCCCTTTTTGGGTCTTATCGCTCAAAACGGGACGATATTTAACACTTGGCTACTCGTTATCCTGATTGAACTGGCCAAGTTAGTTGTAAACCCGTCTTTTCATCATGTAAAAATGGCTATTTTGCAAAAGCCTCAAGTTCATCTGAATCGACCTTCTTCCCTACACCAATATTTAACAATTGTTGAGCGCGGGTACTGGCAAACAGCACTTTACTCTGTTGGTCCAACACAATCAGCACATCACCCGAGTGTTCCTTCCAAATATTCACAATCGCCATCCAGGGTAAAGGTTTAGGTAAGCTGATATTGTATTTGAAAAAAGGGTTAGGCTCAATCTCTGTATCAGAAGACCAAACCAAATCAAACTGCCCCTCATGATTTGCCCGGCCAATAAAGACCTGACGGGATAAATGCATATTATTGGGGTCTACCTTTAAAACTCCATTAGGAGCCTTAAAAGATCTCCCCTTTAAGTACCGAAAAATATCCTGACAATGAACGTTTCCAGTTTTGTCGATGGCCTCTAACAGAAGACGAACTCCGATGTACGTATTCATCATGACTGAAGAGATCACGCTATCTTCTCCAATAAATTTCTTAAATTCGGCGATAAATTTCTCATTCTCTCGATTCGGTATCGATTGAAAGTAGCTGGCACATCCATAGTGGCCAGCGCCATATTTTTCACCCATGGCTTTAATCTCGATTTCCGATGTAATGGGACTGAAGATAGGTATTTCCGCCGGATCCACTCCCATGTCATAATAACACCGGTAAAAATATTTAACATTTTCTCCTACCAGAGTGGATAATATAGCGTCTGGTCTACGGGCTAAGATGTCTTTAATAATCTCTTCAAAACGATTTTGGCCAAATGACACATAACTTTCTCCCACCACTTCGCCATTCAGTTGAGTAATGTATTCATATATTTGACGATTGGTGTAATGGGGATATATATAATCCGTTCCAATCAAATATACTTTGGGACCAAAATGAGAAATCATGTAAAGTAACAAAGTGAATATTTGCTGGTTAGGGACTTCACCTGTATAAAAAACATGAGGGTGGGCTTCCAACCCCTCATACAACGTCGGATACATTAACAATGAATCATACCTCTCGAGTACGGGTAAAAGAGCTTTGCGACAAGCTGAAGTATAACAACCGATGAAGATTTTCACTCCTGATTTCGCTAATTCTTCCGCTTGCCTCACACACTCATCCGGATCAGATCGGATATCACAAACTATCGTGTTCAACCGAACCAGCTGATAACTTTGTTGAAGATAACGATTGATAGCAAACCGGGCTGCCTGGTACTGTCCTTTTTCAGTTATGGATGTCACACCGGTGAGGGAAAACAATAATCCTAAGCTGATCTCATTCATCAAAAACCCCCCTTCGATTTGTGTCAATTTGATACACAGTGTGCCATAAAAGGACAGAACGCGTTCCCTCTGCTAAACTAGTAAATTTAGTATACATGATGATTTATTATTAACTCAACTTTCAAACTTGAAAATCCAGTTAAACCATTGTCACACATACGGATTATCTACACAAAAAATCGTGTTATTGACAGAAAAACACCTCTCTGTTCGGGAAAATGGAATCAGCTAAATTAGAGAGTGTTTATTCAAAGTTGTTCAGTCTTAGTTTTCACTCCTTCTTTCGGCCAACTTCTTATTTGATTTTTTTGGAATGTTTCATTGGAAAATTGGCATCATTTTTGCTTTTTTGGGATGTAGAGGGACAGGAGGTGAAAATTGGTTTGTTTTACCATGGTTAACTATGGTTCTGATAAAGTCTGATTAAGGACTTAGAAAGTTTATGATGGAGGGATGATGATGAGCAAACTACACATAACTGTCGATCCGAACCGGCCGGCAGAAGAACAAAAAGAAGTGCTACAGAATCGGTGGCATCCTGACATTCCTGCCATTGCAGATGTAAAACCAGGAGATGACTTTATCCTTGAATGTCTGGATTGGACGGCGG